>ENA-ORVB01001335-ORVB01001335.1-human-gut-metagenome-genome-assembly--contig:-NODE-1335-length-16822-cov-21.6917_pt1 | contig 16822 bp, 10 predicted proteins | sample MGYA00242090_ERZ509231 | MGnify/ENA primary metagenome ERZ509231 (study PRJEB26280, sample SAMEA2338798) | human gut metagenome | biome: human gut; feature: human-associated habitat; material: faeces...
TTTGCTTGAGACACCGTTGCTGTTCGAAAGCGGATGCAAAGGTATAGCTTTTTTGCAAACCACCAAAACTTTTGAAGGGAAAAGTTGAAATTTTACGCCCGTTTTAACAGTTGTTCACAATTAAAACACCGCATTGTGGACGCACACATTATAATATTATACACGAAAGAGGCTGTTTTAAGGACTGTAAACATAGAATGCACATCCTCGCTATCTGAGTTCCGTGGGAACTAAAGATTAACGAACGTTACTTCCAGTACGAACCGTCGTCTTCGTCTTCTTCCTCCTCGTCGTCCATGATGTATCTCATTCCTGGAGCATCTGCCCGACTCGGATCACCTATCGAGTCATCGCCGAAGCCAAGGGAGCTTTCAGCGAGTATCTGGCTCTCAACAGCAATGTCGACAACAGTGGCAACCGGTGTTTGATATGTCTTCTTCATATTTTCTTTTATTTTAAGTTATATATCGTATATATGTATACCTTTCACTAAGGACATTATCGGTCCGCATTACTTAAGCACAACCTTCTTGCCGTTGTGGATGAACACGCCGTGCTGTGGACGCTGCACCTTAACACCCTGGAGGTTGTAGTAAGCCTCATCCTTTACAACTGAGTTGTTGGTGATGCCGTTAATTGCGGTAGCGGTGTTGTCGACGTAGACACGCAATGGACTCTCGCTTTGATTGGCACGGCCACCCTCAATATATAAGAAGCTCTTGCCTGGAAGTGCCCAACCAGCGTTTTTCGAATTCACGAATTTACCATTATATAAGAAGTAGTCCTTATCGTGGCTTGAAGACCAAACAGCATCAACACAATCAACAAGCTGGTTGTCTGTTACTGCCTCAAGTCCGGCTTCATTCGAAGCAAGGATAGGTAATGTGTAGGTTGTGTTTGCTTCGCCCTTAAGGATAAGACCCGTATGTGCCGCCACTTTCTTAACCGGTGTAAGAGCAACCGCATCATTGTCCTTATTGTACTTAGCGGTATAAGCTGTCAAGTCTCCTTCAACCTTAGAGAAGTCGAGATTGTATGCACTGGTGAATGTTGTCCACTCCTTGCCGAGAGTAAGGGATAAGTTGGAGTCAAATTTCGGGGCGTTACAAGTTACAAGCTTCGTGAAAGTATCAAGATAATTTGGCACTACATGCACTGTTAGATTTGCTGAATTATTACCGAATGGATAACCATAACGTTCTGCAACAGGTTCATCATTAGATGTAATATAAACATCTTTAAGGTTACCACAATTAGCAAATGCATTAACTGCCAAATAACACTTAACACCATTTATATAAACAGTTGTCAAGTTGGCATTATCACCAAACGCTCCCTCTCCGATTTGACCCGTGCTTGTTGGTATTACAACATTTTCGAGCTGCGTATTCTGAAATGCCCATTCGTCAATCTTCTGCAAAGAAGGAGGAAGCGTTATAGAAGCAATGTTTGAGTTGCAAAACGCATGGTTCCATATATACTTCAACGTACTTGGCAACTTGACTGTCTGAAGGCTTTTACACTCAGCAAACATATAATCGCCCAATGATATAAGCTGGGTATTGGTCAAGTCGATGCTTTCTATTGCTGCTTTCTCGAAAGCATGCTTTCCATACATATTGTCATATTCTTCCATCCAATCACCACTATTAGGAGTTGTCAAGTTTAACGGCAACTTAACTTCCTTTAGATATTTACAATTATAAAAACAGCCATTAGGTAAATATTGAAGTTTTGTTTTCGACAAATCAGCAGAAGTTAAGCGAGAACCCTCAAACGCATACTCCTTGATACTACTCAAGGTACTTGGAAATGTAAATGAGGTTAAAGGACAATTCTTAAACACATGGTCTCCCAATGTTGTGCAACCCTCATTCAATGTAACGTTAGACAGAGAGGAACAACCTTCGAACACATAATTGCATATGGTCTCAACTTTTGAAGGCATAACTATATCGTTAAGAGAAGTGCAGCCTTGGAATGCTTTATTTTTAAATTCCTTAAGTCCATTAGGCAAGTTCACTAAAGTCAAAGATTTATTATTATAGAATGCACCTTCATTTATAATGGTTATTGCTGTTTTCGACAAATCAACACGCTCTAAGCCAGTACCCTCAAAACACCAGTCTTTTATAGTGTTCAAACCATCCGGTACACCATTGATGGTCTTTAGGCCTTCGCAATTTTTAAAGGCATGGTCGCCTATCCATGTTATTTGCGAGCCAGGTGCAAAAGTGATGCTTGTTATATTGACATTTCCACTGAAACCTTTCGTCTGACCAATTACCTGATCAGAATAATCCCAGAATCCGCACACACCTGTTACGGTATGTTTGCCGCCATTAATCGTTACTTCGTTCTCGAATGTAATATCGCCCGTTGCACCGTCATCACCGATAACGATACAAGTTTCATTATCCTGCATCAAGCCATATTTTACACCATTTATGGTTGTGTAGGTCTGTGCAAAGGCATTAAGTCCACCAAACAGGGACATCAATGCCAAAGTAAAGTAAACTCTCTTTATAATAAGATGCTTTTAAAGATTTATTTTTTAGTTATCTACAATTTATTATTTGGGTCTATTTAGTAATACCAATAATATAATTTTCACTGCAAGCGTTTAGTGTAAACGCTTGCAGTGAAAATCATTATAGAGCCTTAAGTGAAACGGCAAAGCCACCGCCACGTGCCTCATCCACCTTTATGGTCTGTCCACGCTTAACGGTTTTACGGGTTATGACGTATGCCTTGGGGTTCTTCTCGTAGTCGGCATCGGGCGCATCCTTGTATATAGTGCACTCGTAACGGCGACCCGGGTCGAGGAAGTCGAGCTTTACAACGGCACGGTGTCCGTTCTCATCACACTTTCCTCCAACAAACCAGTTGTCGGTTCCCTTGGCACGTCGAGCCACTGTGATGTAGTCGCCAGGCTCTGCCTCGATGTATCGTGAGTCGTCCCAATCTACTGCCACGTCGCGTATAAACTGGAAGGCGTCGTCGTACTTGGCATAGTTCTCGGGCAAATCGGCAGCCATTTGCAGCGGCGAGTACATCACAAGATACAGCGCAAGCTGTCCGCAAAGCGTTGTGTGTACATACGATTTGGACCCTTCCTTCCATGTTCCGATCTGCGTCTCGAGTATGCCCGGGGTGTAATCCATTGGTCCGCCCTGCAAACGTGTGAACGGCAGGATAACCGTATGGTCGGGATTATTGCCCTCGAAGCTCTCGTACTCGGTACCTCTTGCCGACTCGTTGCCTACCAAGTTGGGCCATGTGCGGCACAAACCGGTGGGGCGTGTAGCCTCATGCGCGTTCACCATAATATGATGTTTGGCAGCCTCGGTTACGCAGTAGAGGTAGTGGTTGTTCATTATCTGCGAGTAGTGGTGCTCGCCTCTTGGAATGATGTTGCCCACATAGCCGCTCTTTACGGCGTCGTAGCCATAGCGGTTCATAAGCTTATAGGCTGGCTCGAGGTAGCGCTCGTAGTTCATAACCGAACCCGACGTCTCGTGGTGCATCATCAGCTTCACGCCCTTTGAGTGGGCATAGTCGTTGAGAGCCTTGATGTCGAAGTCGGGATAAGGTGTCTGGAAGTCGAACACATGAAACTTTGAGTGTCCGAACCAGTCTTCCCAACCTTCGTTCCAACCCTCAACCAGCACCTCGTCGAGTCCGTTCTTGGCGGCAAAGTCGATGTACTGGCGCACACGCTCGTTGGTGGCACCATGTCTGCCGTTAGGCTTAACCTTGGTATAGTCGGTCTCGCCGAGCACCACAGAGGGCAGCTCGTCGGTGTACGACCACGACTTCTTGTCGCAAATCATCTCCCACCACACACCGCAATACTTCACGGGGTGTATCCACGAAGTGTCCTCTATCTTGCAAGGCTCGTTGAGGTTGAGCGTAAGCTTGCACGAGAGCATGTCTCGGGCATCGTCGCTTACAAGCACCGTGCGCCACGGCGAGGTGCGCGGTGTCTGCATATATCCCTTGAAACCCTGGCTGTCGGGGGTGAGCCACGACTCGAACACCATATTCTTATCGTCCAGATTGAGGTGCATTGTGGGATAGTCTACACACGCTGCCTCATGCAGGTTGATGTAAAGACCGTCGTCGGTCTTCATCTGCAGCGATGTCTGCACACCAGTTTCGGAGAACTGTGTCTGCGACGCATTGCCCGAGATAGACGATCGGAAAAGCTTGCGTATCTCCGAGAGACGCGATGTCACGGTGCTGTACTCCTGCGTGTCATAGTCGCCGGGCAACCACCAAGCCTTGTGGTCGCCGGTAAGCGCAAACTGTGTATGCTCTTCCTTAACAAGGAAGTAGGCATTGGTTTGCTGCGGAAACTCGTAGCGCAGACCCATACCATAATCGTATACACGGAAGCGCAGGTTCATCAAGCGGCCTGTGCGGTCTTGCTTAAGGGCAACAAACAGCTCGTTATAGTTGTTGCGTATGTCCTTGGTCTCGCCCCACACGGGCTGCCATGTCTCGTCAAACGTGCTCGTTTGTGTTGTCTGTACACTGAATCCGTCCATCAAGTTGTCGGCAGCAATAAGTTCGTAGCCAAGGGTAGACGGCTTTATAACCGTCTTACCCTTGTACGTCAAGCTGTATTGCGGCTGCCCCGAAGACGTTAGCTCCACATGCAACTTTACCTTGCCGCCAGGTGATTGGCAGTCGAAGGCAAAGCCGGTGGCTACAGCCTGCAACGAAACTATCAACAAAAGAAACCTTCTCATTATGTCTGTTTTTTTTATTTACTCTGATTTTGTGGCAGTCATTGTCATGTTCTTGACGTCAAGCACAATGGTGTAAGTACCTGCCTCGTCTGCCGAAACCTTCCACTTGTAGTCGCGAGAGTCGCCGTTCTTAACGAGCATGCATGCCGAGTGAGACAGACCTACACCGTTCTCGGTAGGCATAATCCAGTCGCAGCCCCAGTCGTTGTTGAGCGGGAACTTCATCTCGCCAGCCTTAATGGCGAATGTTGCGGTGTAGGTGTTGTCGTCCACCTTATCAAGCTTAACCGACTTGCCGATGTCCCAACCGTTAGGTGTGGCATCGCCAAAGGCGTAGATGTTGTTGTAATGATACTGAGCCTCGCCTCCAGGCACAACCACAACGTCGTCGCCTGTCACCTCTTCCCAGTTGGTTATGCCAGCTCCCTCTATCTTAACGCCGGTAGCTGTGAACGTAACGTTGTATACATACTTCTTGCCCGACTCAAACTTAACGTCGGCAGAGATGGCTGCCTTGTACACCATACCGTTGTGCTCGAACTCGATGTTGCGTGTTGTGGCATCGTTGCCATCGATGTTAGGCAGCACGATAGCCTCAACATAGCGGAAGCCCGAACCGTCTGCCGAGCGCATTTCCACATCTTTCTTGGTGTCGCCAGACACCAAGCTAAGCTTGTCGGCAAAGACGCTGTACGACACCTTGGTGTACATACCCTTGATATAAGCCTTGAGGTCGGACAGCGAAGAGCCGTCCTCGGCAGTGGCTTTCATATATATCTTTGTAAGCTTATGCTTGAAGTTGAGCACAGCCTGTGGCGCATCAGTGCTCACACCCTCTGCCTTTGCACCAAGAAGGTCGATGGCAGCCTGGTTGTCCTGCTTCTGCACATCAAGCTCCACCACGCCAGCTGCAGCTGTTGCGCTGTACGGATAGTAAGACACAACGTCCACCTTGCTGCCGTCGTCGGGCAGGTTGGCAGCCTTTCCGGCAGGTGCAAAGTTGGCATTTGCCGCACTGCCTTCTGTCAGGGTGTTGCGGTAGGCAAGGTTATCGGCGGCATCAATGTCGGTTGTACCAGCCTTAAGGGTGTATATACCGATTTGGTCGCCGGCGTTCCACTGGTCGTCAAAGGCACGTGTCTGCGGCAATGCGATGTTGGCAACAACCTGCAACTGGGCGTTCTTGGTATCGTTGCCGTTTACTTCTTCGTTACTGCAAGAGGCAAGGGTCATAGCGCCTGCCATTGCAAAAAGCATAAATGATGACTTGTTCATAATCTGTATTTTTAGTTATTATTATTCTGCTATTGTTTTGATGTATCTTTATAAGAGACTTGTTGGTGTGCGTTTTGTGGCTTATTGGCGTGCGTTAGGAGTTATAACGCCCATGTCCACAATGGTCCAGTTGTTAACAGATGCGTTCGATCCGTCCACACTTACCTTGCCTCCAATGTCGATGGTAGAGTGAAATCCGTCGTTGAAGTTGGCTACAAAGTTGCCTATCGACGTCTCAAGACGCTGCTGTGTGCCGTCCGATAGGAACATCACAAACTGCACGGTAACATCCTTGCTGAGGTCGAGTGCAAAGACATTGAAGGGTGCCGTTATTGTTCCTGTCGTGGCATTGACACTGAAGTCGGACACAGCATCAACCGCCGTAGACGCAATGGATGTGTACATATTGTATGTAGCCATTGCTTTGGAAAGGATGGCGTAGCCTCCCTGCACCACTGCGCTGCCGTCGGTAGACGTAACTTTGGCCTTAAGCGACACATTGAGCTGTCGTGTTGTCTGCTGCATGGGCAGCGTAAGGCTTGTCTTGTCGCCCGTTAGGGATGTTACAGTCTGCGCTGCACAGTAGAAGGTGGAGGGTGTTCCGCTTATTGCTTCGGCATTGCCTGTGCTGTGCGAGGCAGCCTTTACCGTGGCTATGCCGTCGTTTACGTCAACCCCCAACACCGGAACGTATGCCAAGAACGTATAGTCGCGGTTCGACTTAAGCTCCATCTGATATGTGTCCGACGCTACGGTGTAGTTGTCGCCGTTGACAGAGAGCACGTACTGTTGTGGCCGTTGCTGTGCATCTATGCCGCTCCAGTCGGTGTGTATGTCCACCAATGTGCGTGGCAGCACTATCGGGTCGGGCAGTTCTTCGCCGCATGATGCCATGCTTAGGAGCGTGGTGCAGAGCACGGTGCCTAATGCTAAGGTTTTAAGGTTATGGTTCATATCCTTGTAGTGTATTGTTTATTTGTTCTATTTTATGTTTAGTGTATCTCCACTCTACTGCTTGCTGAGCCTTACCACTTTGCATCCGTGTGCCGGAAGCGACGCGCTGACCTTCGACACCTCGCCCTCATCGGTGTGTGTCCAGAGGTCGCGACACTTCATTGTGCCGCTGATGCCGAGCTGCGACAGCTCTACACCACGTGATATGGTGCGGTCCTCGCGGTTGAACAGAGCCACAACAACATCGCCGTTAGACATCGTTCCCCACCATATCTGCGAGTTTTCGTCGGTATAGTCGGTTGTCAGTGGCTTGCCTACAAAGCCATCGGCATTAAGCGCAAGCATCTCCTCGTTCTGATAGAACTTGACGCGGTCGCCAACGGTGTTGTACTGGTCGGCTACGGCTATAGGTCCGCCAGCCACCAACTGCAGCGATATTGAGGTGCGACACTCGTCATCGGTGTCGAACGAATGGATAAGCGTAAAGTCGCCGTCGGCTATAATCTTGCCCCTGCCAGTGATGTCCGACCAATAGATAAAGCCCTCAAACTGGTTGTTGGCAGCGGGCCACTGGTCGATGGTGATATTGCCACGCCAGCGGTTGGAGCAGTGGTCCCAGCCTCCCTCGCACGTGTCGTCCACGATACGGGTCATGTCGCAGTACTGCGTCTCGTTCTCGCCGTGGTTCTTCATGTTAGGCATCACAATGGATGTAAATACCCCATACTTTGTGGCAGCCTCCTTGATGTACTGCAGGGCGAGCTTGTATTCGGCTGAGCCATAACCACGTCCGCCGCCGTCGCCACCTCGTATGCCGTCCTCAAAGAGGCACATAAAGTCCATACGTATAAAGTCGACACCTAAACCTTTATAATACTTGAAGAATCCGTCGATATACTCCTTGGCTCCGCTGTGGCTCGGCACAATCCATGTAAAGATGTCGCCGGTGGCGTTGGGGTTCTTCACGTTGTCCTTCGAAGGGTCGTACAGAAGGCTGCGCACCTTGTACTTGGTGCCTTCTATCGGCGCGTCGAGCGATCCGTGTACCCACAACGGGTTGTCGTATATGCCCAGACGCAAGCCCTTTGCCTTGCACATCTCCACGAGCTGGGTTAGCGGTATGTTGGCATAACCGGTCATATAGGCATGTCCGGCGTTGTCGCTGCCCGACATAGTCATAAATCCGTCGGTGCATATCATATCGTAACCGTATGGCAAGAGGTTGTCTGCCACCCAGTCGATATTCTTCTGCCACGTTTCAAGCGGCATGTTGCAGTTGGTTCCAGCAATCTCGGCACGTCTGCCATACTCGTACACCGACCAGTAGAGCGGAGCCTTCTTTGTCTTGCCTGTGGGTGTCTCCGGCGTAACGGGGTCGTCTGGAATCATGTCGGGTGTCCAGCCTGTGCCATTGTCGCTGCATCCCATCGAGAAGAGCGACACAAGCGCTGTAGCTATAGAAAGAAATAACTTTTTCATACTTTAGAGGTTCATTTAATTAGTGTAGCTTTTCAAACTTCACCGTCATAAGATAGGTGTCGATAGTTATGGTGTATCTACCTGCATCTGCCGAGGTTAGTCGCCACTTGTTGTCTGGCTGGTTGCGAAGCACAGCCTTTGAGTCGCGTATAGACTGGTCGGCAGTGGCAGCCATGACGAAGTCGCAATCCCAACCCGTTGCACGCAACAGCGGGAACTTTATTTCGCCTGCCGTAAGGTTGCCGGTGTATGTAAACTTGAACTTGTTTACGGCGTCGCGCTTCATCTCCAAAGCCTTTGCTATGTCCCAACCTATCTCGCAGGCGCTGCCCACTACATACAGCTGGGTTATGGTAGGCGATGGCTCCATGATGGTATAGGTGGCTGTCGGTACATCCACATTGAGGTCGTAGTAGGTGGTGTGGTCTACGCTTATCGTCATAACCGGTGTGTCTGTAGCCGATTTGGCTATGTTGTACGTGCCTTGCTCAAGCACTCCAGTATAGCGGTATTTGGTCTCCGATATAAGCTCGTCCATCTGCAAGCCCTCTCCGCCAGCCGCAGAGTACAGGTACAGCGGACGTGGCTGTATCTCGTAACCCGTCACCACAACCGTTGTGGTTGATATCTCGGGCTTCATGTAGTGGTCGCCGCCCTGCACCTCGGCTATTATCTCTGCCTCTACCACAGCCGGCGTGCCTGGTGTTATGCCCCACTTCTTAAGGTACGAGTTAAGCTGCTTGTGCGTAAAGCTCACGCTTGTCTGTCCCTCCTTAATGCTAATCTTGTCGATGGAGTTCTCAAATTTGCTGCCTTCGAGGTCCATCTTGAAGTAGTAGTTTATCTTGGTGCCCTCGCCACGGTCGTGTGCCTTGCCCCACTCAAAGGTCAGGGCTGTCTCAGATCCAAGGTCCTGGTCGAGCGTTATGTCAGCAACCGACGGCTTTATGCACATCTGGTCGTCGACGCTCGGTATTGCCGGGCGCAGGTCGTCCGAGCTGCACGACGCCAATAGGCAGGCAGCAACAGACAATATGCTTAATATTAAATTCTTCATAATAGATTCTGTTTATATTGTTAGCCAATGCTTTGTCAACAGTTATGCCATTGCTTACTTCCAGTAAGGAGCCTGCACAAGCTTCGGGTTCTTGTCCATCTCGCTCTGATGAACGGGGAACCAATAGAACGCCTTTTTATACACACGTGTCTGATAGGCTGTGCGCTTGTAGAAGGAGTCGGCTGTCTTGCCATAGGCATTCATGCCGTAGAACTTGCCGTTGAGCACCGTCTCGGCTTCCTTCCAGCGTCGCAGGTCGTCGTAGCGCAGACCCTCGCAGTTTAGCTCCACACGTCGCTCGGCGTGTATAAGCTTGCGCATCTCGTCCTGATTGGCAAGGTTCACGCTGATGTACTTGCCTCCCTCGTCGCTTCCGTCCTTATACTGGCGCACACCGGCACGCTCGCGTATGCGGTTGAGGTAGGTAAGGATGTCCGGATTGCCGGGGTCGCACTCGTTAAGAGCCTCGGCATAGTTGAGGTAAGCCTCGCCCAGACGGTAGAGTATACCGGGTCTATACTGGTAGCTGCCCTGCTTTACATTGTCCTTATAGTACACCTTCTTCTTGGCAAAGTAGCCGTTCTGCGGTGCGTCGTGTGTGCCGTTGTTGTCGGTCTCGGTGCCCGATCCAAGGAACATGTTGTACGCACGGTCTTCCTGTGGGAAGTAGCCATTGTTGAAAGCTACAGACACATAGAATCGCGGTTCGCGGTGACAATACATATTATATGTGCCGCTGCGTGTTATGCTGCCGCCGTTGCAGTCGGATGCCCAGGTGGTGTTGTCTCGCTGCTCGTCCTCGGTCGACAGTCCCTCCTCGGTATAACCCGAGTTTGGGTCGGTAATGGGCAGTCCGTTCTCGGTAAAGAAGGCATCCACAAGCGATTGGGTAACGCCCAATCCGCCATTGCCGCTGCTGCGCAACGGGGTAGTCAAGCCCTCGTAATAAGAGTAGTTGCAGCCGCCTGGACGTGCAAACAGTATCTCGGTGTTGCCCTCGTCGTAGCGCTTGAACATCATGTCCTGGTACGACATAAAGGGGTCGATGTCGCCATTCGGGTTCTTTACTGTGTACAACTTGTGACCTGCTGCCTCGGCTGCCTTTATTAGGTCACGGCATGCCTCGGCTGCATACTTCCATTTGGCGGGGTCGTATGTAGCAGGAAAGATGTTCTCGCCGTCCGAGTTCTTGTAGTTGGCATAGTCGGGATTGCCGTTTACCAGCGGGCTTGCGGCGTACAGCAGCATACGTGCCCTTACGGCAAGACACATTATGCTCGTGGCGCGTCCATACTTGCGTGCCTCCGTATACTTGGCAGGCAGAATCTTGGAGCATGCAAGAAGCTCCTTGTCGCACCAGTCGATAACCTTGTCGTAGGGTGTCTGTCCCACCATAAGGTCGGCAAGGGTGTAGTCGGTCGGCGTCACATCGTCGGGTGCAAAAGGCACACCTCCGTATGTATTGGCAAGCAAGGCATAGTAGTAGGCCTTCATAAAGCGGCACTCTGTCTTCATATATTCCACCTCGGTAGAGGTTATGCCTTGGTCGGCAAGGGTGTGCACGTTCTTCATAAAGATGTTCGCCTCGCGTATGCGCTGCGGAAAGTCAGCCCAGAAGTTGCCTCCCCAGCCGCTTGTCGTGGTCCACTCGCCAAGGATATATGGTATCACGGTCCATCCGTCGAACTGTCGGTAGCGTTCGGATGGTGTCATGTCGTCGCCCAGTATCTCCCATCCCTCATACTGCAGATGGCCCATATAGGGATCGGGTATTGACGAGTAGACATTGGCGAGCCAGCCCTCGGTGCGCGTCTTGTCCTCGAATACGAGGTTGAGGTCAAGCTCCGTGTCCGACTCCTTGTCGAGATAGTCGCTGCACGATGTGGTGGCGAGCATCCCGCATATCATTGTCAGTATATACAATGTCTTTTTCATATTGTTGTCTTGTTGGTTTTGTTTTCTATTCGTTTAAAGATGCCGTAGGGATATTTAGAACTTCACCTCAAAGCCCAACATCACCGAGCGCATCGACGGATACTTAAGGCCGTCGCCGGTGTCGAGCTCGGGGTCCCAAAGCTTAAACTTGGAGAAGTAGAACAGATTGTTGCCGCTTGCAAAGAAGCGCACGTCGTTGGCATGTATCGCACGCGACACGCTCTTGGGCAGCGAGTAGCCTACCTCTATCGACTTCAGGCGCAGGAAGGACATATCCTTCTTCCACCATGTGGACGCCACGTTGTTGTTGGGATTGGTGCTCTCCGACAATCGGGGCCAAAACACATCCTGCGACGGATTGTCCTCGGTCCAGCAATCGGTGTAGTTGGTATACACATTGCCCAACACTCCCTGTCCGCTGCCCGGTATAAAGTATTGTGTTCCGCCTATAACGCGGTGCACATCGCCCGTGCCTTGGAAGAAGAAGCTTAGGTCGAAGTTGCGGTACTGCACGTTGGCGCCGAAGCCGTAGACAATGCGCGGTGTTGATGTTCCGCCGATGTAGCCTTGGTCGGAGGCGTCTATCACGCCGTCGTCGTTCATGTCGCGGTACTTTATGTCGCCCGGTCTTACCGTTGCTCCGAGGTTGGGTGTAGGTATGCCTGCCTTCAGCTTGCCTCCCTCAAAGTCGTCGTCGGTGTATAGGCGTTCTGCCTGGTAGCCCCAGAGGGTGCCTACCGAGCGTCCGGTTATGGAGCGGTAGGTGCCCTTAACCGATTCGGGTTCGTCGTACTCCTTTATCTTGTTCTTGGCATAGGTAAAGTTGGCACGCAGAGCCACGTTGAGCTTTGACGAGAAACGGTGGTTCCACGTCATCGAGGCGTCTATACCCTGATTGTCCACAATGCCGAAGTTGGCCCACGGATTGTTCAAGAATCCGGTCTGTGTAGGTATGGTCTTGCGCTGCATAAAGATGTCGGTGCGGTGCTCGAAGAAGTAGTCTACCTGCACGTTAAGCTCGTTCCACAGACCAAGCTCTATGCCCACATTGCTCTTGAGCGACTTCTCCCATGTAAGGTTGCTTACGCCTACCTCGCCCTCTGATATGCCCTGGCGGTAGTAGTCGCCCGAGTAGCCCCAGTTGTAGCCCGAGGCACCGGTGTTGATGGTGGTGACGTAGGCAAAGCGGCGGCCGCCGATGTTGTCGTTGCCCACAAGGCCCATAGAGCCTTTGAGCTTGAGCAGCGTAAGCCATGACGACCAGCGGCTCATAAACTTCTCCTCCGACACTATCCATCCCAATGCCAATGACGGGAAGAAACCGAAGCGGTGGCCCTTGGCAAAGTTTTCCGAACCGTTGTAGCCGAAGTTGAACTCGCCCACATATCTGCGGTCGAAGGTGTAGCTAAGGCGTCCGGCTATGCCTTGCGAGCGCTTTGGCTGTATGCCTCCATCGTCGTAGCTGCGCTGGTTGTATAGGGCAAGAGCGTCGATGGCGTGCTTGCCGAAGGTGCGGTTGTAGCCAAGTGAGAATTCGAGGTAAGTACTGTTGTTGCCGTAGTTGGCGTTGGAGCTATGGTCCAGAAACTCGCTACCGTACGACAGAACGCTGTGTATAAGGTTGCCCTCGTCGTCGCGCGACTTTGCCACGCTGTAGTAGGTAGGTGCCTTGCCACGTGTCACGAAGTTCTCGTTGTAGGTGTCGAAGGCAAAGGTTGCCTTGAACTTAAGGCCCGGCGTTATCATCTTGAGGTTCTGCTCAAGCTGGAATAGCGACTCGAGCTTGCTGCGTGTGCCGCGGTAGTAGCCGTTCTGTGTGCTCTCTGCCCACGGGTTGTAGCGGTTGGCAGATGCTATAGGTATCGTGCCGTCGCTGTAGATGGCAGGATGTACAAAGGGAGGGGTCTCGAAGGCATGGAAGAAGACATCGTCTGTAGAGCTTTTTGACTTGCGCAGGTTTTGCAGATAGCCGCCCACATTGAAGCGCAGGAGGGTGGTCTTGGTTAGGTCGAGGTCTACGTTGGCACGCATGTTGAAGCGTGTGAGCTTTGAGCCTGTGTCGTATGGCAGCGACTCGTCCACAGACATGATGCCGTTCTCGTGGTATACCGAAGCCGTAAGCGAATACCTTAATATATTAGAACCGCCCGACACCGTCATATTGCCACGCAGCGACGAGGCATAGTCGTTGGTTATGGCGTCTATCCAGTTGACGTCGGGATAGAGGTCCTTGTCGTAGCCATAGTAGGTCTTCAGTATCTGGTCCTTGGTGAAGAGGCGCTTCGAGGGGTCCGAACAGAGGTTGTTGAGCAGACTCATATACTCGGCTGCGCCTATAAATTCGGGCAACTTTGTGGGCTTGGTTATCGACTGCTCGAAGCGGAAGTCTACCGACGGCTTAGCCACCGTGCCTCGCTTGGTGTTGATGATGATAACGCCGTTGGCGCCACGCACACCGTACATGGCACTTGCCGAGGCATCCTTCAGCACCGAGAACGATTCTATCTCAGCTGGGTCGATGTCGTTAAGGCTGCGCTCCACACCGTCCACAAGCACAAGAGGGTTGTTGTTGCCGGTGTTGAACGACGAAATACCTCTAATCCAGAACTGCGAGTTGTCGTAGCCCGGCTCGCCTGACGGCTGGTAGGCTATGACGCCGGCAAGCTGTCCGGCAAGGTTGTTGCTTAGCGAGCGGCTTGAGCCGACCTGCAACTTGCCTGGGTCGAGGGTCTGTATAGAGCCTATAACCGACAGCTTCTTCTGGTTGCCGTAGCCCACGACCACAACCTCGTCGGTAGCCACGGCATCCTCCTTAAGCTGTATATTAAAGTTGATGTCGCTGCCTACACGCACCTCCTGCTGCTTGAAGCCGAGGTAGTTGAACACCAGCACCGAGTTCTTGGACGGCACACTGATGTAGAAGTGGCCGTCGATATCGGTTATCGCCGCGTCTTTGGAACCCTTGACGGTGACGCTCACGCCTATAAGCGGACTGTTCTCGCCATCGACAACAGTACCACTGACCTTTATGCCCTTTTGCTGTTGCTGGAGTATTAAGGCTGGTGCAGCCGTTGTCGGCACAAGCGGAGCCGATGCCATAGGCGCTAACATTACGGAGTATAATAAGGGATACCTTATATTCATAATGTAAGTGGTTTTTAATTATTTGATGTTGTTTAATGTTTTTGCAAAATTATCACTTTTAAATATACGCAAGAAGAGTGTATCGCAAAAATACAAACGTTTTACAAGGTGTTTTCACTGGTTTTCAATAAGTTGCGTTTTTCAATGGTGTCATAAAATACAGATGCTGTACAGATAGATGCTTGACAATAGTCAAGCATCATTCTATGCGCAGCACCTGGTTTTCAAAGTCGTCGGGGCATAACGAGCGCAGACGTATGCGCGAGCGGTACGAGTATACGGTCTGCTTTGAGCAGCGCAGGAAGGAGGCTATATTCTCGTTCTCCACAATGCCAAGACGCATCAAGGCGTAGATGCGAAGCTCGGTGCTGAGTCTGCCCTCGTGCTTAGGCTTTATCGACTCTTCGGGGCGAAGCAACGCGTTAAACGTTGACACAAAGCTCGGGAATATCTTGAGGAAGATGCGGTCGAAGTCTTCGAAGAACTCTTCCACCTCGTCGTCGATAATGGTCTTCGACTTTAGCTTGCGGTACAGCTCGCTCACCATGCCTGCAGCGGCAAGCTTGTTGAGCGAGCGGCGGTATGCCTCAAGCTTGTCGATGTACGACGAGCACTTCGACATAAACTCCATTATATATATGTTCTTAATCTTATTTGCCTCGCCAAGGGAGGCGTTCGACTCGCGAAGCCTGCTGTTGGCGTCGTTAAGCTGCTCGTTCGTAGAGGTTATCTGGGTGTTGAGCGAGTTTAGCTTGCTGTTCATCTCGGCAAGGCTCTCGTTCGACTTAAGCAGCTGTCGGCGTGCCTGGGCTATGTGCCTGAGCTGCTTGCCGGTGTAGAACACCATGCACACAAGCAGCACAAGCAGCACCACCACAACCGCCAACCCCACTGTAAGGTGGCGACGCTCGGCTGCCTTCATGCTGTCGTAAGCCTTGTCGATAATGGGCAGCACGTCCGACACCTCGAATATGCGTAGCTTGGCGTTGCACTCGGTGGCATCCTCAAGCGACTTACGCATATAGCGGTAGGCTCTGTCAACATCGCCCTCCTCATATAATATGATGGCGAGTCGGCGCAGGGAGATATATTCGCGCACACTGTTCTTGATGTCGGATATTGCCGAAATTATGAGATACTGCTTCACACGCTCCGTATCGTCTACCTTGTCGTATATATCGGCGATGGCGTATGCTATGTATCCCATGTCGCGGTTGCTTACGTCAAGATTGTCGTAAGCCTTAACAAGAAGGTGCAAGGCATCGGTGTATTTGTGGCGCGTGCGAAGAAACTCGGCGGCATCCCATATCGATTTCGTGGTTTGAAGGTTGCGCAGGGAGTCGCGGTAGCTCACACGCAGGTGCTCATAGTAATCTTTTTGGGCTTTGGTAAGGGCTGTCAGGCGCTTTGACTCGTACAGCTCGCCGTACAAACTGTAGTAGTAGGTCTGCACGCCGGTCGACATCAAGGGCCGGTCTAACGATTGCAGCTGGCGAATGGCAGCAATATAGTCGCCGTTCTTAATCAATATGGCGGCAATGTCGAGCTGTGTAAACTGCACCTCCTCCTTGTTGCCGATGCGTTGCGCCACTTGCAGCTTGCGGTCGGCATAGACGTAAGCCGAATCGAGCACAAACTGCTTGTACATAAAGAAGAGCTGCCGGGTAAGGTCCAGTCGGTCGGCATCGTTGGTTGCTCGGCTCAGCTTCTGCTTAGCCTTGGCAATGCGTTGCTCGTACTGGCGGTCGTACACGTTGCTGCTGTCTATCACGCGGTCGAGGTCGGCAAGGGTTGGTCGCCAGTGGCGTGGGGAGGCAGGAGCTGCCGTTATGGTTGCCGCAAAGGCAACACCTAATAGTATAGTGGTTATCAGTCGATACATTAAATATAGTTATTTTGATTTATGGTATCGCAAAGTTACTCAAATTTATTGTAACGCCAAAGGAGTTGAGGGGCTAATGTTTTTTATGTTTATCGCCCTATTGTGGGCTAAGTGCAGCTTGCTGCACCAATAAAAGGGTTTTGCCCACAATAGGGTGTTTTATCGGTTTTTGTCAAAGCCCTGCCATATACTAACTGAACACTTCTCTTTGTGAAAGTAAAGGTTTGGCACTGCGAAACATCAACAAAAGTCATCCGCGCCGGTCGATACGAGCATCTGCGCCGGTCGGTGCAGATGTCTGCGTCGGTCGGTGCGGATGTCTGCGTCGGTCGGTGCGGATGT
>ENA-ORVB01001338-ORVB01001338.1-human-gut-metagenome-genome-assembly--contig:-NODE-1338-length-16800-cov-3.02395_pt1 | contig 16800 bp, 15 predicted proteins | sample MGYA00242090_ERZ509231 | MGnify/ENA primary metagenome ERZ509231 (study PRJEB26280, sample SAMEA2338798) | human gut metagenome | biome: human gut; feature: human-associated habitat; material: faeces...
TTATTATTCTTAATATTTTATAATGCCCATATTTAAATAATTTAATGTTAAGCATTTCAGATTTTGTTTTTAGTATTTTTAATTTTATATGACGTTAATTATTTATTTCTGGTTGGATATATATGCTCCGGCGATGGATTTTTTGACCCTCTGATCTGCATTTGCTTTTCCTTTTGGAAAGATCCGCGGATTTATCTGGGATTTGTCTTTAGTTTGCGGGGATCTTTATCCTCTATCTTAGGTGTTCACTTTGTTACGTGGTTACGAGGCAAGGAGTTCCATGATCGTAGGCTGCTGTGCATGGTTTCGGGACATCATTTGGGTTTGCAGTTTAATTCAATGATGCAGGTCAATGCTGTAAAGGGAACGATTACGACAATATTTAGAGCATGGTTTTGGGGGCGGATCTTTTGTTCTCTAATGACGATCTGTCGGCGCTGTTGCTTCAGATCCGGTACGTCTTACTTTGATATAAGTAGATATTTGTTTTATCTTATTGATAAATAAAGCATTACCTTGTTTATTTCACTTCGTTGCACTGCACTGCCCCGCTTTTATTTTCGGTAGGACCTATAGATTATATGGTTGAATTTTTTTTGCTACAAAATGGGGAGGCTTATAAAATGCTCTTTGCAAAATAAAAAAAATCTATATATCTTCAGCGCGTGTTTTTGTGGTTTTAACTTATATAACATACTGAAAATACAACATAAAAAACATATTTTTCTTTTTTGTCTTTAGCAGTTTTAAATTTTTGATCTAAAAAAATGTTGACAGCAATTTTTTTTCAGTCATGATGTGCTTGTCGAATGCAAGTGATAGCTTTGATGTATATAGCTTTAAGAAAAATAATTTTTAGGCATAGTGTTTTACCATTTGCTTGCGCAGCATGAAGCGGACTTGTCCCGAACGTTTTTCAGGCTGTCTTCTTAAAGAGTCTTTTGGAGTTAAAAATGAAAGCATTATTTAAATTGGCCGCCGTGGCATTGACTGTTTCCTTAGGAGTATCTGCTCCCTCTGCACAAGCTGCAGAACCCGTTCCCTCCGTTTTGAAGGTAGGTACCTGCCCTGGACCTTATCGCGGAATGATTGAGACCTTTATTGAGCCCAAGCTTAAGGCTCAGGGCTATACCCTCGAATACGTCGATTTCATCGATTATGTACAGCCTGATGCCGCATTGGATTCCGGCGATATCGACGTTAACCTGATGCAGCACCAGTCTTATCTTGATGCTATTGTGAAAAATCAGGGGTTGAAATTAAGTGCGGTCATCAATGTTCCTACCTTGGGTCTCGGCGTCTTCTCCGATAAATATAAGACCATCGATGAGTTACCCGACGGTGCACGCATCGGTATTCCCGTGGATGCCGTGAATTTAGCCCGTGCGTTGCGTATTGCCAAGGAAAACGGCCTTATTTCCCTAAACTCCGAGCGTGATGAGCAGAAAGCCTCCGTGGCCGATATAGCTGAGAATCCCAAGCATTTGGAATTCGTGCCCATCGAGGCGGCACAGATCTCCCGCTCCTTGGATTCACTTGATGCCGGCTTCGTTCCCGGTAATTATGCCGTGGCCGCCAAGCTTGATTACTCAAAGGCCCTGGCCGTTGAGGACGTCAGAGAAAATATCAAGAACGTGATCGCCGTACGTACTGCTGACAAGGACACCATCGGCAAGCTCTTTTTGGATGTGGTGAAGGCCCCTGAGTTTAAAAAGGAGCTTGAGGCCGATCACTATTACGATTCCTTCTCCCGTCCTTCGTGGTGGAATAAGTAAAAATGACAGGGATCATCAAGTTTGATAAGGTCTCGGTGCGTTTCACTCGCGGCGGTGAAAGCTTCACCGCCGTGGATGAAGCGTCTTTGGAGATCAATAAGGGTGAATTTTTCGGCATAGTCGGAGCCTCGGGGGCAGGTAAGTCCACGCTGGTACGCACCGTAAATCTATTGCAGCGTCCGACCTCAGGTAAGATCTATGTTGCAGGTGAGGACGTAACGTCCTTAAAGGATAAGCAACTGTCGGCTCTGCGTCTTAAGACCGGCATGATCTTTCAGCATTTCAATCTCATCAAGAACTCTACGGTCTTTGACAATGTGGCCTTCGCGCTTTTGGCCTCCAAAACTCCAAAGGACAAGATAGCCCCCAAGGTCAATGAATTGCTGGAGTTGGTAGGCCTTGCAGATAAGGCCTCCTTGTATCCAAATGATCTCTCGGGAGGTCAAAAGCAACGTGTGGCCATCGCCAGGGCCTTGGTTAACAGTCCTGAGATCCTGCTTTGTGACGAGGCTACCTCCGCTCTTGATCCGGATAATACCCGCGAGGTGGTTGAGGCCTTGCGTCGCATCAAGAACAAATATCCCTTGACCGTGCTTTTCATCACCCATCAGATGGAGGTGGCCCGTTCCCTATTCGATCGCATCGCCGTGATGAGCGCAGGGCGTATTGTAGAGGTGGCCTCCGCCTATGAGCTCTTTGCCCGTCCAAAATCGCAAAGTGCCAAGGAGCTCGTGGCCAGATCGAATGAATACGAGCTACCAGATGAGATCGCAGAGCGTGAGAAGGAGCTTTTTTTCATTACTTATAAAGAGGACAGAGCCTATGAGGCGGTGATCGCCGAGGTGGCCAGGATTTTTGACGTCAACCTTTCCATCATCGCCGGCAAAATCGATTACATACAGAAAAAGCCTCTGGGGACTTTGCTGGTCAGCCTGCAGTGCAAGGATGAACAAAAGCGCGCAAAGGTACTTGAGTATATAGGTGAACGGGCATATATTGCGGCCTTTAAAAAGAGGGTATGAGTTATGGAAGAAGTGTTAAACGAGACCCTGAGAATTTTACATAACGAGCTTGGCAAGGCCGTATATGAAAGTGCGGTGATGATGGGGATCTCCTTTGTTTTAAGCTCGATATTGGGTATTATTTTAGGCTTTGCCCTGTATCTTACTCAAAGTCCGGCTTTTTTTAAAAATAGGCTTTTAAATGCTATAGCCGCCGACATCGTCAACGTTATTCGTTCCGTACCTTTTATCATTTTGGTGGTGTTCTCACTGCCTTTTACCTTCTATTTAGTTGGCTCCAAGATAGGTCCAGTTGCCGCCTCGGTACCCATGACCATCTGGGCCACTGTATTTTTGGCCCGCCTCATTGAAGGAGCCTTAAAGGAGGTCGATTTCGGCGTGATCGAGGCCGCCTTGGCCACGGGGGCCGGATCTGCTCTCATCATTCGCAAGGTGTTGCTGGTGGAGGCTGCGCCTGCCATCGCCCGGGGGATCACGGTAAGCTTTATATCCTTGATCGGAGCCTCGGCCATGGCCGGAATGGTAGGCGGCGGCGGGATCGGCAATTTGGCCGTGCAATACGGCTACTACCGCTACGAGACAGGGGTTATGATTTTTACCATTGCCTTGCTGGTGATCATTGTGCAGTTTTCTCAATTCGTAGGTGATCTGGTGGCTCGTAAATTAAGCCATTGACGAGATCTTCGGGATGTAAATATGAGCGATTTTATTGCTGAGTTAAAGGAAGCGATTGCAGGAGAGCTTATTTTCGGAAAGGATATACCCGAAAAATTGCTCACGGATTTTGTCGGTGCGCTTAAGGGGCATGCCGACGTTTATGTAAAGGCAGCAGATCGTGAGGACGTGCTTAAGGCCGTACGCATAGCCTATAAACATCGTATTCCCACGGTGGTACGCTCCGGAGGTACCAATTTAGTAGGTGCCACCGTCCCGTCGGGCGGGATGGTGCTTGACGTGAGCGGCTTAAACCGGATCTTAAGCTTCGATGAGGACACCATGTCCGTTACCGTAGAGCCCGGAGTGGTGCTCAAGGATCTTATCTCCTATGTGGAGCAGCGCGGCTTCATGTACCCGCCCGATCCGGCCGAAAAGCTCGGAACCATAGGCGGAAACGTTGCTACCAATGCAGGCGGCATGCGGGCGGTCAAATACGGCGTTACCCGCGACTATGTGCTGGCGCTGGAGCTTGTGACCCCGCAGGGTGAGGTGCTGGAGTTGGGCGGCTGCGTGCGCAAGAATACGGCCGGACTTAATCTTAAGGAAACGGTTATAGGATCCGAGGGTACCTTAGGCGTGATCACGCGCATTACCCTAAAGCTGGTGCCTTTGCCTGAGTACAATTTAAGTGCCGTTTTGGCCTTCCACTCGCTAAGGGAGGGGATCAAGTGTGTAAACGCCATAATTGCATCCCGTCTTGATCCTACCGCCATCGAATTTCAGGAAAGGAAGGTCATAGCCTTGGGTGAGAAATATATAGGCCGCGCCTTCCCCGTACCTACGGCCGAGGCTTATCTTATCGTAACCTTGGACGGAGATAAGAAGGGCGTGGACGCGAGACTTAAGCGCTTGTCACAGGTGGCACGGGAGCACGGTTGCTTTGAGGTCGTGCCTCTTGATGATCCCAAGCTTGAGGCCTCCGTGTGGGAAATACGCGGAGCCTTGGCCCGTTCGGTAAATGCCTCGTGTATTTGGGAGCCTGTGGACTCGGTGGTCCCCTTAGATAAGATCGCCGATTTCGTAGCCAGTGCCGATCGTATTTCCAAAGAGGAGCAGGTACGTATCGTGGCCTTCGGCCATGCCGGTGACGGCAATGTACATCTTTGTGTCATCAAGGACGAGATCAAGGATGAGGATTGGCCGCTCATACTCGATCGTACCTTAGGGCGCATATACGACGCGGTCTATGAGCTAGGCGGCCGTCTTTCGGGTGAGCACGGCGTAGGCAAGGGTAAGCGCAAGTACTATCTTGAGCATGTAAATCCGCAGGAGCGCAATCTTATGATCGCAGTAAAGCGGGCCTTCGATGAGCACAATCTTTTCAATCCGCATGACGGATATACGCTTTAGGATAAAAAATGATTAAAACAAGTTTAAGAACCGCAACCTTTACGGATTCGGTTATAAGACGCATGACGAGGATCTGCAATAAATTCGGTGCCGTCAATCTTTCACAGGGCTTTCCCGATTACGATCCCCCCAAGGCCTTAACCGAACGCTTAGCCGAGGTGGCAAGAAGCGGACCGCACCAGTATGCCACTACCTGGGGAGCTCAGAACACCCGCGAGGCATTAGCGGCCAAGCTTAAGCGGGACAGCGGACTTGAGGTCGATCCAGATCTCGAGCTTGTGATCACCTGCGGCGGTACCGAGGCTATGATGTGTGCGATCATGTCCACCGTCAATCCCGGCGAGAAGATCGCCGTTTTCTCGCCCTTTTACGAGAACTACGGTGCCGACGCCATACTATGTGATGCCAAGCCCATATATGTGCCCTTGCATGCCCCCGATTTTACCTTCGATCCTAAGGAGCTTGAGCAGGCCTTTAAGGGCGGGGCCAAGGCGCTTATTCTGTGCAATCCCTCCAATCCCTCGGGGCGAGTGTTCAGCCGTGAGGAGCTCATGGAAATTGCGCGCATTATTGTGAAGTACGATGCCTTCGTGATCACCGATGAGGTGTACGAGCATATCGTTTATGCTCCCTATAAGCATACCTATTTTGCATCTTTACCCGGTATGCGCGAGCGCACCGTAATGTGCAATTCTCTGTCCAAAACCTATTCCATTACCGGCTGGCGCATAGGCTATATATTTGCACCTGCGCATGTAATAGAGGCGGCGCGAAAGGTGCACGATTTTCTCACCATAGGTGCGGCGGCTCCTCTGCAGGAGGCCGTGGTGGCCGGGCTTAAGTTGCCAAGCTCGTATTACACGGAGCTTTTAGCCGACTACACTCATCACCGCGACATATTCTTAAAGGGGCTTGATGACATCGGTCTTAGCTATTTCAAACCGCAGGGTACCTACTTCGTGATGGTCGATATCAGTGAATTTGGCTACGATTCGGATATGGATTTCTGTATGGATTTGGCCCAACGGGTTAAGGTGGGAGCCGTCCCTGGATCTTCATTCTTTAAGGAAAATGAGCAACGCTACATACGTTTCCATTTTGCGAAGAAAGACGAAACCTTATATCAGGCCGTTGAAAACCTAAGTCATCTGCGCGAACTCATCAAGTCTAAAAAATGAGCAAGATCGGCCAAGCCTCCGTCACCGTGCGGAGGCTTATTGCAGCGTTTCGGTTCGAGTTCTTGATCTAAATTCTTGATCTAAAAAAGAAGATTAGGATCGATCATGGGGCGCACTATGCCCGTTTTTTTTATGGAGATGTGCTCGTCATCCGCTCCCACAATATAGCCGGCGCGTCCTGAGTTTTTCACCATATACAAAAGCCTGTCCGCCTTACTCATCACTTCCTGCATATGGAGCCAGTGCTCAAACTTTAAACAGCCTATGCTGCAGCTGAGCCTTAGCTTTGACATATGCGAGGGCAAGGGTATTTCCTGCAGGGCATTGAAGAAATCATCGAGGATCTCACAAAGCTTTTCCTGCGGCATAGGGCGTAGCAGCATGACGGCAAACTCATCACCGCCTATACGTCCTACCAATCCGTAACGGCTGAAATAGTGCTCTAAAAGGCCGGCAATGCCCACCAAGACGGCGTCACCCTGCGGATGACCGTAATTGTCGTTGATCTGCTTGAAATAATCGATGTCTATGAGTAAAAAGCACAATCTGTCGGAGATGGCCGTATGCTTTGTGGTGAACTTTTCGCATTTTTCAAAAAAGCTTCTGCGTCCCAGCACATTGGTGAGGGCGTCAAGATCGCCCAGGTAGCAGTGATAGGCCATATATCGGTAGCCTGCAAGCAATACCACAATCAGCAAAAGACAGAGGGAGAGCGTGGCCAGTGATGACTGCAGCTGATAATGCAAAATGTCGTGGAACATTTTTTCGCTTACCAAAACATCGTATTTGTTCAGCAGAGGCTTCATACGTGAGCCGAAATAGAAAACGAAGCTCACCATGATCATAAAAACGATGAATATAAGGAATGTGATCCAAATATTCACCAATCGAGTACTGCGATATCTGTCCACACCTTCCTTAAAGTCCTGCCTGAGCTTGCTGCGATGCAAGCGCAGCATGGCTACGGATATGAGCGCGGAGAAAAGCCCTAAGCAAATTTTATTGAGGGAAAACGGATTTAAACGGGAGATATTGATGCCTATTTCAGGAAAGAGAGTTCCCATGGCTTGGTATACGATGGCCGCATGCAATACCGGAGCGGCGGCGCCCACAGCAAAAACGAGATAGTAGCGACAGCGTACCCTTTTGGCCCAGTTGCAGGCGAGTGCAATTACAAACGCAAACAGCATGCGTGTTCCTATGCTGAGGATCAGCGATTGAACGGGCATACCGCTTCTAAGCGGCGAGAAGATCATATCCGCCGGCATCACATAAAAGGATGAGGCCTTATAGGCGCTGATGATCCCGAAGATCAGGCCTAAAAAAATCGTATATCTGATCCTAAGACATACGGCACTTATAACAATGGGCAGATAGGCAATGGTGACGGATATGGGCTGTATGTGAAAATAGCCGAAAAAAGAAAACGACATCAGCGTTTCAAGCAATACCAATGCCGAAAACAAATAAAAATGGTATACCGAGAATTGTCGATTGATGGGGCTTGAATTCAACATACTCATTTTCCATGGGTAAATTTTTATTGTTTCGCGCAAAGTCACACGCCTCGTCATAAGGAGCTATTGTTCAGTGTATTTTGTCAGGTGTCAGGTGACGATGCGGAGAAAAAAATTTATTAATAATAATATTAAACACATCCATTCTATCAAGTCTATCAAGGTCGAACGCAAATCGGCAACCGCGTAGATTAAAAGTTTTTTTACAACATGATAAATAATGTTCAGATCACAAAAAAACCCCATGATCCTTCGTGGTCAAACAAGTTACGTACGTTGTCTCTATGTTAGAATATGCATATAAGAATGGGATGTACGGGTGTTTTGCATTGAACATTCCTTGGTGTGCACATTGCGCGGTCGCAGCCCATACTTAAAACGAATTACGATTTAAGGAGTTCTCACAAATGATTGGTATTGTTGTTGTATCCCACAGCCTCAAGGTTGCAGAAGGAATCTGCGACATGGTCCAGCAGATTTCATCCAGAGATGGGGAAAAGATGCCGATCTATCCTGCAGGCGGAACCGTCGACGGTAAGATGGGTACCGATCCCGAGATAGTCAAAGCCGCTATAGAGAAAGCCGATCAGGGTGACGGCGTGGTGGTGCTTGCAGATCTTGGCTCGGGTGTCATCAGCTCTCAGGCGGCCATTGCCATGTTGGACGAGCCTCTGAGATCCCGCGTGCGCATTGCCGATGCCCCCGTGTTGGAGGGCGCAGTGGGCGCCGGAGTTGAGGCTGCATCAGATGCCGACGGCTCTCTGGAGGCGGTGGTAGCAACTGCCGAGGGTGCCCGTCAGTTGCATAAGAAATAATTTCTTTTCATTCCCATTGCGATTAAGACTTTCCCGCATAACTCACCGGTACGTAGCTTTGCGGGATCGAGCTGGTCGTGATGCGCCTTACAGCCTTAAAACTGCATTACCTGTGAAGCTTTGTTCTTTTCTTTGCCAAGGTATTCTATGTTAAAAAAAATTCTCATCACTACCTTTTTGTGCGCAGCGACGGGATCCATGACCTTTGCGAATGCCGAAAATGTAAGCGTTGATTGCTCGCGTTTGAACGGCTTGATCTCGGTAAAGGGCTACGGCAATGCCAAGGCCTTACCGGATGAGGCTTGTTTGGATTTAAGTGCGGTGGCCCTGCATAAGGACGTCAAGGAAGCTCGCAGCGCCTGTGAAAAGAAGACGGCCGCTTTTTTAAAGGCAGTCAGATCCTTGGGACTAAAGGATGAGGCCATGCAAAGCGGTAGCATCAACGTCAGTCCCCGCTACACCTATGATCGTAAAAGCACGACTAGAAAGTTTGAGGGCTATTGGGCCGTACGCGATCTCAAAATACGTACCGACAATTTTTCTCTGCTGGGTGCTTTGACGTCCGCAGCCGTGAATGCGGGTATAGATGAGATACACGGTATTTCCTATGCGCTCAAGGATGAGAGCGCATTAAAAAAGCTTGCCGACGAAAGAGCCGTGGCCGATGCCCGTGAGCAGGCCAAAAGATTGGCCGAGGGCTTTGAGGTCAAGCTTTTAAAGCCATGCAAGCTGAGCTTTGAAAATCGCAGTCAGGGCAGATCTCCCGTGATGTATGCCGCCAAGGCCGCCTCTTTGAATGCAGATCCTGCCGAGGTGGATGAAGCGTCTTATTTGCCCGAGGAGAGCGAGGTTGAATCGTACGTAAATGCCGAATATGCCTTTGAGTGATAAACTCCTGCACAGTTAAATGCGGACGGATCTTGGAAATAATCGTAAGCGGGGCGCATAGTGGTCATGCATGCCGATGAAGCGGAGGATTTGTCAGCGGAATTAGATGCGAGGGCGGATGCCTACGGTCCTAAATTTACCGATGCCGATACTGTCGATTCCTTTTTAGGAAAGAACGGGCGCTTTGCAAAGGAGATCCCGGGCTTTACGGCACGCACGGGACAGCTTGAGCTATCCCGTGCGGCCAAGGATGCCTTTGACAGGGGACAAATACTCGTGGCCGAGGCCGGTACCGGTACGGGCAAAACCTATGCATACCTTTTGCCGGCCATTCTTTGCGATAAAACCGCAGTGATCTCTACGGGATCCAAGGCCCTGCAGGATCAGCTTTTGAATAAGGATCTGCCGCGTATATGCGATCTTTTGCATGTGCCGCGCAATTATTTTGCGTTAAAGGGCTTTTCAAACTATCTGTGCAAGGCTAAATTTGCCCAATTCATTGCGGATTTTAAGAATAAGACCGGACTTGCCATAGAAGATCCCGATCCTGAGCACAGGCGTTACGTTGCGCTTGTAAGTAAGCTTGTAAAGTTTATGGTGCAACAGCAGAGCATGGCCGATCAGGATGATCCTAGGTGCGAATATGCCGAGGTCAATTCCCGCTTTCCGCATGATTTTATTGCGCCGCTTTGCTGTGATCGTCACTCCTGTCGCGGCAAAAAATGCAAATATCACAGCTCCTGCTTTGCCCTTATGGCGAGGCAGAGAGCCGTCAGATCCAAGATCGTGGTGGTCAATCATGCACTTTTCTTTGCAGATATGGGCGTGGAGGACAACTTCGATCCGACGAGGCCCTGCATATTGTTCCCAAAGTATAAGATCCTCATCTTCGATGAAGCTCATCAGCTTCCCGACGACGGCCGCAAGCATTTGGGCAGGGAGGTCAGCTCCTATGACATCAAAAAGCTCGGTGAGGATTTGGAGGCTTTGATAAAGGCTGAAAAGCTCGACATAATCGAAGAGTTCAAAAAGGGCTATGCCAGGCTCAAAACGGCCGCCGAGCATTTGCATGCCTATCTTGCATCCCGCGGATCTCCTGCCTGTCGCAACTTTCTTTTCTATCGCTATGAGGACTTCGACGAGAGCAGTGCCGATCCCGGACGAAAGTACGAAAAGATCTCCTTGGAGTTTCGCCGTCTCATGGCCGAGCTGTGGACGGGGATCAAGGAGTTTCATGACTTTATAGCCGATATCAAAAGCGCTGATGACGAGGCCTTCGGATCCATGAGTAAGGAGCTGATGCAGATGAGATTGACTATAGAGGATCTCATGCATTTAAACGATGAGGAGCAGCGGCAAAAGGGCGAGAACGTAGGATCGGTCGAGGTCAACCGTTACGGTTTTGCCCTTAAGATCACCCCTCTTGAAATAAGCGGGATCATGGGCAAATTTTTTGAAAAATGCGAAAGTGCGGGAGTGGGAGTGCTTGCCGCCTCGGCAACACTGAGCGTGGCCGGAAATTTTGCAAAATTCAGGCGGGATATGGGCTTAGGATCGATGCAGGTATCCGAGCTTTGTGTGGAAAGCTGCTTTGACTATGCCTCTCATGCGGCCCTGCTTGTAAGCAAGGACTTCCCTGAGGTAAATACCGCAGGGCGTGAGGAGCGTATAGTTTGCATGCTCGAGAAGCTTATAGGCGAAAATGAAGGCGGGATCTTCGTGCTCACCACTTCCGTCAATGCCGTAGGCGCCTTTGCCGAGAGCCTGCGCCGGCGTTTTATGATGCAAAGGCGCATCCTGGTACAAAACGGGAAGCTTTCAAACTCTGATCTTCTAAAGGAGTTTCGCAGGCTCGGAAATGCCGTATTGGTGGGTACGTCCTCGTTTTGGGCGGGAGTTGATGTACCGGGGAACGCACTGACGCTTGTGATCATCGATAAGCTTCCCTTTCAGTCACCCTCCGATCCGGTGTATAAGGCCCGCTGCGATCATTATGACTCGGGGCTTAGGCAGGGAGCTCGTTCGTTTATGGAGTTGAGCGTGCCTGAGGCCGTGATCGAGTTAAGGCAGGGGGCAGGTCGCTTAATACGCCATGAAAAAGACACCGGAGCTTTGGTGATCTGTGATCCGCGCACAGTAAAAAAAGGCTACGGCTCCCTGTTTATGAAGAGCCTGCCGCCTGTTACAATATGTAAGGATCTCGAGGATCTGTTCAGATTTAAAGCAGGTTTAAAGAATTTCAACCGAGAATAAAGAGCTAAATAGGAGTAATTCATGAAATTGCTGGCTGTTGAAACCTCCACCGAAAACTGCTCGGCGGCCGTATATAACGACGGAGATGTTTTTGCCATCAATGAAATAGCTCCGCAAAAGCATGCCGAGCTCATACTGCCCATGTGTGATCGCGCTCTTGCGCATTTTGATCTCGATATGCATGATCTGGACGGTATAGTTTTCGGGCGCGGTCCGGGCTCGTTTACCGGAGTGCGCATCGCCGCCTCCACCGCTCAGGGATTGGCCGCAGGTCTTAATCTGCCCTGCGCCGCAGTGGTATCGCTTGAGGCCTTGGCCATGCAGGCGCTTATAGGCAGGGATGAGGAATTTGCCGTGGCCGCCATAGATGCTCGCATGGGTGAGGTCTATTGTGCCGTATATGATCGAACCGGGGACTATCCCAAGGCTGTTTTGGAGCCCTGCGTGGTCTCGCCGGAGGTTGCGGTGCAAAGGGTTTTTAAAGCTCTGGGGGCACGCCCTGCCTGTGCCGGCGGATCGGGGATCGATCTTATGTATAAAGCAGGTATGAATCCCAATATGATCATAAGATCCCGCTTCCCCGATGCCGAGATGATAGCACTGCTTGGAAAAAGACTTTTTGATGCCGGTAAAACCGTCACGGCGGCGGAAGCATTGCCTTTGTACGTACGTGATGACGTGGCATGGAAAAAGGTTACCGAGCAGCACAAACTTAAGCATTGATTAGGTGTTTAGCATGGCTCTTGATATAAACGGCAACGCATATGCGGGCGTTTTCATACAAAATCCCGACAATCGTCGTCGTGTTTTAAATCAGGATAAGATAAATTCCGTCGCCTCCGCAGCGGAGGTATCCTCGGCGTCGCCTGATCCCCAAAAGATGCGGGAGCGCGATGTCGATGAGACGGCTGCGGCAGGATCTTATGCGGAAAACACCCACACCTATGAGCGGGCCAAGGCCTATTTTGACGGGATCAGATCCACCGCCCAAAAATCGGGTAGGGCCGGAGCCTATGTGGATACGTCCGTGCTGGATCAACGCGATCTTGCCTCAAAATTGCTGAGCTTTGAGGCCTACGCCTGATCCTATCTTGGAAATTCAATACTCTTATATACGCTCTTAGATCGAGGCGGGATCGCTTGCATTTGCAATTGAAATGGTTCCGTTACGGATCGCTCCCGTATTTATTATGACGGGGGAATTAAAAAATCCGAGTTCATTTTTTTGAATGAGCACGGCTCGGACATTTCAGGAAAAATAATGCGTTCGCAAATTTTTGAAAGCATGAGTCCGGCACGACTTTTCGTATACTGCGTGCTCCCGGGCTCGGTATCCATGGCAACCTCGGCCCTGTATGTGGTGGTTGACGGTATGTTCGTCGGACATTATATGGGACATGCCTCCTTGGCGGCGGCCAATATGATGTGGCCTCTCTTGGGGGCGGTGTTTGCTTTGGCCATGATGATCGGCACCGGATCCTCGGTACAAATTGCCCGATTTTTAGGTGAAAAAAAATATTTGCGCGCCAACCGCACCTTTACCGTGGGCGTGTGTACGGCACTGCTTTTGGGCGTTTTTATGTGTGTGGCGGGCTTTATTTTTACCGAGCCCTTTTTAAGAGCCATGGGGGCCGATGATGAGACCGTAGCGCTCTCGACGGTCTACGTGCGTTCGTATTTGCTCTCGGGGCCCTTGGTTTGCCTTTACTATGATGTAAATTCATATCTGCGTATCTGCGGTTTGCAGAAGTATTCCATGTATCTTGGGATCTTCACCTCGCTTTTTAATTTGCTTTTGGATTACATCTTCATTGTGGAGCTGCGCCAGGGTATATGGTCGGCATCCTTTACTACCTGTGTATCCTTGAGCATTGGTGCGCTGGCCGGTATTTGGCCCTTCGTACGTAAAAAGACGGATCTGAAATTTACGCGCGGACTTATTCCCTATCGTCAATTCAAAAGGCTTTTGTACAGCGGCTTTCCGCATTTTCTTGAGGAAAGCTCCTGGTCGGTGCTCATGCTCATCACCAATACATTGCTGTTAAAGGCAGGCGGCAGCGTGGCGGTGGCCGCCAATGCGGCGATCGGTGGTGATGATGCTGGTGGACGGCATGGTCGGGGCGCTGCAGCCACCCTTAAGCTATTGCCACGGTGCCAATTTGCCTTTGCGGGTGTTGGCGATCGAAAAGCTGCTTTTACAGGCGGCCGGGGCATTTTCCCTGATCGTTTTCATAGTTTTTGAGCTTTTCGGCGATTATTTCATACCTTTTTATGCCGCCGACGGCGATCAGCCCTTTATCGAGGCGGGAACCCTATGCATGGCGCTTGTGGCCTGGCGCTACCTCTTTTTATGGGTGGAAATGGCGTTGCGCGGATTTTTAACGGCGCTTGAAAGAGCGGGGCGGGCTTTTATAATTTCCTTTTGCAATACCTTGCTCTTTCCTGCAGGCTGCGTGTTGGCTTTGTCTGGCTTCGGGTTGTCCGGCATTTGGACGGCTCCCGGCCTTGCTGCCTTCATGTCCGCAGTTTTGGCCCTCATCCTGACGAAAAAGCCCTATGCAAGATTAAAAAAGGGCTTGGTGCTGCGCTGACAATTTTTGAAAACCTAAATTTTGGAGAAAAAGCTATGAAAGCCATGGTGCTTACCGCCTTTGCAGGATATGCGGCCGTAAGGGAGGCGGAGCTTCCCCGTCCCGTGCGTAAGTGCGGGCAGCTACTTATAGAAAATCATGCGGCGGCAGTAAATCCCATTGATGCCAAGATCTGTACCGGCACCAATTTTGTGTGTAAAAAACGTGCAGGCGATCCCTTTCCTTGGACCTTGGGCTTTGATTTCGCAGGCACGGTGCTTGAGGCGGATGCAGATAGCAGATTTAAAAAGGGGGATCGAGTGGCAGGCAGTGCCGGCGCTCCATTGCATCCTTGCGCCTATGCCGAATATTTATGCGCCGATGAAAATGCTGTGGTAAAGCTTCCCGATCATATTTCCTTTGAGGAGGGGGCGGGACTTATCACCGCGGGACTTACGGCGTTGAGCATATGCGATCTGCTGCCCAAGCGGGCACAAAGAGTGGCGGTTGCAGGCGGCAGCGGCGGTGTAGGCCATCTGCTCGTCAGATATTTAAAAAGAAGCGGCCGTTTCGTATGTGCAAGTTGTAATACGGCGCATATGGATTTTTTGCGCCCCTATGTTGATGAGATCCGCGATCATACTAAGCCCTGGGAGGAGGCGGACGGAAGATCCTTTGATGCCGTGATCGACATGCCAGGAGGGGATACGGGCAAGTCGCTGTATGCGCTTTTGAAAAAAGACGGGATCATGATCACCGTGCCTACGATCACGGAGGAGGAGGTTAAGGCCGCCTGTCCTGTGGGAATGAGTGCCAGCGGGGTGCGCTGCGTGCGTGATCAAAGGCATTATGAGGCCTTGATGGGCTATGCCGCAGAGGGCATTGTGCCGTATATAAGTCGCGCTTTGCCTTTAAGGGATGCGCAAGATGCGCTTAGGGAAATTCAACGCGGACATACGGTAGGTAAAATCATCTTAAGCGTGAGAGTTTGAGATCGCATGATCTCAAAAAGCCGGTGCACAAACGCCCTTTGCGCCCGTAAAGGCGCTTATTCGTCATCTTGGCTTTATAGGCTTTAAAAAAATCATGGCTACACAAGCATTTTTATGCTTTAAGGACAGATCTTTTTATAGTCTGCAGGGCCTAAGCCTGTATGTAAAGCCGATAGATAAAATGTGACGATGGTTCACACCGCACAGGACTCTTTCCAAAAAGGGCCGGATATCTCTACCCGGCCAAATGAGCAGAACGCTCAGGAGAGAAAACCTGTATTTATTATGTTTAACCCTGCAGCAGGCTCATGGCGATTGAAGGCTTCTGGTTGGCCTGAGTCAAAATCGACGATGCGGCCTGCTGAATGATGCTTTGCGATGCCATGTTCGAGGCCTCGGCGGCATAATCGGTGTCGCGGATCCTGGAGCGGGCGTCAGAAACGTTGGCCGAAACGTTCGATTGGTTACGTATGGTGGATTCCATACGGTTTTGAATGGCACCCAGATCTGCACGCTTGGTATCTACCATGTTGAGCATGGCGTCAACGGCCTGTATGCAGGACTGTGCGCTTGAATAGGACGATACGTCGAAGTAGAAGCCGTCCTTGGTGCGTACCAAGCCCACCTTGTCATTGGTAAAACCCATATTGTTCTTGATGGTGCCGTCCTTAAATCCGTCGGCCAAAGCCATGGCGTAAATGCCCGACAGCGTCATGCCGGTGGACAGACTTACCTCGAGTGAGTCGTAGGCGTATGCGCCTACCTGGAACCTTACGATCCCGGCGCTGTCCAGCATGCCTTTACCGGCACCGGCGAGAATATTCTGACCTGCATAGGTGGTTTTGCAGGCAATACGGGTAATTTCCTCTGACAGCTGCTTGACCTCGCGCTGGATGGAGGCGCGGTCGATTGAGGTATTGGTACCGTTGGCCGATTGGATGGCTAAGGTACGAATACGCTGGAGCATGGAGGTGGTTTCATCCAAGGCTCCGTCCATGACCTGAGCCAAGGCGATGCCGTCGTTGGCATTGCGATTGCCTTGATCGAGACCGTTGATCTGTGCGGTCAAACGATCACAGATCTGTAAGCCTGCGGCATCATCCTTTGCGGAGTTGATGCGCAGGCCGGTAGACAAGCGCTGATAGGTGGTATCCAGTTTGTTGGTGTCATTGGTCAGGGCCGATTGAGCTCTGAGCGAGGTGACGTTGGTATTAACGTAAAGTGCCATAGTATGTTCTCCTAAGTCTTCCTGCTGTATCAGGAAAAACGGTCGATGCCGTTTTTTTAATATTTGCTTTTATATATGAAATAAGCGTGCCAATTTTAAATAAAAAATGAGATTATTTTTAAAAACGGCTTAAGAATGCGCTTTTACGACCGATATGCATAAATTTATGCGGCTTAGGGAGGAAAGTAGTAACGCTTTTTAAAGCTATGGCAACGGCAAAGGCAAAAGCGGCGGCAAAAAAATGCCGTACGGCAAAAAATGCATAACGGCAAAAATTTGGCGAATTTAAGTGAGCACTGACAATGGATTTGCCCTCAATGTGGAACCAGTCATGACAGAGATCTCAATGCGGCTGTAAATATACTAAATGAAGGCAAAAGACTTTTGCTAAATCAGATAAAAAAAGAACCGAGGGGCACTCGGGGATAGCCTGTTGTGGGGTAAAAGCCCACTGCTTTGGTCGTTAGATCAATCGAACAGGAAGCCCCTACTTCT
>ENA-ORVB01001353-ORVB01001353.1-human-gut-metagenome-genome-assembly--contig:-NODE-1353-length-16672-cov-2.36764_pt1 | contig 16672 bp, 14 predicted proteins | sample MGYA00242090_ERZ509231 | MGnify/ENA primary metagenome ERZ509231 (study PRJEB26280, sample SAMEA2338798) | human gut metagenome | biome: human gut; feature: human-associated habitat; material: faeces...
GCTGCTGCTAAATTAACACTTATAAATATTATTATGTCAGTTATATATTGGGGAATATCTTCTTTCATTCTAAAAAGATTTTTGAAAGTTGTATAAATTAATGTTTAATTAAATACAATTATTTCATAAACATTAATTTAATTCAAGGGGATTTTCCTATATCTCTTTTCTACATTTTTATTTTATAGAAAGGTTACAAATAATAAGACTTTGGATATTGTAACAACACAACATTTTATATTAAATTTGAAAAATCAATGACTTTTTATTTATATATGTCCATTCTTTATAGTAATTTAGGGCTGTTACAAAGTAGTAAACTATTTTGCAACAGCCCCATTTTATTATCTTGCCCTTATTTTTACCGTCATACCACTTTCAACTCTAACATTTGCACCAGGCATCTGTACATAAACACTAGGTGACGATGTGTTGTTAGTATTTTCTGCTGTACGACTTTCTGATTCACTTGTTTTTTCTGTGTCCCTTTTCTCCTCTGTAGTTTCCTCTGTAACAGGTTCAAGTTCTTCATAATTAGAAGAATCTTCACTTTCTTCTGTAACATCTACCTTAAAGCCAGCAGACTCAAGCATTTTTTCAGCATCAGATACTGACAAACCAACTACATTAGGTACTGGAATAAGTTTTGTTTTATTCTTAGTTTCAACTGTCAGTAAAATCTTACTTGGCTTTTGCTCCATATTAGTACCTCCCGCTGGTGACTGACTCTTTACAGTATCACCAGAGCCTAAAATCTGGAAGTCAATGCCTTCAGCAATAAGCTGATTAACAGTTTCCTTAAGGTTTGAGCCTGAATAATCCTTAACAGTATATGATGTATCAGCATTAGTCTTAGTACCCTTACCATCATCATAATCTGGAGGAAGTGCCTCATACTCAATAATTTTTTCAAATATTTCCTTAAGCATAGGAACTGGAGTAGCAGCACCACCAACATCACTATAATCTCTTGGCTTATGAATAACTGTCATAACCATAATATCTGGATTTTCAACAGTGTGATAAGCAATAAATGAAAGTGTATACTTCTGTTCGCTACGAGGTGACTGCTGTGCAGTACCAGTCTTACCACCAAAACTATAGCCAGAAATTTGAGCCTTTTTAGCTGTACCGTCTGTATAAGTTGTTTCAAGAGCCTTTCTTACCCAATCAGATGTACTCTTTGAAATAACCTGTCTAACAACCTGTGGCTGTCTTTCTTCAATAACATTTCCTTCATTATCTAGTATCTGACTAACAACATAAGGCTGCATAAGTTTTCCACCATTGACAACAGCTGCAAAAGCATTAACTGCCTGAATAGCTGTACAGTTAAAACCTTGACCAAAGGAGTTGGTTGCCATTTCTACACTATGGAGAGAATCAAGAGAGTTTAGAAGTTTTTCTGCACTTGATTCGCCTGGAAGGTCAATACCTGTTTTTTCACCAAAGCCAAAATCGTGCTGATACTTTAAATAAGTTTCTGGCTTCATTTTAGCAATAATATCCATCATACCAACATTACAAGACTGAGCAAGTACGCCAGCTAAAGTAAGGCTACCGTGACCACTTGTTAAGTGACACTTAATTTCAGCATCAGCAACCTTTTTATATCCACCACAAACAAAGGTATCATTTGTAGAAATAATACCTTCTTCAAGAGCCATTGCTACAACAACAGGCTTATAAATTGAACCTGGTTCAAATGTTTCTGTAATGTTAAAATTTTTCCAAGCCTTATTAGTCTGTTTAGTCTGTTCTTCTTGAGTTAAAGCATCAAATGCCTTTTGATCCTCGTCTGTCTTTATAGTAGAAAGCTTCATAGGATTATTAAGGTCAAAAGATGGGTACTGTGCCATAGCATATACCTCACCTGTTGATGGATTCATAATAATTGATGATGTGTACTCTGGAGCATAAGCATCATAAGCTTCTTTACAAGCCTCATCAGCATACTGCTGTAAGTGGGCATCAATAGTTGTTACTACCTTATTACCCTTAACCGGGTTTTCTCTTTGAGTCACAATAGAACCATCAGATTCATAAGTTCTAAAAGTTCTGCCAGGTACACCAAGCATATAGTTATTGTAATAGTTTTCAATTCCCCAGGAAGTGTCACCTCTAACAAAACCTATAACCTGAGCTGCAAGTCCTGCGTGAGGATAACTTCTCTTAGTTCCTTGCTCTCCATATAACCAACTATAGCCTAAATCATTTATTTTTTTACCTTTATCATAAGATACAGCCTTAGCTATTTTTACATAATGTTTTTGAATTTTTGCTTTACCGTCTGAGCCTACAGCTGCATACTGCTCAAGAGTATCTTTACTTAAACCCAATTCGGTTTCAAGAAGTGCAAAAGCAACATCTTTTTGAAATTCTGGTGACTTATATTCTTTGCCTAACTGAGCTGCTGCTGCCTTTTTTTCACTATCTCTTTTTCTTTCACCAGCATCAACTTCAACAAGAAGTTTAGGGTCAATAATAATATCAAATACTGTTTCTCCTACTGCTAGTGTTTCGCCATTTCTATCTACAATATCGCCTCTGTTCGCAACAATAACCTTATCTTGAACTTTGTTTATTTGCTGATTAATAGCTGTTGTTTCATACTTATCTCTATCCATTTTAATCATAAAAACACGAAAATATCCTAAAAAGCCTATTACAACAGCAAATAGGATAAGTAGGATAGTAAGTCTTGAAACATATTTTTTATTATTAATAACTTTAGTTGACACTTTATGTCTAACCTTTTTTTCATTTTTTTGCATTTTATCAATCCTTTTTAGTCTATTAAGAGGACAATTATTAAGGACACTACTATTTATGTATTAATTTTTGCTCAAAAGTCCCTTTAAAAACTCCCAAACACTTTTATCCTGAGTAGCAATCTTAGCGTCATACTGAACAGTATAACTTTCATTAGGTACTTGGACTTCCGTTATCTGATAAGCCTGTGGTTTTTGCAAGCCTAACTTTTCAGCTTCTTTAGCTATTTTACTTAAATCAATATTGTCTTCAAGTGTAGTTTTGAGATATTGATTTTCTTCAGTAATTTTAGCAAGTTCAGCCTGTTTTGAAGCTATTTCCAATCTACTGTTACTATTAACTGCATAAGCACAAAGCAAAGTTAATGAAAGACTAAAGACAACAGCTATTGAAAATATAGTTTTTGGCATATTCAATTGTAATATCTCCTTTTCTCTAGCGTGTTTAACTCTTGGCTTATGTTGAGTTTTAACAGGAATTTCTGTGTCATAATAGTAATCCTCAGCAACAGAGCTTGTGTTATAGCTTGAAAAGTTACTACTATAGTAGCCATATTCCTTAGCTGCAACATTTCCTCTTGAGGCTCTCGTATAGCCTGATTTTAAAGTGTTTTGCTTTGAATAATAACTTCTATTAGGAGATGTCTTAGGTGAGCTGTAATTTCTTGTTACTCTTGTATTTTTTTTATTGTTGTTTCTATAGCTCGTTCTATTTGTATTCATACAGCTCCCCCTTTCTATAATTTTCATTCCCTTAATTTTATTAAAGTTTTTCTACTATTCTAAGTTTTGCACTATGTGCTCTATGATTATATTCCAGTTCTTCCTGTGATGGTAAAATTGGCTTGCGGGTTATTACCTTAGCCTTTGGTTTTTTGCCACAAATACATACTGGAAAATCACGAGGACAAGTACAAGGATTTTCTAAATTTCTAAATACATTTTTAACAATTCTATCTTCTAATGAATGAAAAGTAATAATACAAATTCTGCCCTTTGGTTTAAGCAAATCAATCATATCATTAACTGTTGATTCAAGTATACCAAGTTCATTATTAACCTCAATTCTAATAGCTTGAAAAGTTCTCTTAGCTGGATGAGGTCCATCGGCTCTAGCCCCTTTAGGCACAGCTTTTTTAATAACTGATACTAAGTCAAAAGTAGTTGCAATAGGCTTAGTTTTTCTTTCATTTACTATAAATTCAGCTATTCGCTTAGCCCAGCGTTCCTCTCCATATTCCTTAATAATGTGTGTCAACTTATCAGCAGAATATTCATTAACCACCACATAAGCAGACAAAGACTGGCGTTGATCCATTCGCATATCGAGTGGAGCATTGTGGTTATATGAAAAGCCTCTGTCTGCCTCATCAAGCTGGTGGGAGGATACACCGAGATCAAGTAAAAATCCATTAATGCTTTCTTGACCTAAACCAAGATTTTCAATAATATTTTTTATATTTGAGAAATTATCCCTTACATATTCTACATTAGCATAATCCTTAAGTCTTTCATTGGCAGCTTTTATAGCATTTGCATCTTGGTCAATGCCAATTAATGTACCGCCTTTATTGAGTTTTTCAACAATATGGCTAGAATGTCCTCCACCACCAAGGGTGCAATCAACATAAATACCGTCTGGCACAATATTAAGACCTTCTATACACTCATTAAGCAATACAGATATATGTTCAAATTTCATATTCTCAAATCCTTATTATCTATTTAAACAAAAAGCAGATTAAATACCAAATTGACTAAGGGAACTAAAATCCATATCTTCACTGTTAAGTGTTTCGTTAAACTGCTTTCTGTACTGTTCCCAATTATTCTTGTCCCATATTTCAATAGTATCACCATTACCAGTACTCACTATTTCCTTTGTAATGCCTGCATAATCTCTCAATGATTGAGGAATAAGTATTCTACCATTGTTATCTGGTACACATTCATAGGCTTCTGAAAGTTTAAATCTCTTAAAAGCAAGAGCATTAGGGTTAGTTGATGGCAAATTGTTAAGCTTCTCTACATAAACTTCCCAATTTTCTTTTTTGTATATTGACAAACAGTTATTAAGTTCTTGACATATATAGAAAACTGAGCCTAATTGTTCTCTAAACTTAGCTGGAACAATTATTCTGCCCTTAGAATCTATATTATGTTCATATTTGCCAATAAACATAAAATCACCACTTTCGGTTTTAAGGTGTTATTGTAAACCACTTGTACACCCTTTAAAACCACAATTAACCACTTTCAACCACCTTAAACTATTTTACAATATTTATATAAAAATAGCAATAGGTAATTATAGCAAATTTATTAAAATTTTATAATGTTTATACTAAATTTGATTAATTACTACATAATTCGTCAATTTTATATACTTATTTTAGTATTATAAGTGTTTTGATATTTTTAGTTGACAAACTAATGTATTTTTAGTATCATATTATTGTATTTTCGCTGATATAGCTCAGGAGGTAGAGCACAGCATTGGTAGTGCTGAGGTCACGAGTTCAACTCTCGTTATCAGCTTTAAAAAAAGCCCTGTAAGCAAGCCACTTACAAGGCTTTTTTATTTTATTATCTATTTTCAGTTGTCTTTTTATTTAGTTACTTTTTAGCTACTAATTTATTTAATATTTATAACTACTCAGTAATATTGCTTAATTCCTCAATTTATTTCTACTATTCATTATATTAAAAACAATATAAGAATTTGTGCAATACTCTCATATTTTCAATAAATCAAAAAAAGAGTGTAAAATTACTATTACACTCTTTAAGTAGATTATATTATAATACAAAAACTAAAGTAGAATTTTTTCATACAAATCTACATATAATTCAACTTTTCTGTCATTTTTAGTAGGAAATTTTTTTCTATAATCAGCAACATCATTATTTATATCACAAATAACACAGCCCTCATTATTACTAAGCATATCAATTACATCACCATTAGGATTAATAACACAGCTATCACCACTATAATTGATTCCACCAATATAACCAACACAATTAACAGCAATTATATAGCACATATTTTCAATAGCTCTTGCCTTTAGAAGTGTTTTCCAATGTTCATCACGACTGGCAGGCCAATTAGCTGCCAAAGTTATTACATCTGCCACCTTTGATGCAACTTGAAAAATCTCCGGAAACCTTAAATCATAACATATTAAAGGTGCAATTTTAAAGCCTTTATAATCAAATATAGTTAAACTATTAGCACCTTTAAAATACAAATTTTCTCCACTATAACTAAATGGGTGTATCTTAGCATAATCAGCTAAAACATTACCATTAGAAACAAATGTATAATGATTTTCAGCTTTTTCATCAATTTTATAAACCCAGCCAAAACCAACAGCCTTATTATATTTAATAGAAAAAGCCTTTATTTTATTAATAGTAAAGTTATCACTTTCACCTGTAATATTTGTGTTATTTGAAAATCCAGTAAAGCTCATTTCTGGAAAAAGCAATATATCGCTCTGACTATTTGAAATTATTGACTCGGCCTTTTTTAAATTAAGTTCTTTATTTTCCCAAATTATATTAGTTTGACACAATTGAATTTTCATAATAGCCTCCAAATAAAAGTCTTTTAGTCTAAAATTCCACTTTCCTTTATCTTATTGACAGCTCTTTCTAGACCTTCACAGTTAGTAACAAGAGCAACTCTAACATAACCCTCTCCTAAATCACCGAAAGATGAACCTGGTACAACAAGAACACCAGCCTTTTCAAGTAAATCAAGAGAAAACTTCAGAGATGAGGTATACTTAGGTGGTATAGGAAGCCAAGCAAACATAGTTGAACTTGTTAAAGGCACTGTCCAGCCAATAGAATTAAGTCCCTTTATTAAAGTATCTCGTCTTTTTTTGTACTCATTTCTAACATTATTAACATAAGTCTGGTCACCTGTAAGGGCAGTTATTGCACCAATTTGAATACCCATACACATACCATAGTCTATTTGAGAACGGAAAATCCTAAATCTATTTAAAATTTCAGCATTACCAACAGCAAATGAAAGTCTTAAGCCAGTTAAATTATAAGATTTTGAAAGAGAATTAAACTCAATACCTACATCTATAGCTCCGTCAACTTCAAGAAAAGAAAGCCCAGGCTCATCATCATAAACCAGTTCAGAATATGCGTTATCGTGAACAACAATAACGTCATACTTTTTAGCAAAAGCCACAAGTTTTTCATAGAATGAACGGGGGGCTGTTGCTGTAGTTGGATTATTAGGGTATGATACTACCATCATTTTAGCCTTTTTAGCCACATCTTCTGGTATAGCATCAAGGTCAATAATATAATTATTCTCCTTTAAAAGTGGCATATAATGAAGTTCTACATCAGCCATAGTTGGACCAAAAGCAAATATCTGATAACAAGGGTCTGGAACTAGAACAATATCTCCAGGATTGCAAATAGGAAAAGCTATGTGTGCAATACCTTCCTGTGAACCATTTACAGCTACAACATTGCTATGGTTTAAAGTAACACCATATCTATTTTTGTACCAATAGCATACAGCATCTAAAAGTTCCTTACTTTCTGTAATACCATATTTAAAGTTTTCAGCATCTTTAAAAGCCTCACTAACAGCCTTCATTACAAAATCAGCAGGTGGAATATCCGGAGTTCCTATTGAAAGGTTAATAACTTCCTCACCTTTTGAAATCATATCCTTACTTTTTGTATCAAGCTCTACAAGTATATTTTCATTTATAGTACCAAATTTTTTAGAAAATTCCATTTTTATAACCTCTTTTTATTTTATCTTTCGCCTAATTTTAAACTAGGATAAGCATTAAGTGACATATCCGCAATATTGCCTTTAACATACTCATAATATCCAGCAGAGCCAATCATTGCTGCATTATCTGTGCAAAGTACAAGTTCTGGTACAGAAAGCTTTATACCTTCCTTGTTACAAGCCTTTTGCATTTCCTCCCTAAGGTGTGAATTGGCAGAAACACCACCAGCAAGAGCAAGTTTATTTAACTTTAGCTCCTTACAAGCTCCTATTGCTTTTTCAACTAAAACATCAACAACTGCTTGTTGAAAACTGGCTGCCACATCAGCAGGAACTATCTCCTCACCTTTCATTTGTGCCTTATTAATATAGTTTAATACAGCAGACTTTAAACCACTAAAACTAAAGTCATAAGTATCATTTTCAAGTACAACTCTAGGAAACTTAATAGCATCAGCATTACCCTCTTTAGCGAGCTTATCAATTTGAGGACCTCCAGGATAAGTTAAGCCAAGAACCCTAGCCACCTTATCAAACGCCTCGCCAGCTGCATCATCTCTTGTATGACCTAAAATCTCAAAATGGTCATAATCCTTAATGTGTACCAAATGAGTATGACCCCCACTTACAACCTCACAAACAAAAGGAGGCTCCCAATCTTTATTCTGAATATAATTGGCTGCTATGTGACCTTCAATGTGATGAACTGGTATAAGAGGCTTATTAAGTGCAAAAGCTAAAGCCTTAGCTTCAGAAAGTCCAACAAGTAAAGCACCTACAAGACCTGGACCATAAGTAACAGCAATGGCATCAACATCTTCCTTTTTAACATTAGCTTCATCAAGAGCTGCATCAATAACCCAGTCAATAGCCTCAATATGCTGTCTTGATGCTATCTCTGGCACAACACCACCATAAAGTTTATGGGTTGCTATTTGTGATGAAATCACATTAGAAAGCACATCTCTACCATTTTTAACAACAGCAGCAGAGGTTTCATCACAAGAACTTTCTATTGCAAGTATTGTAATATCTTTATCCATTTTCTTTCACTCCAAACAATAAATTATAAAATACAATATATAAACCTATAATCACAACTAACATTGGAATTAAGCTGTTAAAATCAATATTGCTAAATATATACTCCTCTGCATCTGCAAACGCATAATAATATTTACCTAAAACAGAATAAAGTCCTAGATTATTAAAAAACTCATTAAAATATTCTCTATTAAAATCAACAGCCATTATAAAAGATGTAAAAACGCTAAATACAGCAAAAATTACACCATAAATACTAAAATTAGGCGATATATCTTCATTTTTAACTTTTTTCATAACAAGGTCAGTAAAATTATCTGGTGGCAAAATCTTATTATCCATTGCTATCACTTCCTTCCACAGATAACTTAAGTATTTTTCTAGCTCTATATATTCTATTCTTTACCTTAGAAAGAGGTATATTAAGTATATCACTTATTTCAGTATACTTCATACCTTGACTATAATACATAATAAGAGGTATTCTATATTTTTCAGCTAAATTATTAATTGCAGTATTTAAAATTATTCTATCCTCTTTATTAAGGTACTCCTGTTCCGGTGATATAGTACTATGTTGCAATTTATACTCACTATCATCCATAGGCACTGTCTGTATCTTGTTTTTACGCATATAATCAATAGTATGGTTAATGGTTATTCTAATAACCCAAGTAGCAAATGTGTACTTTGGATTATATTTGTTTAGGTTTTTATATATTTTAACAAATATTTCTTGAGATAAATCCAATGTATCCTCATAGCTTCCTATACTTTTGTATACTTGGTCAAAAACCAGGTTTTTATATCTGGACACAATTTCAGAAAAAGCCTCTTTATCTCCTTTAAGGCATTGCCTTACAATGTCATAATCTGTCATAGTGTCCTTCTTTCTTTTTATTTTAACAACATTTAAGCAAAAACATCAATAAAGTTAAATAAATTCATTTGATTATCACTTTTTGAAAATTCATTATTATAACTAATTGGAACATAATTAGTTAATAAAGCCTCAATAACAGAATTACGATTTGTTGTCTTTGCTCCAACATAATAGAAATGCTCTTTTGTTGTTTTATAACAAAAATTCCAAACCTTTGCAACATATTCATTTTGTCTGTATATATTGCTGTCCCAAGTTGAAAGCATAAACTTTGCCTTACTGTTTTTCAAACATTCACAAAGTTTTAATTCTAAATTTTCATCCCAGCTGTCAAAATAATCAACATTTCTATCAATATATGGAGGGTCACAATAAATAAAAGAATTTGCATCAGCACACGAAATTGTATCTTCAAATGATTGACACAAGAATTCCCAATCATTATCTTTTATTTTTGACTCCACATAATCAACCTGATTTACAATCTTAGTTACATAAGCCTTAGAAAACCTTAATGGCTTATGTCCATAAGGTACATTAAAGTCATTATTTTTATTAAATCTCATCATTCCATTAAAACACGACCTATTTAAAAACAGAAAATCTAATGGATTGTGATATTGATTAAAACGCATTCTAACCTCGTAATAATATTCATCATCAAGTTTAGAAAGTTTTCCACCTTCTTCCTCTAAAAAGCAACGAACAATATATGGTGTTATTTTTCCATTTTGTATCTGTTTGTAAAAATTAATAATATGTGGATTAGTGTCCGAAAAAATAGCCCTTGATGGAGCAACATTAAATCCTACAACTCCAGACCCCATAAAAGGCTCTATCCAAACCGAATCCCTATGTAACATTACCGTATTTTTGATTAAAGGAACTAACTTAGTTTTTATACCTTGTATTTTCAAGGGAGGAACAAAAACCTTACTTTCACTCATTACTTTTTCCCCTCTTTCTCGATACCTTTGAGTTATTTAAAGATTGAGGTAACCTCCTATAGGTTAAATATTCAGATAAAGAAGATAATTTTTTACTTCTACCATTTTCGCTCAATAATTCTATTTTCCCAAAATTTGCCCAATAATCATCAAATAATTTTTCACCAGCTTTTGCAAAAACACCATTTCCACTTAAAATATCAGAAATTTTTTTAATACTTCCAATATTAGCTGTATTTCCACTTCCACCCTTATCACTAGCAATTTTCCATTTTTCTTCTGCAAAAAATACAAAGTTGCCAATTACAGACGGAATCAAATCAACCTTATCAACACTATACTTTTTAAATTCCTCATACTTATTAATATCGTTTCTTGAATAAATTATACCTAAACAAAAATGACCATTATATTCAGCATAGGGATATTGTATATTTTTACTACTTGTTCTATCTATAAAATATTGCCCATGAGAACCTAGTGTAAATCCATTACAAAATTCAGGATTTTTTTCTTTCCTGTATGTTGTTTTTAAATCAACGGCAAATTTAATTTTAGGATTTTTCTTTGATATAAATGTTAAATCCGGATACCAGTTTTGATATTTAGCTAATTCTATATCATACCCTATCTCTTCAGCAAAAGTAAAAAAATATGGGAACAAATGTAATTCCAATATTTTTGATATAACCTTTGTATCTGTTGAAATAGTATATATATTTTTAAATATATCTATAAATCCTCTTATAGTCCATTGGTTATCTTTAGATATATATTCACCTAATGTATTTGCAAAATTTTTCAAACTTATAATAAAATTTTCCTTTTCATTGCAATGTTTCATAAATACCTCTTTTAAGCAAAATCTACTTTTCATTTTCAAACATTAAGCTAACACTTTTTCTATCTTGTCCAAGAAGTGTATTTTCAAAAATATTTTTAGCATTTTTAATATACATTTCCGGAAAAGGCATAGCTGGACTAAAGTGAGTAAGCCACATTTCCTTAACATTACCCTGTTTGGCAATTCTTGCTGCTTCAGAAAAAAGCATATGCTTATATTCTCTAGCCTTATTTATTTTTTCTTCTTCACCATACATACCTTCACAAATAAAAAGGTCTGAATCCTTTACAAAATTAGGCAAGGCATCAACTGGTCTAGTATCTGTGCAGTAAGAAACGCTTAAACCCTTTCTACCATCACCTAAAACCATATCTGATGTGTATATTTTGCCATCAAACTCAGCACTAGGCTGTTTTTGGAGAATTGACCATACCTTTTTAGGCACATTAAGAGCAACAGCCTTCTCAACATTAAATCTGCCTGCTCGCTTAACATCAACTCTATAGGCATAGCAAGTTATTTTATGATTAACCTTAAGTGAATTAATATAAAAAACACTTATGTTAATACTTTCATTTGGCTCAAGTTCCACAATATTAACTTGAAAAGGAAGCTCTGGACATATAGTCTTAAGCCCCTCATACACTTTAACAAGTCCCTTAGGTCCAACAAGAGTAAGAGGCTCTGTTCTGGCTGAATTGCCAATAGTAAGTAAAAGCCCAGGCAAACCAGAAATATGGTCTGCGTGATAATGGGTGAAACAAATTACATCTATATTCTTAAAGCCCCAGCCTAACTGCTTCATAGTAACCTGAGTACACTCGCCACAGTCAATAAGCATCATTCTGCCTTCAAGACGAAGCATAAGACTAGTCAAAAATCTATCTGGCAAAGGCATCATACCGCCTGTTCCTAATAAAGCTACATCTAGCATATATTCACCTATCCTTACAAAATTATTTGAGTACAATTATATTACAATACAAAAAATATAGGTGTGAGAAAACTCACACCTAAAAATCGATAATTACTTTTCTGAACTTACATTAGGTGCTTTGTTGCCAAGAATTTCGCTTTTCTTAACTGGTATTCTTACACCTCTGTTAGTACCGAACTCAACAGTAATAACATCATCAGAAATTTCAACAACCTTGCCGTATAAGCCTGAAGATGTTACAACATCGTCACCAACCTGAATAGCAGCCTGCATTTCCTTTAACTGCTTATCTCTCTTTCTTGAAGGTCTAATAGCTAAGAAGTAGAAAATAGCAATAAGTGCTACTACATAAATAATCATACCCATTGTACCAGTACTAAATAAACCACTTGAAGATGTTGCCTGCACAGCCTGTGTGCCAGTCTCGCTAACAGCCTTAGCTGCCTCAGTAACAGTTTCAGCAGAGCTATCTCCACCTACCATAACAGTAGGGACTTCAGTTAATAAAGATAATAATAAACCCATTTGTTAATCTCTCCTATTTCGTATTTTAATCTTATATTACATTGTACCAAATTAAAGTAATATAGTCAAGCATATATCAATCTAAAACAGCCGTAAATATGCAGCTACCTTGAGCCTTACACTTAACCTTAATACAACCGTCCTTAATTTCGTACTTTTCAATTTCAGTACTCCAACTGTCCTCACCAGATTCAAGTATACGATTAAATACAGTATTTTCTGGTGCTTCAACTCTCCAAACTGGTACAATAACCTCTTGAGAGGTGTCATTGTTATTAATAACAACAATAATTTTTTCCTTATCTGTCCATCTGCCATAGCACATTAAGCCATAACTCATATAAAGATAATCTATAGAACCTATTGCAAAAGCCCTATATCTTTTATGAATAGTTATAAGGGTTTTGTAATATTTAATAAGGTCATTATTTTCCTTTCCCCAAGGATAAGTCCGTCTATTATCTGGGTCAGTCCAACCAGTAAGACCTGCCTCATCACCATAATAAATAGTAGGAGCACCAATCCAAGTCATTTGAAAAGTAATTGCTTCTCTCATAATATTAAGATTAATACCCGTATCAGCCTCTTTAGCACCCATTGTGTGAAGTCTGCCAACTTTTTTATTAGTTCTAGTTAAAAATCTCGAATGGTCGTGATTAGAAAGCTCATTCATAGCCACACTTAAACTTTCAAAACTAAATCGTGACATATAATAACGCATTTTTCCTTCAAAATCACCTGCATTATTATATTTATCCCAAGAACACTGCTCACTATGTTTTTCCATACCAGTTAAGAACCAAGTAATAGGCTCCATAAATGCATCATAATTCATTACAGTATCCCATTGGTCACCCATAAGCCAATCTTTAGGGTCACCGTAATGTTCTGCCAAAATAATAGCATCAGGATTAGCAGACTTAACAGCCTTTCTAAAATCACGCCAAAATTTCATATTATATTCTTTACTTGAGCAAAGGTCAGCAGCAACATCAAGACGCCAACCATCTGCATTGTAAGGTGGAGAAACCCACTTTTTGCCTATGTTTAAAATATAATCATAAAGTTCTTGAGAGCCTTCAAAATTAAGTTTAGGATGATTAGAATGCCCCCACCAACCGTCATAGCTTTCATTACCAGGCCAATGACCACCGTGCCAACTAAAAAAATCGTGATAAGGACTATTTTCACTCATAAAAGCTCCATCTGGATAGCCATTTTTCTTGTAAAACCCTTCTCTGTCAAGCCACTTGTTAAAGGCACCACAATGATTAAATACACCGTCTAAAATAACCTTAATACCATTTTTATGGGCAAGAGAAATTAGGTCTGCCATAAGTTTGTTACTGGCTTCAAGATTTTCTTTATCCGTAGTTCTTATCATATACATAGTTGCCTCAGCATTATCTTTCTTGCCATTTTCAAGTGGTTTGCCACCATCATTAATAATAACGCCATAGTGTGGGTCAATACTATCGTAGTCCTGTATGTCATACTTATGATTACTTGGTGACACAAAGACCGGATTGAAATAAATAACTTCAACACCTAAATCCTTTAAATAAGCCATTTTGTCCATAACACCCTTAAGGTCGCCACCATAAAAATTACAGACATCTAATTGCTCTAGGGGAGCATACCAATTCTTAACTGCCTTAGCAGTAACACCTAAATATGCATACTCATTGTCAACAACATCATTAGATTTATCCCCATTATAAAATCTATCAACATAAATCTGATACATAACAGCACCCTTAGCCCAATCTGGTGTTTTAAAGTCAGGTATAATAGTAAAATTGTAGTCAGTATTTATTGCCTTAACCAGTCCTTGTTTGTTATAGTAATATATTCTATCATCTTTTACAAGCTCAAAGAAATAGTCAATTTTTTCACTACCACATTTATAAAAACACTGATAATAATCAAAATAACTCTCTGACTTAATAATATTCATAGGATATTTTTCACCATTGACACACATATAAACGTTATCTAAATCATTTATACCTGTTCTAATTCTAACAGCAGTTTCTGTATTAGCCTCTGGTGAAACTGGTGTTCTGTAATTTTGGCTTTCGTCTGAAAAAATGGCATCTATATTAATATATTCAAAGTTCATCTTGGCAAGAAGAAGTAATCTTTCAATATAATCGAATTTTTCCATATTTTTCACCCCATTTTATTATATACTTAAATTGTAAATGTAAAACCCTTAATTGTCAACTATTTTAAGTATTTACATTATATTTAATTATTATATTAATTATAATATATTAAAAAAACATTTCAATAAATCTTAAACCACAAAATAAGTAAAATCATAAAAATTATAAAAAGTAACTGTTTCTAATACTTTAAATTTTACATAAAATAATTTATGTGGAAACCAATCTACAGAGAGGTAAGATAACGAAAAAGATATTATTAATCAATCTATTTGTATAAACCGATATTTTTAAAGTTATTGAAGATTTAATGATTTAGTTTAATAAAAAAACTGGCTCTCTTAAGGAAAGCCAGTTTTTTGTCATATCTAGTTATATTTATTGCTAAAAGTCTATTTCATTTCACTAATAGCTTTCTTATTAACCTCAATAAGGCTCTTTATATACTCCTCAGAAGGACCACCAGCAACAGTTCTTGTATTAACACAAGTATCAAGGTCAATAGCCTTGTAAATATCCTCTGTAAATACATCACTAACAGCCTTATATTCATCAAGAGTAAGGTCATCTAAATTCTTATTGTTATTAATAGAATAGAGAACAAGTTGACCAATAATAGCGTGGGCATCTCTAAAAGGAACACCCTGTTTAACAAGCCAATCTGCTGCATCAGTAGCATTCATAAAGCCCTTTCTGGCTGCATTACGCATATTATCCTTATTAATAGTCATTGTATCAACCATTCTTGTAAATACAGGCAAGCACATTTTAAGTGTATCAACAGCGTCAAATACACCCTCCTTATCTTCCTGCATATCCTTGTTGTAAGCTAAAGGAATACCCTTCATAACTGTAAGCATAGCCATTAAATGACCATAAACTCTGCCAGTCTTACCTCTAATAAGTTCTGCCATATCAGGATTCTTCTTCTGTGGCATAATAGAACTGCCAGTTGAATAAGCATCGTCCATTTCAACAAATTTATACTGCTGAGAATTCCAAATAATAATTTCCTCACAAAAACGAGATAAGTGCATCATAATCATAGATAAAGCACTTAAAAGCTCAATAACAAAATCTCTATCACTTACACCGTCCATTGAGTCAAGTGTAATTGCATCAAAACCTAATTGCTCCTTAACAAATTCTCTATCAAGAGGATAAGTTGTAGCTGCTAAAGCACCAGAGCCTAAAGGCATTACATTAGTTCTCTTATATGTATCTTCAAGTCTTGAATAATCCCTCTTAAACATTTCAACATAAGCTAAAATATGATGAGCAAAAGTAACAGGCTGTGCATTCTGAAGATGTGTATAGCCTGGCATAACTGTTTTAATATTTCTTTCAGCAATATTATTAAGAACTGTAACAAGGTCTTTAACAAGAGCCTTAATATCAATAATCTGTTCTTTTAAATACATTCTAATATCGAGAGCTACCTGGTCATTTCTACTTCTGCCAGTGTGAAGTCTTTTGCCTACATCACCTATTCTTGATATAAGAATAGTTTCAATATTCATATGAATATCTTCAGCTTTTTCATCAAATGTAACATTACCAGCTTCAATATCGGCCAAAATTTCTTTTAAAGTCTTAATAATAAGGTCAGAATCTTCCTTAGGAATAATACCCTGCTTGCCAAGCATAGCAGCGTGAGCACAGCTTCCTAAAATATCCTCTCTATACATTCTGCTGTCAAAAGAAATTGAACTGTGAAAATGGTCTGTAAAACTATCTGTAGATTTGGTAAAGCGTCCGCCCCAAAGTTTCATAATA
>ENA-ORVB01001367-ORVB01001367.1-human-gut-metagenome-genome-assembly--contig:-NODE-1367-length-16550-cov-5.3512_pt1 | contig 16550 bp, 8 predicted proteins | sample MGYA00242090_ERZ509231 | MGnify/ENA primary metagenome ERZ509231 (study PRJEB26280, sample SAMEA2338798) | human gut metagenome | biome: human gut; feature: human-associated habitat; material: faeces...
GCTGAGCTAATACCTGTCCACGCTGAATTTCGTCTCTCTGAACACCACGAAGAAGAGCACCGATGTTGTCACCAGCCTGAGCTTCGTCAAGTAATTTACGGAACATTTCAACACCAGTTACAACAACTTTACGTGTTTCGTCTGTGATACCAACGATTTCTACTTCATCAGATACGTGTAATACACCACGCTCTACTCTACCAGTTGCAACAGTACCACGACCTGTGATAGAGAAGATGTCCTCGATAGGCATTAAGAAAGGCTTATCTGTGTCACGTTCTGGGTTAGGAATCCATGTATCAACAGCGTCCATGAGTTCCATGATCTTGTCTCCCCATGGTCCGTTAGGATCTTCAAGAGCCATAAGAGCTGAACCCTGGATGATTGGAGTGTCATCTCCTGGGAAGTCGTACTCGTTTAATAATTCACGGATTTCCATGTCTACTAACTCAAGTAACTCTTCATCATCTACCATATCACATTTGTTCATGAATACTACGATGTAAGGTACACCTACCTGACGGGATAATAAGATGTGCTCTTTAGTCTGAGCCATAACACCATCAGTAGCAGCTACTACAAGGATAGCTCCATCCATCTGAGCAGCACCAGTAATCATGTTCTTTACATAATCGGCATGACCTGGACAGTCAACGTGTGCGTAATGTCTCTTCTCTGTTTCGTACTCAACGTGAGCTGTAGAGATTGTGATACCACGTTCTCTTTCTTCTGGAGCTTTATCGATGTTTTCGAAATCTACTTTTTCGTTTCCTTCTACTCTTTCAGCTAATACTTTTGTGATAGCAGCTGTTAAAGTTGTTTTACCATGGTCAACGTGTCCGATGGTACCAATATTACAATGTGGTTTAGTTCTCTCAAACTTAGCTTTAGCCATTTGAATTTCCTCCTTAAAATTACGCCTGATAGGCTGTCTTTATAATTTTAAATATTCTCGTCCGGCAAAGAATCGACCAGACGATTCCAAATCACAGCCAGACTGCGACTATAAAGCCGCACCTGCTGTAATTATATTTCATTTTAACATTATTTGCAAGTAAAACTTTACAGATAATCTTTATCTATGAAATTATTTGTTCTGAGCTGCTAAATGAGCATCCAGAATCTTTTCCTGTACGTTCTTAGGAACTTTTTCATAGTGATCAAAGAACATGGAGTAGTTACCACGTCCCTGAGTTCTTGAACGTAAGTCTGTAGAATATCCGAACATTTCAGATAATGGTACAAAACCATGAACGATACGTCCGCCACCTACATCTTCCATACCTTCGATACGTCCACGACGGGAGTTGATATCACCGATAACATCACCCATGTAATCTTCCGGAGTTGTAACCTCGACTCTCATGATTGGCTCAAGAAGAATCGGGGATGCTTTCTGCATAGCATCCTTGAATGCAAGAGAACCTGCAATATGGAATGCCATCTCAGAAGAATCGACCTCATGGTAAGAACCGTCATATACATTAGCATGGATACCAACAACCGGATATCCGCCAAGCATACCAGCTTTCATGGCCTCTTCGATACCTTCGCCAACTGCCGGGATATATTCCTTCGGAATAGCACCGCCGACAACAGTGGACTCGAACTTATACAGCTCTTCGCCGTTAGCGTCCATAGGCTCGAATTTAACTTTACAGTGACCATACTGTCCACGACCACCGGACTGTTTTGCATACTTGCTGTCTACTTCAACAGCCTTGGTGATTGTCTCTTTATAAGCAACCTGAGGAGCACCTACGTTAGCCTCTACCTTGAATTCACGAAGGAGACGGTCAACGATGATCTCCAGATGAAGCTCACCCATTCCGGCGATAATTGTCTGTCCAGTTTCCTGGTTTGTATGTGCACGGAATGTCGGGTCTTCCTCTGCCAGTTTTACAAGAGCCTCGCCAAGTTTGCCCTGGCCGGCCTTTGTCTTAGGCTCGATTGCAAGCTCAATAACAGGTTCCGGGAACTCCATGGATTCCAGGATAACCGGATGCTGCTCATCACAGATGGTATCACCTGTACCTGTTACTTTAAATCCTACTGCTGCAGCGATATCGCCGGCATAAACTTTGTCAAGTTCCTGTCTCTTATTCGCATGCATCTGAAGGATACGTCCTACACGCTCTTTCTTTCCTTTAGAGGAGTTAAGAACATAGGAACCGGAATTCATTGTTCCTGAGTATACACGGAAGAAAGCAAGCTTTCCTACGAATGGGTCAGCCATGATCTTGAATGCAAGTGCAGCGAACGGCTCTTCATCAGAAGAGTGTCTTACAATTTCATTTCCATCAAGGTCTGTTCCATCGATAGCCGGTACATCAAGAGGAGACGGCATATACTCGATGATTGCATCAAGAAGCTTCTGAATACCTTTGTTTCTGTAAGCTGTACCACAGCAAACCGGAACTGCTGCACACTCGCATGTAGCTTTTCTCAGTGCTGCTTTCATAGCCTCTACAGACGGCTCTTCACCTTCCAGATACTCCATCATCAGATCGTCATCCAGCTCGCAGATCTTCTCTACAAGCTCTGTACGATACAGCTCTGCATCGTCTTTCATATCTTCCGGAATATCAACGATAGAGATATCATCGCCCTTGTCATCATTGTAGATGTATGCTTTCATCTCAAACAGGTCAACGATTCCCTTAAATTCATCTTCTTTACCAATAGGAAGCTGAATGCAGATTGCATTTTTGCCCAGACGGGTCTTGATCTGCTCTACAGCTCCGTAGAAGTCAGCGCCGAGGATGTCCATTTTGTTGATAAATGCCATTCTCGGTACGTTGTATGTGTCAGCCTGACGCCATACGTTTTCAGACTGCGGCTCAACGCCACCCTTTGCACAGAAAACACCAACAGCGCCGTCTAATACACGAAGAGAACGCTCTACCTCAACAGTAAAGTCAACGTGTCCCGGGGTATCAATGATGTTGATACGATGCTCAAGAGCACCCGGTTTTGCTTTGCAGTTTTCCTGCAGAGTCCAGTGACATGTTGTTGCTGCTGAAGTGATTGTGATACCTCTTTCCTGCTCCTGTTCCATCCAGTCCATGGTAGCAGTACCTTCATGAGTATCACCAATCTTATAGTTGACACCTGTATAATACAGGATACGTTCTGTAAGAGTTGTTTTACCCGCATCGATATGAGCCATAATACCAATATTTCTGGTACGCTCTAATGGATATTCTCTTCCCTCTTTAGCCAATGGATTTTCCTCCTATATTAGAAGCGATAGTGAGCAAATGCTTTATTTGCCTCAGCCATCTTGTGCATGTCTTCTTTTCTCTTAACGGATGCACCTGTGTTGTTCATTGCATCTAAAAGCTCATTTGCAAGTCTTTCTTCCATTGTTTTCTCGCCTCTTTTACGAGAGAACATTGTTAACCAGCGAAGAGCCAGTGCCTGACGTCTGTCTGCTCTTACCTCGATCGGAACCTGATAAGTAGCACCACCGATACGTCTAGCTTTTACTTCAAGAAGTGGCATGATGTTGTTCATAGCCTCTTCGAAAACTTCAAGTGCTGGTTTACCAGCTTTTTCTTCGATTCTGGCGAATGCACCGTAAACAATTTTCTGTGCTACACCTTTCTTACCGTCTAACATGATGTTATTGATAAGTTTGGTAACCACTTTATTGTTGTACATTGGATCTGCCAGAACGTCTCTTTTCTGAGTATGTCCTTTACGTGGCACGTTACTTCCCTCCTTAATCAATATGATTATATCATCGGTACTCACTTCAAAAACTAAGGTGTTCGCACTGGTAAAGTCCTATATTAACCCGCAACCGACAGGGTATATGGAATACCGTACAAAATTTATAGCCGTTCGTGATCTTACAAATGATAAATATGATGTTCCTGTCCTTTATTTATGATGGAAATTTACTGCCTGTCTGATGATCCGACAGTGGAATCCTCTCATTTCAGACGGGAACTTTCTCAATCGCCCTGCGACCGAGACTGATATCTTTAAAGTTTTCCCTCCCTCTTAAAAGGCGGGAACTTTCTCAAACACTTCATGTTCGAGAAATATCGCAAATTTCTTCACTACGCTACAAAATCTGCTTTATTTTTTCTTCGGTCTCTTAGCGCCGTATTTGGAACGGGCCTGTTTTCTGTTGGCTACACCTGCTGTATCAAGAGTACCTCTGATGATGTGGTATCTTGTACCAGGTAAGTCTTTAACCCTACCACCACGAATAAGAACAACGCTATGCTCCTGAAGGTTGTGTCCCTCTCCCGGAATGTAGCTTGTTACCTCGATTCCGTTGGAAAGACGAACTCTGGCGATCTTTCTAAGAGCGGAGTTAGGTTTTTTAGGGGTTGCAGTTTTAACTGCTGTACAAACACCACGTTTCTGCGGTGCAGACTGCTCTACTGATTTCTTTCTTAAAGAGTTGAATGTCTTCTGCAGAGCCGGTGCTGTAGATTTCTTTACAGTGGTCTGACGTCCTTTTCTTACTAACTGGTTGAATGTTGGCATTCCATTTCACCTCCCGATTATTTTCTCCATGGATTCCCATGGGGTTGTGCGGTTGCTATTTCGTATTTATACGCACAAAAAGAAATGCATTCCTGTTGCACGCCTGCTCATTATATCCCGTAAAAATACGGCTGTCAAGGTATTTTCTGCATTATTTTTAATGTAATCGCCGACTTTTTCTCTTTTCTCACATTTCCTCATAGGACATCTCCCAGATATCCGCGAACACTGCCAGAGGACAGTCGGTCAGCAGACACATTAAAAGGAAACATTCATATGGATTTACAATATAAATCTCACTCATTCCGCATTTATGGAGAATTGCCTGGATCTCTTCCAGAAAATGACGGTATCTGCTGTAAGGATCATCATCCTGCATTTCCTGGGATACGATAAAAAACTCAAGGGTGATCAGATCAAAGCGTTCCACCGGAAACTTATGATTCATAATGCTGTTGATCCGCTGTCTGCTGAACCTTTTCTGACTGAAATGCTTTGCCAGAATAGAAGCTGACATTTTTTTCAGATTACCCATTTTATTAACAGGTATCCCGCTGCAGATTACTTTTTCCACATCGGAATCCGAAATATCAGAAACCTTCCACACCTTGCCCCGCTCTTTTTCCTCCTCGTCCCCCTGATACATAGAAGCAATAATTTCCTTTGCTCTGTTCAGAAGACGGCAGAATTCCTGGAACGCCTGACTTTTTTCTGACATGGGGTCATCTGTTCCGGCTTTTACATACGCCAGATACTGAAACAGCTTTTCCTCGCTGTCAAGACACAGTCCTCCCGAAAATACTTTGGAAGCCTCTGTGTAATTCTCATCCGGCTCCAGCTCACTGTATCTGTTTTTCAGTTCCTCCGCCTTGTGATATCCATATTGTTTAAAGTAGCAGTACCAGTAAATAACCTCTTCCGGATTATGGAAATCAAAATCCTGCTCCCTGAGCACTCTGGTAAGAAAATCCGAAACATCATCTGCGCTCATTCGCAGTCCGAATCCCAGAAGAAACACCGTTTCTCTTTTTACAGATGCCTGAGTAAGCCAGTTATTTACCAGGGAAGTCAGCTTTGTGGATGTAGGCTTCATGGACTTTGGCGTACAGGTTTCATGAAAAGATTCTATTACGATATCTCTGTAAATATCCTGAGTTACATCTGCAAACGGTTCTTCCAGCCCGGCTCTCTCATAAATATACCGTTTCAGATGGTCTCCAAAAGACACCAGTTCCATTTCTTTATACAGATAATGAAAGATCACATCTGCATCTTCATCCTCAAAGCCTTCCAGACTTACCACCTGACGAAAACGCTGAACTGCTTTTCTTGTAAACTCAAAATCCTCCACACGGTCAAAAGCAACCGTCTGCTCAAAATCCAGATCCTGCATTCGATTTTTCATTTTTCATCACCCTCATCTCTTTTGTGCATCCTGTCCAGCATTTTATGAAACCAGGTCTTTTCCGGCTCTCTGATCTCACAAAGCACCATCGTTGCATTATCTCTCCCGCCCTTTTTCAGCGCCCGTTCAAGCAGAAGCTCCACAATCTCCTGAACGGGAAGCTCTCTTGTGAGAATATCTGCGATCTCTCCGTCTGACAGCATATCCGTAAGCCCGTCCGAACAGAGAAGGTATCTCATTCCCGGATGTACCTCCATTTTTACAATAAACGGCTCCAGTGCCATGCTTTCTTCCGGAATCCCTACATATTGTGTAAGAGGAGACTTTCCAAAAAGAGAGCCTCCCAGAACATGGTCACGGGAGACTCTCCGAAACTGACTGTCCTCTGCCTGATAAATTCTGCTGTCACCAAGATTACAGCCGTACACCTGGTTCCCGGCAAATGCAAGCACTGCCGCCGTTGTTCCCATACTCCGGATTTTATTTTCCGCACTGTAGTCGCACACAGCCTGATTCATCCGTATACAGGCATTTTTCAAAAACTGCTCCGGATCCTCGGAAATTTCCTCTCTGTACTGTTCATAATATTCTCCGCAGGAGGATGCGGCAATGTATGATGCCATTTCTCCACAGCTTTCTCCGCCCATACCGTCAAATACCGCCAGAAGCGGAAGCTCCTTTTGAGAAACGCTTCCACTTCTGATATGATCCATTCCCTGATTCTGTGCAGGAAGAAGCTCTCCGCAGCACCAGAAGTTGTCTTCATTATTATTTCGTATTTTACCTATATGACATACATAAGCATATTCAATGCGATACGCTGTCTTCTGCCACTGCGCCATCTTCTGTCCTTTCTGCCGACACTCCCACATTCAGTTCAGCTTCGTACTCTTCTGCTTTGTTCCAGTATTTTTCTGCCCGCTCTCTGTATTCGTAATTATCTGTCTCATTATCATGACAGATATTATTTTCATCTATCCAGCGGATCATTTCTCCCTCATCATAATAATAAAGATTTGCCTTCTGCTCGCCTGTTTTTAATTCCGGAAACACATTGTGATCTGCCCACACATATGCAAAAAACAGATCTCCGTCCCAGTAATAGTATTCTTCATAATAACCATCCTCAGAAAGCTCCGGATAAATAAGGACTTTCATCAGTTCTGCTTCTGTACCTTCTGATTTCAGATAACTGATCTTTCCTTCCTGTTCAGATCCGATCCAGTTATAGTGATTCAGATTTTCCGTAATTTCTGTTGCCTGAGAGCCAATCTTTTTCAGTGTATCCTGAAGCTGTTTGTTTTCTGCAGACTCCATAGTTTCAGTTACAGACTGCTTCAGCCTCTGAAGCTCTGCATTCTCTCTGATCAGCCACACAAAAACACTGACTGCAATACACACAGCAATAAACATTACAACCACTGCTGCAATCAGGGGATCAAAACGCTTTTTCTGTTTTTTTCTGCCGGAAGTTCCTCTCTTTCTGCGATTTTGGTTTCCGGTTTCAGACTGTATAGTTCTTCTTTTTGCAGATTCCGTCTTCCGGTTTCCGGATCTTTCGCCTTCCTGCCGAAGCACAATAGTGCCTCCTGGCTCCGGTTCTCCATAATGGACTTTTTCGGAAACAGGCTTTCTTTCCTTTTCTCTGATCTGCGTTTTTTTTGCATTTTCCGTTTTTTCAGGTTCTTCCGTATGCTTTACTGGCGTTTTTTGTTCCTGATATCTGACTGCTTCCAACGCCTCCCGAAATTCTTCCGGAGTCTGATACCTGTTTTCACGTCTGTACGCACAGGCCTTTAAAATAACCTTCGCCAGCCCGTCAGCAGCCTCTGCCGGTGCAGGAAGTTCCTCTCCCGACATTCTTCTGGTCAGTGCATTTTCTTTATCACGATATGTAATAAGCTGTTTTTCCAGATCAATAAATGGAAGGCGATTGTGATTTCTTAATCGGTACAATACAATTCCAAGCGAATAAATATCTACCCGCTGGTCATAGTCTTCACCCCGATACATTTCAGGCGCCATATAGGAAAACGTGCCTTTTTTGGAAAGACCATTTACATTTCTGTCCAGTTCCCTGGCGATTCCAAAGTCTCCCAGCTTGAATTCCCCGAATCTTGATACAAATATATTTTCCGGTTTAATATCTCTGTGGATGATATTCTGTTTCTGGCAATATTCCAGAGCTTTGCACAGATCGATTCCCAGCCGGATAACTTCCTTCTCTGTAAGTTCCTTGCCCATACAGTAATCCAGAAATCCTGTCAGATACTCCATTCGAATATAAATATCCCACCCGATATCATCCAGATATTCCACAACCTTGTAATCTTCTACTGATACTACATGAGAATTTCCACGAAAATACTCCATGGTACTGACTTCCTGAATACAGTCTTCCACAAGGCTGTGAAAATATTCTTTCACTGACTGTTCATCAGGATTCTCAGAACGGACACTGCTCAGTTCTCCCTGGCTGGAAGGAATGGTAATAACCTTGATAGCAGAATAAAACGTCTTCCCCTGTACGATTCTCTGCGCTTTATAAACCTTTCCAAAAGAACCTTCACCGATTTTTTCGATGATCTTCCATTCCGGCCATACCGAAATCGGAAGCTGTTTTTCCATTCCTCTTCCCTCCCCTCATGATTGCTGATATCTGACAGTTATCTGAACCACCTTCAGCTCTGTCATTTATCTGTCAGCAAAATTATTGTTTGAATTTACCCTTATTTTCTGCCGATAAGTCATTATAACATGAGCCTTTCCATCTGTCTGTATTTTTCGATTTTATTCCATAATTTTTCATATTTTTTTAAGATTTACACAAACTGCTTTCTAAATTCACCTATTAAAATCCCTTCTTAGAACAGTCTGTAATAAATTCCTTCCATATATATTCTCTCTGCAAAAAACAGATTTTTCCCCTTATCCAAAACATCTGCCGGATACGCCGAGATCTTGAACATGCTAAAGCCATATATACAAAGGAAGCCCTCAGGCCTGTGAGCCATTCGGACTTCCTTTGTATTTTATCTGCGCATATTCTGCGCTTTTTATTTATTCTTCTTCAGAATCAGCTTCTTCTGTTTCAACGAAATTATCTTCGCTGCTTTCTTCTACTGCTTCTTCAGTTTCAGCTGTCTCAGAGGTTTCCTCCGGTGTAACATCTGCATCATTTTCTGTAATGTCCTCTGTTACTTCCTCTTCCTCTTCTTCCGGCATTCCTGTGTCAAGCTTGATCGCGCTGTAGCGTTTCAGACCTGTTCCTGCAGGAATCAGCTTACCAATGATAACGTTTTCTTTCAGACCTACAAGATGGTCAACCTTACCTTTGATAGCAGCCTCGGTAAGAACCTTGGTTGTTTCCTGGAAGGATGCTGCTGACAGGAAGGAATCTGTAGCCAGAGAAGCTTTGGTAATACCAAGCATTACCTGCTTTCCTTCTGCCGGAGTCTTTCCTTCTTTTTCAAGCTGCTCGTTTACTTCCTCAAAGTCGAGAACATCTACAAGTGTGCCCGGAAGGAATTCAGTATCTCCATTGTCCTCAATGCGGATCTTTTTCAGCATCTGACGTACAAGAACCTCAATGTGCTTGTCACTGATCTCAACACCCTGGAGACGGTATACACGCTGAACCTCACGGAGCATGTAATCCTGAACTGCACGAACACCTTTGATTCTCAGGATATCATGCGGATTTACACTACCCTCTGTCAGCTCGTCACCAGCCTCAAGTGTCTGACCATCCATGATCTTGATACGTGATCCATAAGGAATCAGATATGTTTTGGACTCTCCGCTTTCCGGATCTGTAACAATGATCTCACGTTTCTTCTTGGTATCGTTGATAACTGCAACACCAGGAATCTCAGTGATGATCGCAAGACCCTTCGGCTTACGTGCCTCAAAAAGCTCCTCGACACGAGGAAGACCCTGTGTGATATCGCCGCCGGCAACACCACCGGTATGGAAAGTACGCATGGTCAGCTGTGTACCCGGCTCACCGATAGACTGAGCAGCAATAATACCAACAGACTCTCCAACCTGTACAGGCTCACCTGTTGCCATGTTGGCGCCGTAACATTTTGCGCAGACACCGACTTTACATTTACAGGTAAGAATTGTACGGATCTTAACCTGATCAATTGCTCCGCCCTCTGCGTTTACACCCTCAGCCATGATTCTGGCTGCACGTTTTGGTGTAATCATGTGATTTGCTTTTACAAGCACTTCACCGTCTTTATTCTTGATCGTCTCACAGGAGAATCTTCCTGTAATACGCTCCTGAAGGCTTTCGATCTCCTCTTTGCCGTCCATAAAGCCTTTGACATACATACCGGAGATCTCGTCTCTTGTCTCGCAGCAGTCTGTCTCTCGAACGATCAGCTCCTGGGATACGTCAACCATTCGTCTGGTCAGGTAACCGGAGTCGGCTGTACGAAGAGCTGTATCGGAAAGGCCTTTACGAGCTCCATGCGCAGACATGAAGTACTCCAGTACGTCAAGACCTTCACGGAAGTTTGACTTGATAGGAAGCTCAATGGTGTGACCGGTTGTATCTGCCATCAGGCCTCGCATACCTGCAAGCTGTTTGATCTGCTTGTCAGAACCACGGGCTCCGGAGTCAGCCATCATGAAGATGTTGTTGTACTTGTCAAGACCGTCAAGCAGGGCTCTTGTAAGCTCATCGTCAGTCTTCTTCCAGGTTTCAACAACCTCTTTATAACGCTCTTCCTCTGTGATCAGACCACGTTTGTAGTTCTTTGTAATTTTATCTACGATATTCTGTGCATTCTGGATCATCTCAGGTTTCTGAGGCGGCACAGTCATATCGGAAATGGAAACCGTCATGGCAGCACGAGTGGAGTACTTATAACCTGTGGACTTGATAGCGTCAAGTACCTCAGCTGTCTTGGTAGCTCCATGAGTGTTGATAACTTTTTCCAGAATCTGTTTCAGCTGCTTTTTACCTACAAGGAAGTCAACCTCAAGCAGAAGTTCGTTGCCCGGAATGCTTCTGTCCACAAATCCAAGATCCTGCGGAAGAATCTCGTTGAACAGGAAACGTCCCAGTGTGGATTCTACATTGCCGGTAAGAACTGTTCCATCCGGCATTGTCTTTGTGCAGCGAACCTTGATCTTTGACTGCAGAGTGATAACCTTGTTCTCATAAGCAAGGATTGCTTCGTTTACGCTCTTGAAGAACTTACCTTCTCCCGGGTATCCCGGTCTTTCCTGTGTCAGATAGTAAATACCAAGAACCATATCCTGTGAAGGAACGGCTACCGGACCACCATCAGACGGTTTCAGAAGGTTGTTTGGTGACAGCAGGAGGAAACGGCACTCTGCCTGAGCCTCAACAGAAAGCGGAAGATGTACCGCCATCTGGTCACCATCGAAGTCCGCATTAAACGCGGTACAAACAAGGGGATGAAGCTTAATAGCCTTACCTTCTACAAGGATCGGCTCAAATGCCTGGATACCAAGACGGTGCAGTGTAGGCGCACGGTTCAGCATAACCGGATGTTCTTTGATAACGTCCTCGAGAACGTCCCATACCTCCGGCTGGAGCTTCTCCACCATTTTCTTTGCATTTTTAATGTTGTGAGAGGTACCGTTTGCAACAAGCTCTTTCATAACAAAAGGCTTGAACAGCTCGATAGCCATCTCTTTCGGAAGACCGCACTGATAAATCTTCAGCTCAGGTCCTACGACGATAACAGAACGTCCGGAGTAGTCAACTCGTTTACCCAGAAGGTTCTGACGGAAACGTCCGGATTTACCTTTCAGCATATCGGAAAGGGATTTCAGAGCTCTGTTTCCAGGACCGGTAACCGGGCGTCCGCGGCGTCCGTTGTCAATAAGAGCATCTACTGCTTCCTGCAGCATACGTTTCTCGTTGCGGACGATAATATCCGGAGCGCCAAGCTCCAGCAGTCTTTTCAGACGATTGTTTCTGTTGATGATTCTTCTGTACAGGTCGTTCAGGTCAGATGTTGCAAAACGTCCGCCGTCAAGCTGTACCATCGGACGAAGATCCGGCGGGATAACAGGAATTGCTGTCATGATCATCCACTCAGGACGGTTGCCGGACTCACGGAAGGATTCCACAACCTCCAGACGTTTGATGATTCTGGCACGTTTCTGTCCTGTTGCATCCACAAGCTCTGCCTTCAGCTCCTCAGCATCCTTTTCCAGATCAATGGCCTGCAGAAGCTCCATTACAGACTCTGCGCCCATTCCTACACGGAAGCCGTATCCATAGGACTCACGGGCATCCTGGTATTCCTTTTCTGTAAGGACCTGTTTGTACTGAAGCCCGGAATCAGCCGGGTCCAGTACGATATAGTTTGCGAAATATAAAACCTTTTCCAATGTTCTCGGAGAGAGGTCAAGGATAAGTCCCATTCTGGACGGGATACCCTTGAAATACCAGATATGGGATACCGGAGCAGCAAGCTCAATATGACCCATACGCTCTCTTCTGACAGATGCCTTTGTGACTTCTACGCCGCATCGGTCGCACACAACGCCTTTGTAGCGGATTTTTTTGTATTTACCGCAATGGCACTCCCAGTCTTTGCTGGGCCCGAAGATTCTTTCACAGAAAAGTCCGTCCTTTTCCGGTTTCAGAGTACGGTAGTTAATAGTCTCAGGCTTTGTTACTTCGCCTCTTGACCACTCTCTGATCTTCTCAGGGGACGCCAGTCCGATCTTAATGGCATCGAAAGTCATTGGCTGATATGTTTCATTGGTATTGGTTGTTTCTGCCATGTATTCTTTCCCCTTTCTATTCTTCGTCATCAAGAGTTTCGTCAAAGTCAAGGAATGCATCTTCCTCTTCTTCGTCTTCCTCTTCCACATCTACAAGTTCTTCACCCTCGAACTCCTGCTGTGTATAACCGTGCTTGCCAAAGGATTCCTCTTCTCTGTCTCTGCTGTGTCTGTCTCCCTCGATCACGGAACGAAGATCTGTATCGCCGTAATCCACGGTTTCCATAATCTCCACCTCAGTGTTGTCATCTCTCAGGACCTTAACGTCAAGACCAAGAGACTGCAGCTCTTTCAGCAGAACCTTGAAGGATTCCGGAATTCCCGGCTCAGGAATATTATCACCTTTAATAATTGCTTCATAAGTCTTCACACGACCTACAACATCATCGGATTTAACTGTCAGGATCTCCTGCAGAGTATAGGACGCGCCATATGCCTCCAGAGCCCAAACCTCCATCTCTCCGAAACGCTGACCGCCGAACTGAGCTTTACCGCCCAGAGGCTGCTGTGTTACCAGTGAGTATGGACCTGTAGAACGTGCATGGATCTTGTCGTCTACCAGATGATGCAGTTTCAGGTAATGCATGTGTCCGATTGTTACAGGACTGTCAAAGTATTCACCGGTACGTCCGTCACGAAGGCGAACCTTACCGTCTCTGGAAATCGGAACGCCCTTCCACAGTTCTCTATGGGCCTTGTTCTCATCCAGATACTGCATAACGTCAGGAGCAAGTACATCCTGATATTTTGCACGGAACTCTTCAAAGTCCTCTGTGTTTACATAATCATTTGCCAGTTCCAGAGTATCCTGAATGTCATTCTCGTTTGCACCGTCAAATACCGGAGTTGCAACATTGAAGCCAAGAGCTTTTGCAGCAAGACTTAAATGGATTTCCAGCACCTGTCCGATGTTCATTCGGGAAGGTACGCCCAGAGGATTCAGAACGATATCCAGCGGACGGCCGTTAGGCAGGAACGGCATATCTTCAACAGGAAGTACACGGGAAACAACACCCTTGTTACCGTGACGACCAGCCATTTTGTCACCAACAGAAATCTTACGTTTCTGAGCAATATAAATACGAACAGACTGATTTACACCAGGAGAAAGCTCGTCACCGTTCTCTCTTGTAAATACTTTAGCATCAACAATGATACCGTACTCACCATGAGGAACCTTAAGGGAAGTATCTCTTACCTCTCTCGCCTTCTCACCGAAGATCGCACGGAGCAGACGTTCTTCTGCAGTAAGCTCTGTCTCTCCCTTAGGAGTAACTTTACCTACCAGAATGTCTCCTGCACGAACCTCAGCACCGATACGGATGATACCGCGCTCATCAAGGTCTTTCAGAGCATCGTCACCAACGCCCGGAACATCTCTTGTGATCTCTTCCGGTCCCAGCTTGGTATCTCTGGCTTCTGCTTCATATTCTTCAATGTGGACAGATGTATAAACATCGTCCTGAACAAGTTTTTCACTTAAAAGGACAGCATCCTCGTAGTTGTAGCCTTCCCAGGTCATAAATCCGATCAGCGGGTTTTTACCAAGGGCCAACTCACCATTAGAAGTAGACGGACCGTCTGCGATAACCTGTCCTGCCTCTACATGCTCGCCCTGGAACACGATCGGCTTCTGGTTGTAGCAGTTGCTCTGGTTACTTCTGAGGAATTTTGTCAGATGATAATCATCTTTTGTTCCGTCATCATTTTTGATGCTGATATCTGTAGATGTGGAGCGAAGAACTGTACCGGCCTTCTTAGCCACAACACACACACCGGAGTCAACAGCAGTCTTTGTCTCCATACCTGTTCCAACAACCGGAGCATCGGTGGTCAGAAGCGGCACTGCCTGACGCTGCATGTTTGATCCCATGAGCGCACGGTTGGCATCGTCGTTCTGCAGGAATGGAATAAGCGCTGTAGCAACGGAAAATACCATCTTAGGAGACACGTCCATGTAGTCAAACATATGTCTCTCGTATTCCTGAGTTTCCTCACGGAAACGACCGGATACGTTTTTATGAATGAAGTGTCCTTCTTCGTCCAGAGGCTCGTTGGCCTGCGCTACATGGTAATTATCCTCTTCATCGGCTGTCATATAAACAACCTCGTCAGTTACTACCGGATTGGACGGGTCTGTTTTGTCAATCTTTCTGTACGGAGCCTCAACAAAACCATACTGATTGATTCTTGCATAGGAAGCAAGAGAGTTGATAAGACCGATGTTAGGACCTTCAGGAGTCTCGATCGGACACATACGTCCATAATGAGAATAGTGAACGTCTCGAACCTCGAATCCGGCTCTGTCTCGGGACAGACCGCCTGGTCCCAGGGCATACAGACGTCTCTTATGGGTCAGCTCACCTAACGGGTTGTTCTGATCCATGAACTGGGAAAGCTGTGAAGAGCCAAAGAACTCTTTCACTGCCGCTGTTACCGGTTTAATATTGATCAGGGACTGCGGAGAAATATTCTCTGTGTCCTGAGTTGTCATACGCTCACGTACCACTCTTTCCAGTCTGGAAAGACCAATACGGTACTGATTCTGAAGCAGCTCACCTACAGAACGGATACGGCGGTTACCCAGGTGGTCGATGTCATCATCATTTCCAAGGCCGTATTCCAGATGCATGTTATAGTTAATAGAAGCAAGAATATCTTCTTTTGTAATATGTTTCGGAATCAGATCATGGATATCTCTGCGGATCGCATCCTTGATATCCTCAAGACTGTCATTTTCTTCCAGTATTTTTTCGAGAACCGGATAATATACTAATTCTGTAACACCCAGTTCCTTCGGATCACAGTCAAGCTCAACATGAGCAGAAAGATCCACCATAAGGTTGGAAAGAACCTTGATCTTGCGATCCTCTTCTCCCTGGATCCATACAAACGGAGCAGCGCTGTTCTGGATCTTGTCAGCGATCTCTCTTGTGATGTTTGTGCCTTCATCTGCAAGGATTTCTCCTGTAGACGGATCCACAACTGCCTCTGCAAGCTTGTGTCCTACAATCCTGCTGTTAAAATGAAGTTTTTTGTTAAATTTATAACGTCCGACTTTGGCAAGATCATATCTTCTCGGATCAAAGAACATTGCCATGATCAGGCTCTCTGCGCTCTCCACTGCCAACGGCTCACCCGGACGGATTTTTTTGTATAATTCCAGAAGACCTTCCTGATAATTTGTGGAAGTATCTTTTGTGAAGCTGGCAAGGATCTTGGGCTCCTCGCCAAACAGTTCTACAATTTCCGCATTGGTGCCGATACCAAGGGCACGAATCAGCACAGTGATCGGAACCTTTCTGGTTCTGTCTACACGAACATAAAAAACATCGTTGGAGTCTGTTTCATATTCCAGCCATGCACCTCTGTTGGGAATTACGGTACTGGAAAACAACCTTTTACCAACTTTATCATGTGCGATTGCATAATAGATTCCAGGGGAACGTACCAACTGGCTTACGATAACACGCTCTGCACCGTTGATTACAAATGTGCCTGTTTCCGTCATTAACGGAAGGTCTCCCATGAAAATCTCGTGTTCGTTGATCTCTTCTGTTTCTTTGTTAATCAGTCTCACTCGAACCTTCAAAGGTGCGGCATAAGTCACGTCACGTTCTTTACACTGCTCAATTGTATACTTCGCATCCTTTGCGTCAAATGTAAAGTCGATGAACTCCAGACTAAGCTTTCCGCCGTAATCCGCGATTGGAGAAATATCATCAAATACTTCTTTCAGCCCTTCATCCAGGAACCATTTGTAGTAATCTTTCTGGACTTCGATCAGATTCGGCATATCCAGGACTTCTTTTTGTCTCTGGTAGCTCATACGCATGCTTTTTCCAGTTTTTACAGAACGAATTCT
>ENA-ORVB01001382-ORVB01001382.1-human-gut-metagenome-genome-assembly--contig:-NODE-1382-length-16436-cov-27.6729_pt1 | contig 16436 bp, 12 predicted proteins | sample MGYA00242090_ERZ509231 | MGnify/ENA primary metagenome ERZ509231 (study PRJEB26280, sample SAMEA2338798) | human gut metagenome | biome: human gut; feature: human-associated habitat; material: faeces...
GATTTCCAGTATCCGGTGGCACTGCGTTATCCAAGAGGCGCCGCTTACGAGGGATTGTCGGCGTTTCGTACTCCGATCGTCTATGGAAAAAGTGAGATTCTTTATGAAGAGGAGGATATTGCGGTGATCTTTGTGGGGCACATGGCAGAGCTGGCAGTTCAGGTGCGTGACAGACTGAAAGAGATCGGATATCATTGCTCACTGATCAATGCCAGATTTGTAAAGCCTCTGGATACAGAGATGCTGGAAACTCTGACAAAGGATCACAGACTTTTTGTGACGATTGAAGAAAATGTATTGTCCGGCGGATTTGGAGAACAGGTACTTCACTATGTATCGAGAGCAAAGCTGGATGTAGGTGTCAGGTGCATCGGAATTCCGGATGATTATGTAGAACACGGCAATGTAGACTTGCTGCGCAGGGAAGTCGGACTGGATGCGGAGACGATTGTAAAACAGATTATTGCAGATTATGTGACGATAGGGAAAGATTGACATGAAAGAACGATTAGATGTATTGCTTGTAAAAAGAAATCTGGCAGAGTCCAGAGAAAAGGCAAAAGCTGTCATTATGGCAGGAAATGTGTTTGTAGAAGGACAAAGAGAGGACAAAGCCGGAACGACATTTCCGGATACGGTGCAGATTGAAGTGCGCGGTCATGTGCTCCCTTATGTGAGCAGGGGCGGATTGAAGCTGGAAAAGGCGATCGCAAACTTTGACGTCAGTGTGGATGGAAAAGTCTGTACAGATGTGGGTTCATCCACCGGCGGATTTACGGATTGTATGCTTCAAAACGGCGCCAGAAAGGTATTTGCGATCGATGTGGGAAGAGGACAGCTGGACTGGAAACTCAGACAGGATGAGCGGGTTGTGTGTATGGAGAAGACCAATATCCGTTATGTAGTGCCCGAAGATCTGGGAGAACCGATTGATTTTTCTTCCATTGATGTTTCCTTTATTTCGCTGACAAAAGTGCTGGAGCCGATCCGGAATTACCTGAAGGAAGACGGTGAGATCGTGGCGCTCATCAAGCCGCAGTTTGAGGCGGGCAGAGAAAAAGTCGGCAAAAAAGGGGTAGTCCGCGAGAAGAGTACCCACCATGAAGTGATTGAGAAAGTAGCGCTGTATGCACAGTCCATCGGATTTAAGATTTTGAATATTGATTTTTCACCGATCAAAGGACCGGAGGGAAATATTGAATATCTGATCCATCTGAAAAAATGGCCGAATCCGGTGGAGGATGCACTCTTGGAAGATTTGAGTCTGGTTGTGGACCGGGCATTTGAGACACTTGCAAAATAAGAGGTGTGGTATGGAGCGTTTTTATATTATTACAAATCTGATGAAAGATCCGGATTATGGGATTACAAAGGAGATTCAGAAATATATAGAACAGCATGGCAGAGAGTGTATTCTGGCAAAAGAAGATGAGCAGGGATTTATTTTTCCCGGAACTGTGCCGGAAAATGTGGACTGCGGGATCGTGCTGGGCGGTGACGGAACACTGATCCGTGCGGCAAGAGAGCTTGCAGAATATGAATTTCCGCTGATCGGGATCAATCTGGGGACGCTTGGATTTCTGGCAGAAGTGGAACGGTCGGATTTTTCATATGCGCTGGAGCGATTGTTTAAAAATCAAGTGGGATTTGAGGAGCGGATGATGCTTTCCGGTGAGGTTTCCGGCAACAGCAGTTATCAGAATGTAGCAGTCAACGACATCGTGATCACCAGAGATGGAAGTCTTCGGATCGTTCACTTTGATGTTTATGTAAACGGAACGTTGCTCAACAGCTATATGGCTGACGGTGTGATCATCTCCACTCCGACAGGAACGACAGGCTATAATCTGTCAGCAGGCGGACCGGTTGTAGAACCGACAGCCAGTATGTTTGTGATTACGCCGATCTGTTCTCATGCGCTGAATACCAGCAGTATCGTGCTTTCGGCGGAAGATACGATCGAGATTGTGATCAGCCAGGGACGATATGGAAAAGACGAGCAGGCACTGGTGACGTTTGACGGGGCAGATATGCTCCGCCTTGGTACTGGAGACCGTGTCACGATCAAAAGATCAGATCATGTGACAAGACTTGCAAAACTTAGTGAAGAGAGCTTTATGAAGACAATGAGAAAAAAGATGAAAGGAAACTAATACAATGAAAGTAAGCCGTCATGCAAAAATTATTGAACTGATCGCACAACATGACATTGAAACACAGGAAGAACTGGCAGAATATTTGAACAGAGAGGGATTTAAGGTGACTCAGGCTACCGTATCCAGAGATATCCGCGATCTGCGGCTTACAAAAGTGGCAGTGGACGGCTCCAGACAGAAATATGTGGTACTGGCACCGGAAAAGGATGAGATGAATGAAAAATATATCCGTGTGCTCAGAGACGGATATATTTCCATGGATATGGCGCAGAATATTCTGGTGATCAAGACCGTTTCCGGAATGGCAATGGCGGTAGCGGCCGCAGTAGATGCCATGAAATGGAAAGAAGTAGTAGGGTGTATCGCAGGGGACGATACGATCATGTGCGCGATCAGAAGCGTACAGGATACGGAACATGTGATGGATAAGATTCGAAAGATTGTGTCAAAAGGGATATAGGAAAAAATATGCTTCAAAATTTACATGTAAAAAATCTGGCGCTGATCGACGAGGTGGAGGTGGATTTTGGACCGGGACTCAATATTCTCACAGGAGAGACAGGAGCCGGTAAATCCATTATCTTAGGTTCCGTGAATCTGGCACTCGGCGGAAGATACAATGCGGATATGCTTCGAAAGGGCGCCAGGTTCGGACTTGTGGAACTGATGTTTTCAATTGAAAATCAGGAGTTGATCCGTCAGCTGGAAGAAATGGATATCTTTCCGGAAGACGGGATGCTGATCTTAAGCCGGAAATTGATGGAAGGCAGAAGTGTCAGCAAGATCAATGGAGAGACGGTGACGATGGGAGTACTGCGGGATGTGGCAAGTCTCCTGATTGATATTCACGAGCAGCATGAACATCAGCGTTTGTTAAATAAGCGCAATCACCTGACGTTTCTGGATGTATATGCCAAAGAGCAGGTGGAAAAGCCAAAACAGAAGATGGCCCTGGCTTACCGGGCATATCAGGAGTACAGTCGCAGGCTGGAAGCATCTGGAATGGAAGAGAAGGAGCGGCGCAAAGAGATTGATCTGACGGAGTATGAACTGCATGAGATTGAAAGAGCGCATTTACGCATGGGGGAAGACGAAGATCTGGAAAGTATCTATCAGAGGATGACGCAGAGTAAAGACCTGACCAGTGCGGTGGCCCAGACATACCAGTACACCAGTGAAGATGACCGAAACAACGCCAGCGACCTCTTAAGCCGTGCAATCCGTTCCCTTCAGGAAGTGGAACATTTCGATGAAAAAGGAACTGCACTGTATGGCCAGCTGGTGGAGATTGACAGTCTGCTCAATGATTTTAACCGGGAACTCTCGGAGTATGCCAAAAGCTTTGAATTTTCAGAAGAAGAGTTTTATGAGACAGAGAACCGCCTCAATGAGATTAATCGATTAAAGGCAAAATATGGAAATACAGTCAATGAAATCCTGGAATACGCAGAGGAAAAACGGCAGAGACTAAATGAACTGGAGCATTATGAGACTTATATTGAAAATCTGCGGTCTCAAACCGAAGCGGCGCAAAAGGAAATGCAAAGCTGTGCCGAAAAGTTGAGTAAGATTCGAAAAAAAGCAGCTATTTCCTTTACAAAAGAGATCAAAGCAGGGCTTGAGGATCTTAATTTTCTGGATGTACAGCTGGAAATGCGTTTCTTACAAGAGGCAAAAATGTCTGCTCTGGGAATGGATGACGCGGAATTTTTTATTTCTGTGAATCCGGGAGAACCGCCAAAGCCGCTTGGAACTACGGTTTCAGGAGGTGAACTCTCCAGAATCCTTCTGGCGATCAAGACTGTGCTGGCAGATAAAGAAGACACGCCAACACTGATTTTTGATGAGATCGACTCCGGGATCAGTGGAATTACAGCCGGAAAGGTGGCAGAAAAACTGCATATCATCGGACAGAAGCGTCAGGTGATCTGTATCACCCATCTTCCGCAGATTGCGGCAGCTGCCGATGCTCACTATCTGATTCAAAAGCAGACGGATCAGACAACGACAAAAACAGGCATTTTTCCGTTGGATGAGGATGCTTCTGTGGGCGAGCTGGCGCGTCTGCTTGGCGGCGCCCAGATAACGAAAAATATTCTGGACAGTGCAAAAGAAATGAAAGAAATGGCAAAGAGAGTATAGAATTCCAGTGTGAAAATAAAAAAATGTCACATACTAAAACGGATACCTTTTGGTGTCCGTTTTTTTACGTTTGGCAGAGAGGATGTGACAAAGATGAAAAGAAAGTATAGGCAACTGGCAGCTGTTCTTATGTTCCTTGTGTGTCTCTCCGGCTGTGCGATGTCTCCCAAAAAGGAGACACAAAAGGTCAGAGAAGCCAGTACCCAGGCAGTCATGGAGGAAGGCGTCATACCAGGCGGCATGCCGGTCGGGATTTACATGGAGACGGATGGTGTTATGGTACTTGGTACAGACCAGATCACCGGCGCAGACGGAAAACAGTATCAGCCTGCAGAGAATCTGGTGCGGCCTGGAGATTACATTGTGGCATGGAATGATGAAAAGATTGAAAATAAAAAAGAACTGTTCCAGAAATTATCCGATCTGGACGAAGATCAGGTGGCGCTGACACTGCGAAGAGGGCAGCAGGAGCTGACAGTTGCGGTCAAACCCGTAGAAACGAAACCAGACGAATATAAGCTGGGAATCTGGGTGAGAGACAATGTGCAGGGACTTGGGACGATTACCTTTATGACCAGAGACGGAGCTTTTGGAGCGCTGGGGCATGGGATTCATGATATGGATACAAGCGCGCTTTTGTCGATTCGGCAGGGGACTCTTTATAAGACCAGTATTCATTCGATTCAAAAGGGACAGAACGGAATTCCGGGGAGTATGGAAGGAATGATCGTGTACAGTCATTATAATCGTCTTGGAACCATAGATAAAAATACGGAGGCGGGGATTTACGGGACGATTGAATCCGCAGAAAAACTGTTTTTGCAGCAGGAGATGGTTCCGGTGGCAGAGCGGGGAGAAATACAAAAAGGAAAAGCTGTGATTCGCTGTTATGTTAACGGAGAAGTAGAAAATTACGACATTTTGGTGACAGATATCGACGATTCCGGACAGGAAATCAACAAAGGGCTGGTGATCGAGATCACAGATCAGAGACTGCTTGATGCGACCGGCGGCATCATACAGGGGATGAGCGGAAGCCCGATTTTACAGAACGGAAAGCTGATCGGAGCGGTTACGCATGTGTTTGTACAGGATTCGGCAAAAGGCTACGGTATTTTTATTGATAATATGTTGTCGAATCTTTCTGCCTAGTTTTGTCGAATAAGGTCTCCCTGATTTTCTTGCATTTTGGCAGATAGGGCAGATATAATGAAAAGCGTGGCGTTTAAAAGTTCAGGCAGTGAACAGAGGGAGAGGAACTATGGAACAGGTAAACGTGGCGATTGCTGACGATAATGAGCGGATTTTGGATCTTCTGGAGGAAATCATCAACATGGACAAAGAACTTCATGTTGTAGGAAAAGCAAAAAATGGGGAAGAAATGTGTCAGATCATCCGAAATAAGCAGCCGGATGTCGTATTATTGGACCTGATCATGCCGAAAATGGATGGTCTGACTGTGATGGAGAAGATCAATCAGGATAAAAATGTACAGAAGCGTCCGGACTTTATCGTAGTGACAGCAGTCGGCCAGGAGCGGATTACAGAAGATGCATTCAATCGAGGCGCAAATTACTATATCATGAAGCCGTTTAACAACGAAATGCTGTTAAATCGGATAAAAACAGTCAGAAGACCAGTGAGAAGCTGCGAAAAGAGGAATGATGAACTGTCATCACAGGTTCCATACATCAGAGAAGGGGATTTGGAGAACAGAGTGACAAACCTGCTCCATGAGATCGGAATTCCGGCACATATTAAGGGGTATCATTATCTGCGGGATTCGATCATCATGGCAGTGCAGGATATGGATGTGTTAAATGCGATCACAAAGGTGCTGTATCCAACCGTAGCAAAACGGTATCAGACGACATCCAGCCGCGTGGAGCGGGCAATCCGTCATGCGATCGAGGTGGCATGGAATCGTGGAAAACTGGATACACTGGATGAGCTGTTCGGTTATACGGTCAGTACCGGAAAGGGGAAACCGACCAACTCAGAATTCGTGGCATTGATCGCAGATACGATCCAGTTGGAATACAAACACAGATAAACCACACAGAAACCTTTGCAATCTTCGGGAAATGGAGTATAATGTAGAAAAATACTGGCTTAGTAAAACGGAGGGAAATGGGAGGGAAAGCTATGAAGAACATTTTATTTGCAGCTTCAGAATGTGTGCCATTTATCAAAACAGGAGGACTGGCAGATGTTGTCGGTTCACTTCCAAAATATTTTGACAAAAAGAAATACGATGTGCGGGTGGTACTTCCGAAGTATTCCTGTATGAACCAGAAATGGAAGGACCAGCTGGAATATATGGATCATTTTTATATGAATCTGGCGGGAGAAGACCGTTATGTAGGAATTCTGAAATATGTGCAGGACGGGATCACATTTTATTTTATTGATAACGAGTATTATTTTAATGGATTTGCACCGTATGACGGAGATCCGAGATGGAATATCGAGAAATTCGCCTTTTTCTCAAAGGCTGTGCTGAGTATCCTGCCGGTGATCGACTTCCGTCCGGAGCTGATCCATTGTCACGACTGGCAGACAGGCTTGATTCCGGTTTATCTGGACAATTTTAGATTTCTGGGTGAATATTACAGAGGAATCAAGAGTGTCATGACGATCCACAATCTGAAATTCCAGGGCGTGTGGGACACCAGCACTGTACGTCAGATCACAGGGCTTCCGGAGTATTACTTTGCTCCGGATAAGCTGGAGGCATACCGGGATGCCAATCTGTTAAAAGGCGGTATCGTCTATGCGGATAAAGTGACAACGGTAAGTCAGACATACGCGCAGGAGATCAAGACACCGTTTTTTGGAGAAGGTCTCGATGGTCTGATGAGTGCAAGATCCAATGACCTTTGTGGAATTGTAAATGGACTGGATTATGATGAGTACTGTCCATTTAAGGATACACGGATCGCAAAACGTTTTACGGTCGATACATTCCGCAAGAACAAGGTTTCCAACAAGCTGTCTCTGCAGGAGGAGCTTGGACTGGACAAGGATCCGAAGGTGATGATGCTCGGTATTGTGTCCAGACTGACCGATCAGAAGGGATTTGATCTGATTGATTATGTGATGGATGAGCTCTGCCAGGATGCAGTACAGATTGTAGTACTGGGAACCGGGGAAGCAAAATATGAGAATATGTTCCGCCATTTTGCATGGAAATATTCGAATAAAGTATCGGCCAATATTTTCTATTCAGAGGATATGTCGCATAAGATCTATGCATCTGCAGATGCATTTCTGATGCCGTCTCTGTTTGAACCATGTGGATTGAGCCAGCTGATGAGTCTGCGTTACGGCACGCTTCCGATCGTGCGGGAGACAGGCGGGCTCAAGGATACGGTAGAGCCTTACAATGAGTTCGAGAAGACAGGTACGGGATTCAGCTTTTCCAATTACAACGCGCATGAGATGCTTGGCACGATCCGGTATGCAGAGCATATTTATTATGACAAAAAGCGGGACTGGAATAAGATTGTAGAGCGTGCGATGGAACAGGATTTCTCATGGAAGAATTCTGCAAAACAGTACGAGACATTGTACAAAGAGCTTATTGGAGAATAGACAAAATATACACAGGAGAAAAATGCATGAAGATTATTGACAGACTCAGAGAAGACGGGATACATATTTCCTTTGAGATTTTTCCGCCAAAGACAGATGCGGGATATGACAAAGTAATTCGGGCAGCAGAAGAAATGGCAGGCTTAAAGCCGGAATTTATCAGTGTGACTTACGGGGCAGGCGGCGGTACCAGCAAAAACACAGCAAAGATCGCATCCTATATCAAACATGATCTGCACGTAGAAAGCCTGGCACATCTGACGTGTGAACAGGGGATTGAGAACATTCTGGCATTGCGGGGTGATATTTCAGAAGATATGGTATTTCCGAGCGAGGATCGTTTTCATTATGCCTATCAACTCGTAGAAGAGATCCGCAGACATGGAGATTTCTGTATCGGAGCTGCGTGTTATCCGGAAGGGCATGTGGAGAATGAGCATAAAGAAGATGATATCAAGTATCTGAAACAAAAGGTAGACAGTGGTGTGGATTTTCTGACAACACAGATGTTTTTTGACAATGATATCCACTATAATTTCCTGTACCGTATTCGTGAAGCAGGAATCACTGTTCCGGTATTGCCGGGGATCATGCCGATCACAAGCGCAAGACAGATGAAACGAAGCTGTGAGTTGTCCGGAACCGTATTTCCAAGGAGATTTCAGGCAATCCTGGATCGGTTCGGGGATTCGCCGAAGGCGATGGAACAGGCAGGAATTGCATACGCTACCGACCAGATCATTGACCTGCTGGCAAACGGAGTGAAGAATATCCACATTTATTCGATGAACAGACCGGAAGTGGCAGCAGCTATCATGCATAATATTTCAGAAATCATTCAGTGTTAGGAGACGGAGTAATGGATAGAATGACAAAAGAAGCTATCCGTTATCTGGGCTATGGAAGGAATGCGGTAGATGAACAGACACTTGCTTTGATCAAAGACTCTTTTGAGGGTCTGAGATCTGCAGTAAGTCCAAAATCCATCTGCCGTATTTTTGATTTACAGCATCAGAGCGAGGAGTGCTTTCAGATTGGAAATATCCGGATGAAGAGCAGAAGTCTGGGCAGAAATTTAAAACAATGTGAGAAGCTGATTCTCTTTGGAGCGACACTGGGAACAGGAGCAGACCGGCTGATTACGCGGGCATCTCTGACAGACATGGCAAAAGCAGTGGTGCTTCAGGCCTGCGCAGCGGCCATGCTGGAGGAATACTGTGATGCGTGTCAGAGAGAAATTGCGAAGCAGCAGGAAAAAGAAGGCTGGTATCTGCGTCCGAGGTTCAGTCCGGGATATGGAGATTTTGATATTCAGTATCAGAAGCCATTGATGCAGATGTTAGACTGCGCAAAAACGATCGGACTGACCATGACGGACAGTTTTATGATGACTCCGACAAAATCGGTGACAGCAGTGATCGGAATGAGCCGTATCAAAGAGCGGTGTCCGATACAGGGCTGCGAGATTTGTGAAAAAAAGGACTGTGAATATAGAAGGGATACGATATGATTTTAGAACGCTTGGGAAAAGAACTTTTATTTTTTGACGGTGGGATGGGAACCTTGCTTCAGGCAAAGGGGCTTCTTCCCGGAGAATTGCCGGAGACTTGGAATCTGACGCATGCAGAGGCAGTGCGTCAGATTCACCGCAGTTATTTTGAAGCCGGAAGTGATATTGTCCTGACCAATACATTCGGAGCAAATGCGTTGAAGTTTCACGATGAGAGCTGTTCCTTAAAAGAGATTATTTTCTCTGCGGTTTCTCATGTGAAGGAAGCGGCGAAACAGGGGGTGAGAGACAACCGGGAAGTGTATACCGCGTTGGATATCGGCCCTACCGGAAAGCTGTTAAAGCCCATGGGGGATCTGGAATTTGAGACCGCTTATGAAGCTTTCAAGGAAGTGATGATCTATGGAGAACAGGCCGGAGCAGATCTGATCCATATCGAGACGATGAGTGACACCTATGAATTGAAGGCAGCGGTACTTGCAGCGAAAGAGAATACAACCCTTCCGGTGTTTGTGACGACTATTTTTGATGAGAGAGGAAAGCTGCTCACCGGAGCGGATGTACCTTCTGTAGTTGCACTTCTGGAAGGACTGCGCGTGGATGCACTGGGGATCAACTGCGGGATGGGACCTGAGCAGATGATGCCGATCCTGCATGAGATTTTGGAATATACGTCTCTTCCGGTGATTGTCAAGCCAAATGCAGGACTTCCGAAACAGCGAGATGGTGAGACTTATTATGATGTAGAGCCGGAGCAGTTTGCAAAGACGATGGAAATGATCGTAGAAACAGGAGCCTGTGTGATCGGCGGATGCTGTGGTACGACACCGGATCACATCCGGGCAATGATCGCACAGTGTAAGGATCTTTTGATCAAAACACCGGAGAAAAAAGTTCATACGATCGTATCTTCTTACGGACAGGCAGTGATGCTTGGTAGGGGATCCAGGATCATCGGAGAACGGATCAATCCGACGGGAAAGAAGAAGTTCAAACAGGCGCTCAAAGATCATGATCTGGATTATATCCTCAAAGAAGGGATCATGCAGCAGGATAATGGAGCGCATATTCTGGATGTGAATGTAGGATTGCCGGATATTGATGAAGTATCGATGATGAAAGAAGTCATTACAGAGCTTCAGAGTGTGACCAGTCTTCCGCTGCAGATCGATACCGTGGATATTCAGGCGATGGAACAGGCAATGCGGATCTACAATGGAAAACCGATGGTGAATTCAGTCAGTGGAAAACAGGAATCCATGGATGCGGTATTCCCGCTGATCCAAAAATACGGCGGTGTAGTGATCGGTCTGACGCTGGATGAAGACGGGATTCCAGAAACGGCAGACGGCCGTGTGGCAATCGCAGAGAAGATCATCCGTGAGGCGGCAAAGTATGGCATTGACAAGAAAGATCTTGTGATCGATGTACTTGCCATGACCGTCAGCTCAGAACCGGAAGGGGCAAAGATTACTCTGGAAGCACTGCACAGAGTCCGGTATGATCTTGGTGTGAATACGGTTCTTGGTGTTTCCAATATTTCATTTGGACTGCCGGGAAGACCGATCATCAATGCGAATTTTTATACGATGGCCATGTTCCAGGGATTAAGCGCCGGCATCATCAATCCTGCATCGGAAGATATGATGCGTTCCTATTATGCGTATCATGTACTGATGAATCTGGATCCGAACTGTGAAAATTACATTGGACGCTACGGAAGTGCTAATGTAGAGTTCGCTTCTGCGCCCGGAAGTATTACAACCGGCGCAGGGCAGACAGCAGGGGGGATGATGACACTGCAGGCTGCGATTGAAAAAGGCTTAAAAGAGGAAGCACATCAGATTACAAATGTGCTGATGCAGGAGAAAAAGCCGTTGGATATCATCAATGAACACTTGATTCCCGCGCTGGATACCGTGGGAAAGGGATTTGAAAAAGGAACGGTCTTTTTGCCTCAGCTTCTGATGAGCGCAGAGGCTGCAAAAACAGCATTTGCAGTTTTAAAAGAAGGGCTGGAGAACAGTGGAGACGTGCAGGAGAAAAAAGAAAAAATCGTGCTTGCGACAGTCAAAGGTGATATTCACGATATTGGCAAGAATATTGTAAAAGTTCTTCTGGAGAATTACAGTTTTGAGGTAGTGGATCTTGGAAAAGATGTGCCGCCGGAGACCATTGTAGATGCTGTTGTTGCACAGCAGATTCAGCTTGTGGGATTGAGTGCGCTGATGACCACGACTGTTGTCAGTATGGAGGAGACGATCCGCCAGCTCAGAGAAAAAGCACCGTGGTGCAAAGTAATGGTAGGAGGCGCTGTCCTAAATCAGGAATATGCAGATATGATCGGTGCAGATTTTTATGGAAAAGATGCAATGCAGTCCGTGTATTACGCACAAGGACTGCTGCAGCAATAAAAAGTCACAGACAAAGGAGGAAATCAAAATGTCCAATATGAGAGGCCTGGATACCCAGGTGAGAGCAATTCGCAGACGTGTGTTCAAGGAAGTGGCAAAGCTTGGATTTGAAGCAAATTCAGAGACCCTGCTGGAAGATATGGAAGCCATTCCGTATGAGATTGTCAATGATGATACGGTAAAGTACAGAGAGAGTACGTATCGTTCCCGTGCGATCGTTCGGGAGCGACTTCGTCTTGCGATGGGACTTTCCCTGCGCCCGGAAGACAAGCCGGTACATCTGACGGCGGGAGTGCAGGAAAGTAATATTTCCGAAAAATATTATGAGCCGCCGCTGATGCAGGTGATTCCGTCTGCCTGTGAAAGCTGTGAGGAGAACAAATATGAAGTCAGCAATATGTGCAAGGGGTGTCTTGCACATCCGTGCAGTGAGGTCTGTCCGAAGGGTGCCATTTCCATGGTCAACGGAAAATCCTATATTGATCAGGAAAAATGCATCAAATGCGGAAAATGTAAGGCAGTCTGTCCGTATGATGCGATCGCGAAAAAAGAGCGCCCATGTAAAAATGCCTGTGGTGTGGGAGCGATTGTTTCTGACAAATACGGCCGTGCCTATATTGACACAGAAAAATGTGTGTCCTGCGGAATGTGTATGGTGAGTTGTCCGTTTGGAGCGATTTCGGATAAGTCCCAGATTTTCCAGCTCACAAGAGCACTACAGGAAGAGGGAAGCGAGATCATTGCGGAGATTGCACCGGCATTTGTCGGGCAGTTTGGAGAGAATATTAATCCAAGAAATATCAAGGCGGCATTGATTGAATTGGGATTCAAAGGCGTGCATGAGGTGGCGCTGGGAGCAGATATCGGTGCAGTTGCCGAGGCGCATCATTATGTAGAAAAAGTCGTGACCGGAGAGCTGCCGTTCCTTCTGACTTCCTGCTGTCCTTCCTGGGCAATGCTGGCGAAGAAATTCTTCCCGGATCTGATCGATCAGATTTCACAGGAACTGACACCAATGGTGGCAACAGCGAGAAGTATCAAAAAAGAGCATCCGAATGCCAAAGTAGTCTTTATCGGACCATGTGCGGCGAAAAAGCTGGAGGCTTCCAGAAGAAGTGTTCGAAGTGATGTGGATTTTGTAGTTACTTTTGAAGAACTGCAGGCGATGTTTGATGCCAAAGAGATTGATCTTTCCCAGTATGAAGCAGAGTCCTCTTTCCACGATGCGACAGGTGCCGGAAGAGGATATGCCTGTGCAGGCGGAGTAGCAGAAGCGATTGAAAAGTGTATCAATGAATACTATCCGGATGTGGAAGTCAGCATTGAGCATGCAGAAGGGCTTGCCGAGTGCAAAAAGACACTGACGCTTGCCAAAGCCGGAAGACTTAACGGCTGCCTGATTGAGGGGATGGGATGTCCCGGAGGATGTATTGCAGGAGCAGGAACGAATATTCCGGTATTGAAGGCGAAAAAGGATCTGGCAGCTTATGTAAAGAATTCAACTACGCCGATTCCGCCGAAAGAGCTGGAAGAAATTGAGCTAGAATAGGATTTACAAAAAAAATAAGCTGTGGTATGATAAATTAGACGTGGGTCTGCTGCAAAACGAATGTCTTGCGGCAGCCCCTTTTTGTGAGATTAGCGAATGAAACCGGAGGATAAGGTATGCAGCCATATGGAGTAAACCAATTAAGAAAAATGTTTTTGGAGTTCTTTGAAAGCAAGGGACATCTGGCAATGAAGAGTTTTTCTTTGGTGCCACACAATGATAAGAGTCTTCTTCTGATTAACTCGGGGATGGCTCCGTTAAAACCATATTTTACAGGACAGGAGATCCCGCCGAGACGCAGAGTGACAACCTGCCAGAAATGTATCCGTACAGGAGATATCGAGAATGTAGGAAAGACAGCACGTCATGGTACATTCTTTGAGATGCTTGGAAACTTCTCGTTTGGAGATTACTTTAAGAATGAAGCAATCGAATGGTCCTGGGAATTTTTGACAGAGGTAGTAGGTCTGGATCCAGACAGATTGTATCCGTCCATATACGAAGAAGATGAAGAGGCATTCGAAATCTGGAATAAGAAAATGGGGATCCCGGCAGAGCGTATTTTCCGTTTTGGAAAAGCAGACAATTTCTGGGAGCATGGTTCCGGCCCATGCGGTCCTTGTTCCGAGATCTATTATGACAGAGGGGAAAAATACGGATGCGGCAGCCCGGATTGTACGGTAGGTTGTGAATGCGACCGTTATATGGAAATCTGGAACAACGTATTTACACAGTTTGATAATGACGGACATGGACATTATTCCGAACTGGAGCAGAAAAATATTGATACCGGAATGGGACTGGAACGTCTGGCATCTGTTGTACAGGATGTGGATTCGATCTTTGATGTGGATACACTCAAGGCACTGCGTGATCACATTTGCCGTCTTGCTGATACAGAGTATGGAAAAGATGCACAGGCTGATATTTCCATCCGTGTCATCACAGACCATACACGTTCTGTGACCTTTATGATTTCTGATGGAATTATGCCGTCCAATGAAGGAAGAGGATATGTGCTCCGCCGTTTGTTAAGACGTGCATGCCGCCACGGAAGACTGCTCGGAATCGAGGGAAGCTTTATTCCGGAACTGGCACAGACCGTCATCGAAGGATCAAAAGACGGATATCCGGAACTGGAAGAAAAGAAAGACTTTATTTTAAAAGTCATTGCAAAAGAGGAAGATCAGTTTAACAAGACGATCGATCAGGGACTTGGTATTCTTGCGGAAATGACAGCGAAAATGGAAGCAGAGCAGACAACAACTCTGTCTGGCGCAGATGCGTTCAAGCTGTATGACACATATGGATTCCCGATTGATCTGACAAAAGAGATCCTGGAAGAAAAAGGAATGCAGGTGGATGAAGAGGGATTCCACGCATCCATGGAAGTTCAGAGAAAGACTGCCCGTGCAGCCCGCGGAGAGACGAACTATATGGGAGCGGACGTGACGGTTTACGAATCCATTGATCCAAGTATCACAAGTACATTTGTAGGCTATGAGAATCTGGCATGGAAGTCTCCGATTACGGTTCTGACTTCTGACACAGAAATCGTAGAAGCGCTTTCTGACGGACAGAGAGGTACTGTATTTGCAGAAGAGACTCCATTCTATGCAACAAGCGGCGGACAGGAGGCAGACACAGGAATCATCCGTACAGTAGAAGGTGAATTCAAAGTAGAAGATACAGTAAAACTTTTAGGTGGAAAGATCGGTCATGTAGGAGTGGTCATCAAAGGAATGATCAAAACAGGGGATCAGGCAGAATTGTGTGTAGATGCTGAAAAACGTGCATTGTCTGCAAGAAACCACAGTGCGACACACCTGCTTCAGAAAGCGTTGAGAACCGTTCTTGGAACACACGTAGAGCAGGCAGGATCCAGCGTGAACGAAGACAGACTTCGCTTCGACTTTTCTCATTTCTCTGCCATGACAGCGGAAGAACTGCAGAAAGTGGAAGCAATCGTGAATGAGCAGATTGTGGCAGGACTTCCTGTAAAAGTAGAAAACATGCCGATCGAAGAGGCAAGAAAGACAGGAGCACAGGCCCTGTTTGGTGAAAAATACGGAGATGTGGTACGAGTTGTCAATATGGGAGACTACTCTATTGAATTCTGTGGAGGAACTCACGTAAAGAATACAAATGAGATCATGGCGTTCAAGATTCTTTCTGAATCGGGAGTTGCTGCCGGTGTGAGAAGAATCGAGGCACTGACATCCAAGGGATTGATCCGTTACTATGACAATCTGGAAAAGAAACTGAATGAAGCTGCAAAAGTACTGAAAGCGACACCAGATAATCTGGCTGAGAAGATTGCGCATCTGACAGCAGAAAACAAGGCGCTGCACAGTGAAGTGGAAAGCTTGAAGAGCAAACTGGCACAGGATGCCATGGGAGATGTCATGGATCAGGTACAGGAGATCAAAGGTGTGAAACTTCTCGCAGCAGAGGTGGATGGAGTCGATATGAACGGGCTTCGTGATCTTGGAGATCAGCTCAAAGAAAAACTCGGAGAAGGTGTTGTTGTTCTGGCTTCCGGAAATGATGGAAAAGTCAGCCTGATGGTAACTGCGACAGATGCGGCAATGAAACAGGGCGCTCATGCAGGTAACCTTGTAAAAGCCATTGCAGGTCTTGTTGGCGGTGGCGGCGGCGGTCGCCCGAATATGGCGCAGGCTGGTGGAAAGAACCCGGCAGGAATCCAGGAAGCACTGAAAAAAGCAGCAGAAGCACTGGAAGGACAACTTTCTTAAAAAAATGGAAAAAATCAGTTGACGTTTCCGAAAAATATGTTATAATTCTTTGTAGTGCAATAAAAATACCCGAACAGTCGTATGATGCACAATACCAGGCTGGAGGGGAGGTTAGGTGTGAGACTATGTCAAATGTAATCGTAAAAGAAAACGAGACGTTAGACAGCGCTTTACGCAGATTTAAAAGAAATTGCGCAAAAGCTGGAATCCAGCAGGAGATTCGTAAAAGAGAACATTACGAAAAACCAAGCGTAAGACGTAAGAAAAAATCTGAAGCTGCTAGAAAACGTAAATATAACTAATATGTGCAGATAA
>ENA-ORVB01001399-ORVB01001399.1-human-gut-metagenome-genome-assembly--contig:-NODE-1399-length-16291-cov-2.47235_pt1 | contig 16291 bp, 16 predicted proteins | sample MGYA00242090_ERZ509231 | MGnify/ENA primary metagenome ERZ509231 (study PRJEB26280, sample SAMEA2338798) | human gut metagenome | biome: human gut; feature: human-associated habitat; material: faeces...
CAACGTCACCACCTGGTTGAGTAGTATTAAATATTACTTCCGCTTCTTTTGGTGATAAAGTTTGAGATGCTAACGCAATCTCTGCTTGTCGTAAAGTACTAGTTTCATAGCGATTACTTTCCTGATCAAATGGTGTTGAGGTTTGAAGCTTTGTTGAAATTAATAAAATGGATTTAATAGCTTTTCCATCTTCATCAAAAAAGCTAGTTTCTTCCGGATTTAAAATATTCCATTGAAATTGACCATCAGCCCCTAAATATAAAGTTTCAAACTTCCCGGATGTTCCCCTAGCTATTTTTTCAACAGCCTTATCTGCCATCATCATACTTTGTTTATCTTGTATATTCAAAGTATCGGGATTTTTATAATTATTAAAAATAATCCTATTAAAGTTACTATAATTACAGTGCAACCAATCTTAAAATATTTTTTAGGCATTTTCTTACCTCCTGATCATTCAAGATCATCCCTAATACTAACTTTAAACAACTAGTACAACCGCTTCATAAGCCCGTAATTTCCCTCTTATCAAATCATTATAATTTCCTAGTAACATCTTTGCTTCAGCTTCAAATAAAGTTTTATCATAGGTAACCTCTTTAGCTGTAAAATTAGATAAGACAAATAATTTTTTTCCGTCATACTCCCGTTTATAAACATAGACTTCATTACTATCCTCATAATATTCTTGATAATCACCAAACTGAACAACTTCATTTTCCTTTAAAATTGAGATCATTTTTTTATAGTAATTAAAAATTGAGTTTTCATCAGTTATTTGTGCTTGTGCATTAAGCCATTTATAATTTTGATTAACTTTGATCCATGGTTCAGCATCAGAGAATCCTGCATTTTCTAGATCATTCCATTGCATTGGAGTACGTGCATGATCACGACTTGATTTATTAATAAATCGAAGCATCTCTTCAGGGGTAAACATTTTTTCCACTTCAACATACTGATGATAAGAATTTATACTTTCAATATCTCTAAGCTCACCAATATTCTTAAACTCAACATTAGTCATTCCAAGTTCTTCACCTTGATAAATATAAGGAGTCCCTTGTAAAAAATATTGGGCAGTAGCAAGCATTTTTGCTGATTTTTCCCAAGTTTCTTTAGAACTTGTATCTCCAAAACGACTAACTACTCGTGGTTGATCATGATTATTCCAAAATAACGAATTCCATGCTCGTCCATGCATATCAATTTGCCATTTTCTTAAAATTGCTTTTACATCCGCTAATTTAAATCTTTCATCACTCCATTTTTGTTTTTCACCACCATCAACATCCATTAATTCAAATTGGAAAACCATACTCATTTCTTTTCCATCATTACTTGCATATTGAATAGCTTCTTTTGTTGTCACTGCTGGAGCTTCTCCAACAGTCATCACATCATATTTTGAAAAAACGTTATCTGTTAACTCACGAATATATTCATGGACACGAGGTCCATTAGCACTGACACTATGCCCCTTTATTGGACTATCTTGATAAATATTATCTTGATCTTTAGAAATCAAATTAATGACATCCATTCTAAATCCATCAATTCCTTTATCAAGCCACCAGGCAATCATTTTTTGAATTTCATTTCTAACATCAGTATTATCCCAATTTAAATCCGGTTGTTTTTTAGAAAATAAATGTAAATAATACTGTTTCGTTGTCTCATCATACTGCCAAGCTGAACCTAGAAAACAACTTGTCCAATTATTTGGTACACTGCCATCTTCTTTACCATCTTTCCAAATATAATAATCACGATATGGATTATCTTTACTTTTCTTACTTTCGATAAACCATCTATGTTCATCAGAGGTATGATTAACAACAAGATCCATAACTATCTTAATATTTCGCTTATGAGCTTGCGTTAAAAGATTCTCAAAATCAGTCATATTTCCAAAACATTGCATTATCTCATAGTAGTCTGAGATATCATATCCATTATCATCATTTGGCGATTCATAAATTGGCGTGATCCACAACACATCAACTCCCAATGTTGCTAAATAATCTAACTGCTCAGTAATCCCATTAATATCACCGATCCCATCATGATTGGTATCTTTAAAACTCCGCACATATATTTCATACACAACACTCTTTTGCCACCAGTTTTTCATTTTATTATTCCTCCTCAAATCCTAAACTATAGCCCAATATAAACGAAACAATTAATAATACTAACATCATAATTATACCATAAATATTATTATAAACATCTTTTTCCTCAGAAAAAGCAAGCGTTATCATTATAATATCTTGTAAGTTCTAAATAACTTATAAAAAGCCCTAGCAAACTCGTAAGACTGATCACAATTACATTTATATCCATTATTATAAATACTTTAAACATTATAAAAAAACTAGAGCTAACTCTAGTTTAAATAGCTGTTAATTTAATCAGCAGCTTCTAATTTATAATCTTTCAATATTCTTTTTAATTCTATTAATCGATTTTTAAAATTAACACTAGAAATAAACTGTTCTGTGAACTTCTCAAACTCCACTTCACCTTTCTCTACTACTAAAATAAAATAGCATAAACATAACAATGGCATATCACCAGAAATTATATTTGTTTTAGTCCTTGTTGCATCACGATAAAGAACATCAATGTGTTCCATTATCAGCTGTTGATATTGCTTTAATTTTTGATCTACCTCCTGAAGTTTACTTATATTCAAATACTCAAACATCCTAATGATATTCTCAAAATTACCCTGACTAACCTTCTTAGCTTTCATTTCTTTAATTAAAAATTCTGTCAATTCATTATATTCAGGACTTTTGACTTTAAATACAGCTAATGATTCTTTATCAATATCAGCACTTAAATAAGAAAGCAGCAAATGATTTTGATATGCAAAGATCTCATTTTTAATTCTTAAAAATTCCTCATCTGCCAATTCTAACAATCCAGCTAACCGTGAAAAACTCCTTTTAATATCATAGGGAATCTCTTCTTGAGATTTATAACCTAAATCATGTTCAATCTCAGCCCATGTGTATTGCAGAATTGAGCTAATTTGAATTTCTAATTTTAAATTATGATACTTAAGATATTCCTGTGCTTTAACATACTTAGGATCAATTTGAACCACATAATGCAACGAACGATACCCAAAACGTTTTGGATCCAGACTCTTTCTTTTATCAATAGAATTATCACGATCAATAATAAACTCATTTTCAATTAATTTCGATATTTGATCAACAGTATCCGTATAATATGTAATTACCCTAATACCTGATAAATCTGTTATTTCATCTAATTTTTGATACTTGTTTTTTAACTCTATCTTTTTAGATAAACTCTCAATACTCTTTGTTCTACTAGTGATTGAATGAAACGATATTTGTTCACGATTCAACAAATTACATATATATGTTTCCATCAAATTTGTAAATTGTTCATATGTTGTAAGATTATTGCTATATTCTCTTACTAAATCTTCATTATCCATAATTTTCCCCTCTAACTCTCTAGTCATAAGTTATTATCATGCACTATTATACTTGTTAAGAAACTAGAAATTTGACACTTTATATCTTTATGAGTCGTATTTTTATCAATTTCTATTTTTTACTGAACCCCCTTTAAGATCATTCAGCCATCCAAAAAATATTAACACTGAGACTCTATCCATTATTATATTGATTGATGATTTTTCTTAAAATCTTCACCCCAGCTATACATAGCATCCAAGATTGGTTTTAAACTATAACCTAACTCAGTTAGCGAATATTCGACTTTAGGAGGAACTTCGGGATAAACTTTACGACTAATCAATCCACTCTCCTCCATTGCCCGAAGGTTTGAAGTTAATACTTTTTGAGAAATCGTTCCGATTGATTTTTTTAACTCACCAAATCTTTTTTTCCCTGGTAGCAGATCCCTAATAATCAAAACCTTCCATTTATCACTTATTAATAATAATGTAGTTTCAACTGGACATTTTGGAAATTCTTTCATATGTGTACTCCTTATAGTTTCTTATAGTAACTAAGTATATTTTATAAACTATACTTATGAAAGTCAAGTTAGTTACATAAAAGAAACTAAGCCACTTTTATGTGCGTACTTCACAAATAGCAACCATTGAAGGATAATAACGATGAGAAGGGAGTGTTATAATGTTTCAAAGAGAATCACTTGATATTTTAAAATTGAGTCAAGCAATCAAAAAATGTGATGCAATCTTAATTGGAGCTGGAGCTGGACTTTCTAGCGCCGCCGGTCTGTCATACTCAGGGAACCGTTTTAAAAAATATTTTAATGATTTCATTACAAAATATCATTTACAAGATATGTATTCGGCAGGCTTTTACCCCTATCCTAGTTTAGAGAAATACTAGGCTTATTGGAGTCGTCATATTTATTATAACCGCTATTTGGAAGCCCCTAAAGATACTTATAAAAAATTATTAAACCTACTCATTAATAAAGATTATTTCGTCATTACAACAAATGTTGATCATCAGTTTCAAATAGCTGGTTTTATTAAAGAAAAATTATTTTATACTCAAGGAGATTACGGACTTTGGCAATGTTCAAAACCATGCCATCAAAAAACTTATGATAATTACGAGACAGTTGTTACAATGATCAAACAACAGCATGATTTGAAAATTCCCAGTTCACTAATTCCGTACTGTCCAATATGTAATGCTCCAATGACAATGAATCTTCGCTGTGATAAAACATTTGTTCAAGATTCCGGCTGGTATCATGCCCAAGAACGTTATTATCACTTTTTAAATAAATATCATTATTCCAAAATCGTTTATTTAGAATTAGGAGTTGGCTATAATACCCCTGGAATTATCAAATATCCATTTTGGCAATTAACTATAGAGAATCCTAAAGCTATTTATGCCTGCATCAATCAAGATATTATTGATTTACCTTCGGAATTAAAAAAACAGACTATCATGATCAACGATAACATTCATAATGTCTTATCGTCTTTGGAGAAATTGCTATGAATCAAATAACCCGATTACAATTTTTAATTAACTATTTAATTCAAGAAAATAAACTTGAAATTGAACTTCCTACAGAACAAGCACAACTATTTTCCCTTTATCGCTCATTAGTAAATATTCGTGAAGCAAAAACAGCTACTGACAAATTCATTATGATTCAAAACAAAATGTTAAAAAATGAAATTAAACGAAAAGGAATCATTGACTCAAGCAATTTCAAAAAATCAATGAATATCTGGCGTGGTGATATCACCCAACTAAAAGTTGATGCCATTGTAAATGCTGCCAATAATCAAATGGAAAGATGCTTTATCCCTGGACATAATTGTATCGACAATGCTATCCATACCTTTGCAGGAGTTCAATTAAGAAATGAATGTCACCAAATCATGTCTAAACAGCGTTATCTTGAGCCCACCGGAAAAGCAAAAATAACTAATGCTTATAATCTTCCTTGTCGTTATATCGTCCATACAGTTGGTCCTATCGTTCATAATGTACTAACAGATGAAAAGCGCTTTTTATTAGCTGAATGTTATCGTAATTGTTTAAAAAAAGCTGAGGCTTATGGATTAAAAAGTATTGCTTTTTGTTGTATCTCTACAGGAGTATTTAACTTTCCTAAAAAAGAAGCGGCTCAAATTGCAATCAATACAGTATCCACATTTCTTAAAGGAAGTCAGATTGAAAAAGTTATTTTTAACGTTTTCAAAGAGGACGATGAAATGATCTATCAGCAATTACTAAATAATAAATCTACATAGAATCGTAATATTTTTAGGTGTTTTGACAACACCTTTTTCTTTTGAATGATTTAAATCATTTTACATATTTATGGTTTTGATGAATACTAAAATCAAAAGTGCTATACTAATATTAAAGAAACGTTAAATTTGCGTAAGAGTTTTGTAAGTAATCCGACTTTACTTGATAATTTTTTTAATAAATATTATGTTATTTTTAGAAACAAAATAGGAGGCGCCATTTCAATGAATAAATGTAAAGAAAATCGTGAATTATCTTGGCTTAAATTTAATGATCGAGTATTAATGCAGGCTAAAGATAATAAAGTCCCTTTAGGTGAAAAGTTAAGTTTTATTTCTATTTTTCAATCAAATCTTGATGAATTTTTTATGGTTAGAATTGGATCATTATATGATCAAATGCTATTCTATCCTAGTTCTAAAGACAATAAAACTGGAATGACTGGTGAAGAACAGCTAAAGGCATGTTTACGAAGAATTACTTATTTAAATAAAAAGAAAGATCGTATTTATCAAAGTATTATGGATGAATTAAAAACTCATGGATGGGGAATCGTAAAATACCGTGATTTAAAGAACAAAGAAGATCGTAAATATTTTGAAAGTTATTTTGAACGAGAAATTCTTCCATTAATCTCTCCCCAGGTTATTTCAAAACGTCAACCATTCCCTTTTTTAAATAACCGTGAAGTTTATGTTGTTGTTCAGTTAGAATCAAAGAAGGGAAAAAGAAAGATGGGAATCGTTTCTTGTGCAAATGCTATGGATGAACGAATGATTGCGATTCCTAGTATGCAAGGGAAGTTTATTTTGATTGAAGATATCATCCTGCATTTTATTTCTAATATCTTCTCTAAATATACAATAAAAAATAAAGGTTTCATCAGAGTTACAAGAAGTGCTGATATTGATGAAGATGATCACTCTTTAGAAGGTCATGAAGACTATCGAGAAATGATGGAAACATTAATTAAACAACGTAGAAAATTATGTCCTATTCGTTTGGAAGTATCACCAGGCTTAGAAGAGTTAGAAATCTTGATGTTAATGAACTTCTTGAACCTCAAAAAACATCAGGTTTTCGAGTGCAATGCTCCATTAGATTTGAAATTCACTAGTGAGTTACGTGATCATTTACGCTACATTCACCCAGAAATGTTCTATAAAAAATTAGAAGCTAAAAACAGTCCTTTAGTTGAAAATACTGTTCCAATGATCAAACAAATTTTAAAAAAAGATATTTTATTATCATATCCATATGAGTCGATGTCACCATTTCTCCGTTTATTAGATGAGGCTAGTCGAGATACAAATGTTGCCAGTATTAAAATGACTTTATATCGTGTTGCAAAGAAATCTAAGATTATTAAATCATTGATTGAAGCTGCTGAAAACGGTAAAGAAGTTGTTGTTTTAGTTGAATTACGAGCACGTTTTGATGAAGAAAATAACATTGACTGGTCAAAACGACTTGAAGAATCTGGATGCCGTGTTATCTATGGTTTAGATGGACTTAAAGTTCACTCAAAATTATGTTTAATAACTTATAAAAATAATCAGGGTGTTCATTATATTAGCCAGGTGGGAACAGGAAACTATAATGAAAATACATCAAAGCTTTATACTGATTTATCACTAATGACATCTAACTACGAAATTGGGGAAGAAATCAACAGCATTTTTAATCATCTATGTCTTGGCGAAACAGAAAATGAAGTTAATCTTTTAATGGTTGCTCCTAACTGTATGATTACAAAAATATTTGAACATATTGATAATCAAATTGCTTTAGCCAAAGCGGGTAAAGAAGCTTATATTGGATTTAAATGCAATTCCGTCACTAGTAAAGAAATGATCGATAAGCTAATCGAAGCAAGCCAGGCAGGGGTTAAAATTGATATGATTGTTCGTGGTATATGTTGTATTTTACCTGGTGTTGAGGGATTAACTGATAATATTAGAATAATTTCTATTGTTGGTAGGTACTTGGAACATTCACGTATTTACATCTTTGGTAAAGGCAGTGCTCAAAAAGTATACATTTCTTCTGCTGATTTAATGACAAGAAATTTATCACGTCGTGTTGAAGTCGCTGCCCCAATTTTAGATGAAAAATTAAGAAAACGAATTATTACAATGTTTAATACAATGTTGAAAGATAATGTTAAAGCATGCCGCTTATTAGAAGATGGTACTTACAAACGAGTAAAAAATAAAGAACCAGAATTGAATAGTCAGGAATATTTTTTCAAATAATTGGCAATATAAATAATAATAAAGGAGTGATTATATGCGGGTAGGTATTTTAACAAGTGGTGGTGATTGCCAAGCACTAAATGTAACAATGCGTGGTCTAGCAAAAACTTTATATCGAAATGTAAACGATATAGAAATTATTGGCTTTCTTCAAGGCTATAAAGGGTTAATGTATGAAGATTATAAAATTATGAAGCCCAAGGATTTTTCTGGAATAATTAATATTGGTGGGACAATTTTAGGAACATCACGTTGTCCTTTTAAAAAAATGCGAGTAATTGAAGATGACTTTGACAAAGTAGCTGCAATGAAAAACACATATGCAAAATTAAAATTAGATTGTCTTGTTGTGCTAGGCGGAAATGGTTCTATAAAATCAGCTAACATGCTCTCTCAAGAAGGATTGAATGTTATAGCGCTACCTAAAACAATCGATAATGATACATGGGGAACTGATTATACTTTTGGCTATCAGTCTGCAATTGATATTGCAACCACATACCTTGATCAAATTCATACTACCGCTGCCAGCCACAACCGTGTTTTTGTAATTGAAGTAATGGGACATAAAGTTGGCCATATTTGTTTGTCAGCAGGAATTGCTTCAGGCGCTGATGTAATTTTGTTACCAGAAATTCCTTATGATATTAAAGAAGTAGCTAAGGCTATTAAAACTAGAGAAAAAAATGGGAAAAAATTCAGTATTATCGCTTGTGCGGAAGGCGCTTTATCCAAAGAAGAAGCAACACTATCAAAAAAAGAGTATAAAGCTAAAGTTAAAGCCCGCAATGGTCAATCAGTTGTTTACGAAATTGCAGCAGAATTAGAAAAATATATTGATAGCGAAATTCGTGTGTCATGTATTGGTCATGCCCAGCGCGGAGGACAGCCATGTCCATACGATCGAATGATCTCAACTCAATTTGGGGTAGCTGGAGCCCGTTTAGTTATGGGCGGAGATTATGGCAAATTAGTTATCTTAAAAAATAATGGAGTTACTGCTATTCCCTTAGTTGAAAGTGCTGGTAAACTAAAATATGTTGATGCTGTAGGAGCAAAAGTTAAAGACGCTAAGTTACTAGGTATCTCATTTGGTGATTAAAAAGTCTAAATATAGATTAATTTCTATATCTAGACTTTTTTACTTTAATTCACTAGTTACATCAATGACTTCAACTAATGAAAACTGCTCATCATTAAATTGATACTTTAAAACAACACAATTGGGCATATCATTAGGTAGCGATACTTGCTGATTTTGTTCCCATCTTTTCGCAAAACAATAGCAAGAAAGACCGTGTGAGACTATTAACACTGTTTCTTGATCAGTATTTTTCATAAGTTCTAAAACAGTTGTTGAAACACGTTCACTTACTTCATTTTCACTTTCACCACCAAATTTCTTAAAGAAATCGCCAAATGGAAAAGGGGGATCAAGATCATCGCTTTCTCCTTCATAAATACCAAAATTCCATTCTTTTAAACCTTTAAGCCGCTGATATGGGAGGCTAGTTACAATTTCTAGAGTATCACAAGCTCTTTCTGAAGATGATGCATAAGCACCATCAAAAACAATCTCATTATTCTCCAAATACTCTTTTACACATCTTGCTTGTCTTTTTCCCAGTTCTGTCAAAGGTGAATCACACCACCCCTGCATTAACCTTTTTTGATTAAATAACGTTTGTCCATGACGCATCATATATAATGTTTTCATATTTTGACTTCTGGTATATTGTAATTAACTTATTTAACCGTCAATTGTATACGCCTCTTCCTTTCATTAGATTTCATTTAGAATCGAATTGTGAATAGGTACTTTTGTTTTTGCCTTCTGTAGCCCGACTACCTGGAAAAGGTTAATACCACATCTTTGTATCTTAATTGTAATCAGTTAGATAAGTTTTTGAACTTGTATTTCGCATCAGGTCTTTGATACTCTGTTTGTGGTTTGATCACATTTCATTACCTTATATAAAGAAAGGGTGTGTTTTCCATATTTTACACTGATATCGATGTTGACAAATTTAGATGAGACTAGCGATATCCATAACTTCAGCTCTACTGTCAAAGTCATAGAATTTGTAGGTATAGACCCCGGTACTTATCAGTCAATTTCTCGAACAGCACAGTCAAAACGTGGTTCGCGCTATTAAGAAAAAGCTATATCAATGCATTCTGCCAGTCTGCAAGTACAATCTCACTTTCAATAAATATTATAAACTAAAACGACTGTAAGGTAAATTCCACAGATGTGCCCAGGACCACTCAGTACGAAAACTTACAAGAGTAATCTATAAATTATTGTCTGAAAACATATAGTTTGATAAAAACTGCTCATTTAAAAATGCAGAACTTAATATTTTTAAAAAGCTGCATGCAGTAGTAGTTTTCAGCGTAACCAAAATTCACTTTTCAAAGAACTAAAAAATATTTTAGCTAATTATCAAAAATTACTTGATTTATATATAGTTAACTTTTCTTGATCATTTACAACCGATAAACTTGTGTATCTAAAAAAATACAGTATACTTAAATTATATATTACATTTTTTTATTTACATCATTTTAATCAAAAATTGAAAAGGAGCTTACTAAAATGAAACTAATAATTGAAGAAAATGAAAAAAAAATGAGTGAAAGTGCAATGTTTATTCTATTAGGTGCCATGATGCAAGATAAACGTGTCAATATTTCACTTACTTCCGGTCGTTCTCCTAAGACGATGTATGACATGATGATTCCTTATGTAAAAAATCAGGCTAAATTTAAAGATATTGAGTATTATCTTTTTGATGAAAACCCATATATTGATGAACCTTATGGACCAAACTGGAAAGATATGCAAGAATTATTTTTTAAAGCCGCTAATATTCCTGATGAGCGTATTCACATTATGACTTCAAATGACTGGCAAGACTATGATAATAAAATTAGAAATGCTGGAGGAATTGATGTAATGGTGATTGGTCTTGGATATGATGGACATTTTTGTGGTAATTGTCCTCGTTGTACACCTTTTGACAGTTATACTTACTGTATTGATTTCAAGAAAAAGCAGGCCGTTAATCCAGATTATGGAGACCGTCCTCGACAACCTCATACTTTGACAATGGGTCCTAAAAGTCTAATGCGAGTCAAACATCTAGTCATGATCGTTAATGGTAAAGAAAAAGCAGAAATTTTTAAACGCTTCTTAGATGAGCCTGTTAATCAAGATGTGCCGGCAACAATTTTAAAGCTTCACCCTAACTTTACTGTTATTTGCGATCAAGCAGCTGCTAGTTTGATTGATCCACAACAATATTCTAATTTATAACAAAAAACACAGTGATCTATTTTTGATATTCTCTCTATCAAGTAGATAGGGCAAATGACCAAAAACTACTTATGAGGAATCATATCATTTAACAATCACTGTGTTTTATATTATATATTCTTATGTTTTTTGATTTCATACATCCGACTATCAGCACATTTAATAACCTCTTCTAAACTTTTACCATCATTAGGATAAACAGCATATCCCATGCTAACTTCCGGATAATATTCAAAGCCATCTAAACTTATCTTTTCTGTTATTTGCTCAGCAATTATTTGGAGGGTCTTCTTGGTGGAAGAATTATTTTTAATAATGATGACAAATTCGTCACCACCTACTCGAAAAGCATAATCCTCTCGTGATAAGTACCTCATGATCCGTAAAGCTATTTCTTTTAATAACACATCTCCTGCTAAATGACCATATGTGTCATTTACAACTTTAAATTTATCTACATCTAAATAAACAAAAATAAACGAAGTTTGACGAGCAATTAAGTCGTTTAAAACAAAATTCATTTTCCGACCATTATAAAGCGTTGTTAGATAATCACGATTAGAAATATCGATCATTCTTCGGCGCTGTTCGTTAATTTTTAGTAATGTATAAACTAATAACGGTATCAACAATGACAAACAGATAGCTAATATAATAACTGGCATTAAATCACTACTTCGAACCCATCCGTTAATTGGTGAAACACTCAAAGTCCAAGTATTTCCTGGAACTTCAAAACTTAAATTTATTGTGTCATCTAATAGTTCATGATCGGATTTCAAAATAATCTGTTTTTTATTATTATCTGGATCAATACGCCATAACTGATATTCATATCCCATATTTTCAAATGAATCTAGATGTACTGAATCAAAAATTTCTGGTACATTTAAAACAACAATTGCAAATCCCCAAAAATTATTTTCTCCATTTTCTTCTAAATAAATTGGTTGTCGAACAACAATTCCCTTTCCTGATTGATAGAGTTCGAATGGTCCAGCCAAGGTAGTTTCCCCAGTATCACGAGCTTTTTTAGCTTCCGTTGCACGTTCTGGATCTTCGAAGATATTTCCAAAAGCTCCTTCATTACCTTCAAGAGGATAAACATATTGAACGTCTCCCTGCGGAGCTAATTGAATACTTCTAAATGTATTATCATCATTATATAGTTGATGTGCAACTCGATCAAAATCATTAATATTACCATTACTATCTACAATTAGCAGCTTCAACGTTTCAGCAGTTTGAATATACGAAGACAGGACCCGATCTAGCTGACTAACTTGAGCCTCTGTAAAATAATGAATTTTCTCTTTGGCTGCTGCTACCTTATCATTAATGACACCGTACAAGATAAAAAATGATAGAATGCTCATTATCATAAATATTAAAATTGCAGCAATAAATGGCTTATGTTTCTTTATCATCACTCTACCCCCTATCATAACTATAGAACATAATTATATCACTATTTGCAACACTCCTCAATTTAAGTAATTTTAATAAAAAAACAACTATTACAAAAATAGCTGCTTTTCACTTATATTATACTTAATAATTTTGATTTTCTTTGATCATTTCAGCAAAGATTTCTTCTGATAAATGTTTTTTAGCAAACGGATAAACTACTGTATCCTCTTTTTCAATATGCCTTCTTAGTAACATACAATAAGCATGTCCATTTGAAATTATTGTTAGTTTATCAATTAACAAATGATTGCGATGATAACGTTGAAGTGCTTCATCCCACTGTTTAACATACAATCTTGCAAGATCATGTTCAACAATCATACCATGTCGAACCAAATTTTCAGCAACTTTACCTAAATACTCTATCATATATCTAAATAAAATCTTTTCTTCACGCTGATGATGTTCTTTATCAGCAAACTCTCTAATAAATAAAATATCTCTTTTCATTTGTTCATAATCAAAAATATTTGCTTCCATAAATTCTATTAAACGTTGCTCTAATTCATTAACAAATGCTAATATTTTTTGATGATCAGCTTCTAAATCTTTAATTATATTGTTTGTCATTTTATTCCTCCATCTTTAACATATAAGTATTATAATTAAGTCTTGAAAATACTATATGGCTATCTGAAAGTACCCCATCAAGCCAAGCTTTGCGATATTTTTGAAATATTTCAAAATCTAAATATTGATGAACCATTTCATTATATTCATAAATAATTTGGTTTTCCTCTTGGCTCATTATTTTAATACCTTTATCACAAGGCATTCCATCGATAAGATAATTATTAATTACTTTGAATAATTCTATGCAGTTATGATAGTTCTCATTGATTGAAATTTCTTTGCCAGCCTCGAACAACACTTCCCTAACTTCCTCAAAATCACTTTTTTCTATATGTTCAACAATAAATGCAAATCGTTTTTCTACTATCATCAATTCCATAGAAAGCCATTGATGAATTGCTTGATGATCAATAATTTCCTCTAGACTTCCATCTTGAATTGTGCCACATTCCTGAGCAACAATCTCATTAAGCTGGGGACAAATTCTTTTAAGAATCTTTTGATTTAATTGTTCTTGATATTGAATTTTTCTATATAACCAATAATGTACTGGCCCTAAAAACGCACTCATTAAATTCCTCCTACTGATTTAATTGTTTTAAAATTTCTTCAACATCTAAACCATGGACTAGACAAGCATCAGCTAAAGTTTCAGATTGCGATGCCGGACAACCAAGACACCCCATTCCACTATCGCTTAAAATTTGTGCTGCTTGTGGATCCATACCAATAATACTTCCAACTAGCATATCGCGATGAAACTTATCTTCTTTTTTTGTCTGAGGAAAAAATAAATTTAAATCTTCTTGAACACTTTGAATACCAGAAATTTGAAAATTATCTACAAGAAAATCAACAATATTAGGTGATAAAAAGGCTGGTAAAGTTGGTCCTAAATGAATATTTTTAACTCCTAATGATAATAATGCCAATAAAACAATTACAGCCTTTTGTTCATACCAGGCAATATTATAAATAACTGGTAACTCATTAATATCTTCTAATGCAAATACCTCTTTAAGTTTTAAAGCAATCATCGCTAGTGAATAAGAATCATTACATTGACCAGCATCTAATACTCGAGGAATACCATTGATTGTTCCTAAATCTAGTTTATTATAACGATATTTAGCACAACCAGCTGTTAAGATAACACTATCTGTCGGTAAGCTTTGAGCAAAATCAGTATAATATTGACGGGTTGGATGACGCCCATCACATCCCGCCATTACAACAAACTTTTTAATATCCCCATTTTTAACAGCTGTTACGATTTGGTCAGCCAACGCAAGTACTTGATGATGAGCAAAACCACCAACAATCTTACCAGTTTCAATTTGAGTAGGAGCTAAGCATTTTTTAGCATGCTCAATGATTTGTGAAAAATCCTTATAGCCGTGTTCATCTTTATCAATATGAACACATCCCTCAAAACCAACTGCTCCAGTTGTATAAACCCGTTCTTGATAACTAGCAAGTGGCGGTACTAAACAATTTGTTGTTAATAAGACCGGTCCATTAAAAGCCTTAAACTCTTCTCTTTGTTTCCACCAGGCATTACCATAGTTTCCAACAAAATTTGGATATTTTTTAAAAAATGGATAATAATGAGCAGGTAACATCTCACTATGAGTATAAACATCTATTCCCGTATCTTTAGTCTGTTCTAATAGCATTTCTAAATCTTTAAGATCATGACCAGAAACTAAAATTCCCGGGTTATTTCGAACTCCAATATTAACTTCTGTTATTTCTGGATTTCCATAAGTGCTAGTATTAGCTTGATCTAATAATTCCATTACCTGAACACCATATTTTCCAGTTTCCATCGTTAATGCTACATAATCATTTAAAGACATCGTTGAAGTTTCAATCTTAACCAAAGTAGTTTCAATAAAACGATCAATCTCATCTTTTCGAAACCCTAATGCATGAGCATGTTTATTATATGCTGCCATTCCTTTTAAACCATAAGTAATCAGCTGTTTTAAACTTCTAATATCTTCATCTGCTGTTTCTAAAACTCCAACCATCTGCATTCTTTTCTCAATTGCTTCTATATCCATCTCCATCCAAAGAGCTCTGTTTGAAAGTACAGCTTGATCATCTAACTGTAAAAGCAGCTCTTTTTTTAAAGTAAGTGTTTTTCTAACAGCTTCAATAATCATTTGATCATCAAAGTTGGCATTAGTAATTGTAATAAATAGATTTTCACTCACTTGATCATCATATACATTATTGATTTCTTTACCTTTACAACGTACCTCATTAATTACCTCAGCTAAGCCTTTCGTAACATCAATTAATAAATCTTGCAGCCCTGCTGTTTCTGGGGTCTTTCCACAAACACCAACTTGACTACATCCCTGATTTCCTACTGTCTCTTGACACTGATAACAAAACATTTTATTTTCCATCATAATTTCTCCTTTATAATCTCTATATTTTTAATAATCACATTAATCGAGAGTATTAATCTTGACTCCACAGCCATACTATAATAAAGTATTTATAACATTTATGTTGTTTTTACAACAAAAGGAGCAAATTATGAAAAAATTACAAATTTTAAAACAATGTTCATTATTTAAAGGAATTGATCCTGCTGAAATTGAAAAACTATTAAACTGCTTGAAAAGCCATGAAAAAACATATCAAAAAAACGAAACAATTATCAGACAAGGTGATATTATTCATGAAATTGGATTAGTTCTTGACGGTCAAGCACATATTTATCATATTGATTTTTGGGGTAATAAAACAATTATTAGCGAAATTAAAGCCAGTGAATTCTTTTTAGAATCTTATGCCTGTGCCTTACAACAAGAAATTGATTTAAATGTCGTAGCTACAGAAATAACAACAATTCTTTTCGAAAAAAGAAAGGAAAAAGCCTTTTCCGGGTTCGG
>ENA-ORVB01001411-ORVB01001411.1-human-gut-metagenome-genome-assembly--contig:-NODE-1411-length-16220-cov-2.77977_pt1 | contig 16220 bp, 16 predicted proteins | sample MGYA00242090_ERZ509231 | MGnify/ENA primary metagenome ERZ509231 (study PRJEB26280, sample SAMEA2338798) | human gut metagenome | biome: human gut; feature: human-associated habitat; material: faeces...
TTCGCCTGCCGCTCTTTCTACATCTTCAAAGTCAATCCACTTAGTATTAAAGCCTACCCAGCTAAATATACCCTTACTAAAACGCTGGACTTCACCCATTGATACAACAGCAGAAATCATTTGTCTACTCATCATTCTAAAATCACCAGCACCATCAGGCATATCTACATCAGATATTTTATTTACAAACTTATAAAACCCTCTTGTAAAAAGTGTTCTCAAAAATGGGTCACCATCTCTTGTGGCTCTGTTTGTTGCACAGCAGTCATAACCTTCTTCCATTACCTTAAGCATATCAGGTATAAGGGCTGGTGGGTGCTGTAAGTCTGCATCCATAACTACTGCATAATCACCCTTTGAGTTTTTAAGTCCAGCAAACATAGCTGACTCCTTACCAAAATTTCTTGAAAAAGAAATGTACTTTACTCTTTCATCCTTTTCAGCAAGTTCTTTCATTATTGACAAAGTGTCATCCTTGCTACCGTCGTCTATAAATATAAAGTTAAAATCATAGTTTTTTATAGAATTTATTACTCTGCAACTTTCATCATAAAACATCTTAAGCACAGCAGATTCGTTATAGCAAGGGACTATTAATTCAACAAGCATAAGAGTCTCCTTTCTTATTATTTAGACATACATAATTATTTTACCCCAAAACAGAAAATATAGCAATAAAATTTTATATTTTTTATAAAAAAATGACTACCTTTCGGTAGTCACAATTTTTAAAACATTATTTTAAAATATAAACCTTAACATTTGTATGACCAAAACCAGACTTTAAAGCTGCCTGATGTGAACCATAGCAAAGGTCGATTCTGTTGCCCTTAATAGCTCCTCCTGTATCTGCTGCGATACAATAGCCATAACCCTCAACATAAAGCTTTGTACCAAGAGGTATAACTCTTGTGTCAACAGCAGCTACACCGTAACCAGCCTTCATTCCGTTAGCTGTATAGCCGTTAGCATATGAACCACAACACTGTGAACAAGGACAATAAGCTGTTGCGTTCATTGTAAGTACCTTAGAATACTCAACTGTACTTGTATTAGGCACAATTTCAACTTTCTTAGTACCCTCTAAAATAATTTCATCTACTGGCTCGGAAATAACTTCTTCAGCAACGTTTACATCTGCAACTTCACCACTAACATACTTAGTTACCTCTGTAATTTTGTTGATGCCATTAACACCTTCTTGAGCAACCTTAGTTGTTCCCTTAGTTAAACTATCAGTCTGCTTAGTGATTGTAGTGTAAGGAACTTCTTTACTGCTTACCTTTACTTCACTTTTTTCAGCATTTGTATCTACATCGTTTGTCTGATAATAGATAACTTTACTCTTAGCTTCATCAGTGTAATTAACAGAATTTGCCACAAAAACATTTTCTGCTGCTGAAGCTGATGTTGGTAATATAGCTGTTACAGTCATCATAATAGCTGCACAACTTACAAATTTCTTTAACATAAATATCCTCCCGTATGGAATGCAACAATTTTGTAATAATTTGTTAAGTATTTCTTACAAAAATGTCAGCCACAGTTTTATTATAAAATTCGACTGGATTCCTTATTGGTTGTTTTAGTAACATTTTCGCTGGATTTTATAAAAAAATCACAAAAATATAAGCTAGTTGGATTTAAGCACAACCTAGAACATTAAATCTCAACATCACTTGCAACATCTATCTTAACACATTTGTAATAATTATGCAACAACTTTTTTTCACCAAAATATTTCCTTTGCGTTTTGGGCTGTTATTTTACATACTTCTTCAGGAGTAATTTGTTTAATTTCCCCAATTTTTTCAGCAATATATTTAAGATTTTGTGAGTTATTAACAGCACCTCTAAAAGGCACTGGTGATAAATATGGCGAATCTGTTTCAAGTAAAATTTTATTAATCGGAACAAATCTAACCACATCGACTAACTTTTTTGCATTCTTAAATGTTACAACTCCACCTACACCAATATTAAAACCCATATCAATATAGTCTTTTGCCATTTCTACACTACCACTAAAAGCGTGAATTGAGCCTTTTCTTACATTACTACTCTTAATAATATCAAAAGTTTCTTGAGATGCATCTCTTGAATGAATACTAACTGGCAAGTCCAATTCTGATGCCAAATCTAACTGTCTTTTAAACCAATATCTTTGTTTTTCTTTAGTTGAATAGTCATAGTGATAGTCAAGACCAATTTCTCCTATAGCAACAACTTTTTCATACTCTGCATACTTTCTTAGTGTTTCAATATCATTATCTGTCATATTTTCTACTTCTGTTGGGTGTACCCCTACAGCAGCATATATAAATTCATACTTTTTCGCTAAATCTATACTCTTTTTAGAAGTATCCATATCAGAACCTATATTAATAATGTAGTCTACACCATTTGAATGCATTTCTTCTATAAGAATATCTCTGTTTTCATTAAACTTTTCATCTTCATAATGAGCGTGAGTATCAAAATACATTTTCTATCTCCTTTATTTTTAATTTTATTTATAAATAACAAAAGAGTCCAAAAGGACTCTCTTGTATAATATCAATTAACCTACAATAGCACCACTTTCAACATTGCCATCGGCAGTAAGCAACTTAACATTACCACTTTCGTCTTCAGCTGCAACAATCATACCTTCACTTACGTACTTACCCTTAAGCATCTTTCTTGGTGCAAGATTAGTAACAACAACAACCTTTTTACCTACCATTTCTTCTGGACCATAAAACTTAGCAATACCAGAAAGAATAGTTCTAGTTTCAGAGCCAATCTTAACAGTAGATTTTAAAAGTTTATTAGACTCTTGAACCTTTTCACAAGCTAATATTTCACCAATTTTCATTTCTACCTTACAGAAATCATCAATAGTAATATACTCCTTGTCTTCCTTAGGCTGGTCCTTTTGTTCTTCCTTTGGAGCGTTAGCCTTAGCCTGTGCTTCCATAATAGCCTGTACTTTAGGTATAACTTCCTTAGGGTCAAGTCTAGCAAATAAAATCTGAGGCTTTTCAATTACCTTAGTGCCATTAGAATAAAGACCAAACTTATCAAGGTCAGCAAACTCTCTCTTAGAAGCATTTAGTTGAGATAAAATCTTTTCAGTAGTTTCTGGCATAAATGGTTCTAAAAGACAAGCACCAATTGTAATACCCTCAACAAGGTTATAAAGTACTGTAGCAAGTCTATACTGCTTACTTTCATCCTTACCTAATACCCAAGGTTCAGTTTCGTCAACATACTTATTACATCTCTTAAATAATGTAAATATTTCAGTAATGGCATCAGCTACTCTAAGTTTATCCATCTTAGCCTCAACCTTAGACTTACATTCTGTAACAACCTTAATTAAATCATCGTCAACAGCTTCCTTAACATTAGTGTTGTTTACTACACCACCAAAATATTTGTTTGTCATAGATATAGTTCTATTAACAAGGTTACCAAGTACATTAGCAAGGTCAGAGTTAGTTCTTTCAATCATTAAATCCCAAGAAATAACACCATCATTTTCAAAAGGCATTTCGTGAAGTACAAAATATCTTACAGCATCTACACCAAATAAACTTACAAGGTCATCAGCATAAATAACATTACCTCTTGACTTGCTCATTTTACCATCATTATTTTCAATCTTTTCCTCAAAGCTATCCTCACCTCTTAACAACCAAGGATGACCAAATACCTGCTTAGGTAAAGGTAAATCAAGAGCCATAAGGATAATAGGCCAATAAATAGTATGAAATCTAACAATATCCTTACCAATTAAATGTAAATCTGCTGGCCACATTTTATTGAAAAGGTCTGAATTGTTACCATCACAGTCATAACCAATACCTGTAATATAGTTAGAAAGGGCATCAAGCCATACATAAACAACATGGTTATTGTCAAAATCAACTGGAATACCCCATTTAAATGATGTTCTTGATACACATAAATCCTGTAAACCTGGAAGAAGGAAATTATTCATCATTTCATTCTTTCTTGAAACAGGCTGAATAAACTCTGGGTGAGTATTAATATGCTCAATAAGTCTATCTGCATACTTACTTAACTTAAGGAAATATGCTTCTTCCTTAGCCGGGTGAACTTCTCTGCCACAGTCAGGACACTTACCATCTACAAGCTGACTTTCTGTCCAGAAACTTTCACAAGGAGTACAGTACATACCCTCATAAACACTTTTGTAAATATCCCCTTGATTATATAACTTTTTAAATATTTTCTGTATCTGCTTTTCGTGGTCTGTATCTGTAGTTCTAATAAACTTATCGTAAGATGTATTCATTAAATCCCAAATATTCTTAATTTGACCTGCCACATTATCAACAAACTGCTTTGGAGTTATGCCAGCGTCTTTAGCCTTTTCCTCAATTTTCTGACCGTGTTCATCTGTACCAGTCTGGAAAAATACTTCGTAACCTTGCATTCTCTTAAATCTTGCAATACTATCTGCTAATACAATTTCATAGGTATTACCAATATGAGGCTTACCTGATGTATAAGCAATGGCTGTAGTCATATAAAACTTTTCTTTACTCATTTTAAAAAACCTCCATTTTATATTACACTTATTATATAACAATATCTGTAAAAATGCAAAATTATTTTACTTTAATCTGAATATATGTTAAAATAACTTAAAAACCGAAAGGAGAGATACTATGTACAAGCTAATTGCTACTGACTGCGATGGCACAATTTTAGATTCTAAAGGCTATTTGCCTAAAGAAATTATTGATACATTTAAAATTTTACATAACAAAGGTATACATATACTTTTAGCTACTGGCAGAAACGATATTTTAGCTAAAGATTACCTTGATGAACTTAACATAAATTGCCCTGTTGCTGGCTGTAATGGTGCAACACTTTTAAATTTCTATACTAATGAACACTATTTCACAAAATCAATGGACAAAACATCTCTTGATAAAATATTTGATATATGCAAAGACGGAAATATTGGCGTAAAAATGTTTACAAATGATACTTGCTATACAAATGATCAAACTCTCTATGAGGGAGGTATAAACCTTATTACAATTAAATACACCAAAAAAATGAAGTATTCTATTAACTATAAATTAGTTGAAAATATGCACGATTTTTCTGGACTTGATAATATTGTAAAAGCTGTTGTAATTGAACAAGATATTCCTAAACTTTTAAAAATAAGAGATATTATTAATACTAGTATTCCATCTGTTAAAGCTGTTCAATCTAACTGGAATTGTATTGATATTAATTCAAAATCTGTTTCAAAAGGAAATGCTATACTTGAGTATGCAAAAATTGTAGGTATTAAGCCAGAAGAAATTATTGCTTTTGGTGATAGTGAAAATGATATTTCTATGCTTAAAGAAGCTGGTCTTGGTGTAGCTGTAGGTAATGCCGATGATTGCGTTAAATTATCCGCCAATAAAGTTATTGACACTAATGACAATTTTGGAGTAGCTAAGTTTTTAAAGCAAATTTATAATATAAACAATTAATAAAAAAAGTAATAGATAACTTAATAAAGCTACCTATTACTTTTTTATATTATTCTACTGTAATTCAGACCTCTGAACTGTAATATAAATATTACCATTTTTAACTTCTACATCATTAAAAAACAGCTCAAAAAAATCAACTTGTACATAAACATAACCATTATAATAAAGATATATGTTTTTTCATAATATACCTATGTTAGTAGAAAAAGTTATTATAATTACAATTCAGCAACCATATTTTTAATTATTCTACCAGCAGTAACAGCACTTTCTCTAAAAAATCTTTCGTAATTTACATCACTGCCTTCTTCTGCATTATCAGAAATAGCTCTAATAATAACAAAAGGGATTTTATTCAAATAACAAGCGTGAGCAATAGCTGCACCTTCCATTTCACAACAAATAGGATTAAAAAGTGAGTTAATTCTCTCCTTAACCTGTGGGTCAGATACAAACTGGTCACCACTGGCAACTCTGCCAACATAAACCGGAAAACCAATATCCTTAACAACCTTTTTAGCTACTTCAACAAGTTCAGTATCAGCAGTAAACACACTTGTATCCATTCTTGAAATGAATCCAGGTTCATCACCTAAAGCTGAAGTATCAAAGTCGTGTTGAACAGCATCACTTGAAATAACAATATCACCAATTTTAACATTAGAATCCATTGCACCAGCGACACCTACATTAATAATAGCATCAACAGCAAAAAGGTCAATAAGCACCTGTGCACACAAAGCAGCATTAACCTTTCCTATACCTGAACGCACAAGAACAATATTATGTCCACAATTATTTATTTTACCTAAGTGAAAATCAAGACCTAAAGCATTTTTAGTTGTTACAACATTCATATCTTCAAGAATGTTAATAATTTCCTCTTCCATTGCCCCTATAATACCTATTGTCATAAAATTGTATCCTCCTATTCAACTGTCACACTCTTTGCAAGATTTCTTGGTTTATCAATATCTTCACCTAAACCTAAAGCCATATAATAAGCAAATAACTGCTGTGGTATATTAGCAAGCAAAGATGTAAGCATCCAATGAGTTCTTGGGATATAAATTACATCGTCAGCAACTTCTTCAATACTCTTGTTGCCTTCCATAGCAATAGCAAGAACTTTAGCACCCCTTGCCTTAACTTCCTGCATATTACTCTTAGTTTTGTCAAAAAGAGCCTCCTGTGTACAAACACCAACAACAAGAGTAGCCTTTTCAATAAGAGCTATTGGTCCGTGCTTTAACTCACCTGCTGCATAAGGCTCAGAATGTAAGTATGCAATTTCCTTAAGCTTTAATGAACCTTCCATACCTACAACATAGTCAAGTCCCCTACCAATATAGAAAACATTTTTAGAACTTATATACTTATTAACAAAACCTCTTATAGCTGGTACAGCCTTTGTAAGAATATCATTAATCTGTGACGGAAGTCTATCCATAGCCTTTTTAATTTCTGCAAATGTTTTATCATCAATCTTACCAAGTTCCTGTGCAATATGTAATGTAATAAGATACATTGCAACTACCTGAGCAGAAAATGCCTTTGTTGATGCAACAGCGATTTCAAAACCTGCAAGAGTGTATAAAACATCATCAGCATCTCTAGCAATAGAACTACCTACAGCATTAACAACACCTAAAACTCTTGCACCCTTAGACTTAGCAAGTTTTAATGCTGAATGAGTATCAGCAGTTTCACCAGACTGAGAAATAACAATAACTAGTGTATGCTCATCAATAAGAGGATCTTTGTATCTAAACTCACTAGCAACATCAGCATTAACCGGAATTCTAACTATTCTTTCAAGAAGATACTTTCCAACAAGACCTGCATAATAAGCAGTACCACAAGCTACAATGTAAATCTGATTAATATTTTCAAGTTCAGCCTTTCCAAGTTTAATACCATCAAGTTCAATACTTTTGCCGTCTTCAGAAAATCTTTTGGCAAGATTGTCTTTAACAACCTTAGGCTGTTCATATATTTCCTTTAACATAAAGTGGTCATAGCCATTTTTCTGAGCAGCCTCAACATCCCACTTGTATGTATAAACTTCCTTATGAATTTCATTGCCATTAATGTCATAAAGCTTAACTTCATTAGCCTTAATAACAGCAAGTTCCTTATCACCTAAAATATAAGCATCTTTAGTATAAGTAAGAATAGCTGGAATGTCAGATGCTATAAAATTTTCATTCTTACCAAGACCTACAATAAGAGGAGATTCCTTTCTAGCAGCAATAAGCTGCTCCGGATAATCTGTACAAAGTACACCTAAAGCATAAGAACCTTCTATTCTTTCTAAAGTTCTTCTAACAGCCTCCAAAAGTTCTAAACCTTGCTTATAATAGTCATCAATAAGGTGAGCCACTGTTTCTGTATCTGTTTCAGAATGGAAAATATAACCCTTAGCCTCAAGTTCAGCCTTTAACTCTTGATAGTTTTCAATAATACCATTGTGAACAACAGCAATTTTATCATCATTACTAAAATGAGGATGAGCATTTAAGTCAGACGGTGCACCGTGAGTTGCCCATCTTGTATGACCTATACCTACAAAACCGGAAACAGGCTCGTTAAGTAAAAGATTTCTTAAATTATCTACCTTACCTTTAGTCTTTCTAATACCTATTTTATCTTTATTTAAAACAGCAACACCTGCTGAATCATAGCCTCTGTATTCAAGACTCTGCAATCCACTAATAAGTACTGGTACCGCATTCTGTTCACCTACATAACCAACTATACCACACATATAATCAAATCCTCCTTAATTTAAAAGGCCCTCAATAAGTTTAGCAAGTCTTTCAGCCTCTTGCTGAATAATCTGCTGATTTCTACCTTCAATCATTACTCTAACAATAGGTTCTGTTCCTGAAGGTCTAATAAGAACTCTGCCGTCACCACTAAACTTAGCTTCAAGTTTTTCAATTTCTGATTTAATGGTTTCATTCTTAAGATAATCTTTTTTACGCTTGTTATCAACTCTGGCATTAACAAGTGCCTGTGGAAGAACTTCCATTATTTTTTTAGCCTCGTCCAAAGACTTACCAGTCTTTTTAAGGGTAGTAAGAAGCTGAATAGCTGTTACAATACCATCACCTGTTGTATTGTAGTCAAAGAATATAATATGTCCTGACTGTTCACCACCAAAGCAATCGCCATTTTCAAGAATATGCTCTAAAACATATCTATCGCCAACTTTTGTCTTTTCAATATTTATACCCTTTTCATTACCCATAATGAATAAGCCTAAATTACTCATAACTGTAGCAACAATCGTATCATTTTTAAGCTTGCCACATTCTTTCATATAATTACCGCAAATAGCCATAATTACATCACCATCAACAATGTTACCCTTGCTATCAACAGCAAGACATCTATCACCATCACCATCAAAAGCAATACCTAAATCACAGCTATTATCAACTACAAATTTAGCAAGGCTTTCAATATGAGTTGAACCACAATCTTTATTAATATTAGTGCCGTCAGGCTCTCTATGAATAGCGTAAACTTCTGCACCAAGTTCAGTTAAAGCAACTGGGGCAGCCTTATATGTAGCACCATTTGCACAGTCAATAGCTACTTTAATACCATCAAGCTTAATGTCAGTTGTAGTCTGAACAAACTTAACATAATCATCTATAGCTTCTTCACAAACTGTTTTAGCCCCAACCATATCACCTGTTGGACGAGGAAGTTCATCCCAAAGGTCTGTCATATAGCTTTCAATTTCAAGTTCAATATCATCTCTTAACTTAAAGCCTTGAGAATTAAAGAACTTAATACCATTATCCTGAACAGGATTGTGTGATGCACTAATAACAATACCTGCATCGGCATTATATGCTCTAACAAGATGAGCTACAGCAGGAGTTGGAACAACACCAAGACTAACAGCTTGAGCACCTACAGAACAAATACCAGCAATAAGAGCTGACTCAAGCATATCTCCAGAGATTCTTGTATCCATACCTACGATAATTTTGGCAGTATGGTTAGTATGCTTAGTAAGAACATAAGCACCAGCTCTACCTAACTTATATGCAAGTTCTGGTGTAAGCTCAACATTAGCTACACCTCTTACACCATCTGTTCCAAAAAACTTACCCATTTTTCTATTCCTCCTAAGAATATTTACACACAATAATTTAATGGTATTATACCACTAAAGACAAATTAACACAATAGTTAATTATATTACAAATTTTTAGTAAAACTTTTAAGCAATTTAATTAATATAATTAAGCTTCTTTTTTGCTCTTTGCATTAACAATATATATACCTAAGCACACAAGTAAAAGTGCAACAATAGTTCTTACATTAAATATATTTTCACCAAGCATAATACCAGATAAAATCACTCCAAAGCAAGGATTTAAAAAGCAATATACAGATATTTTACCTACTGGATTATACTTTAAAAGCTGTGCCCATATAGTAAAAGCACAAGAAGAAATAACTGCCAGATACAAAAGCATAGCTATTGCTTGAATACTAGGAAATGTTATACTGCCCCCTGTCAAAAGACCTACAATAGTAAGTACAGCACCACCTAATGCAAGCTGCCAACCAGTAGCTGTAACAGAATTGCTTTTTTTAGTTACAAATTTTGTAATAACTGAACCTAAAGCAAAACAAAAGGCAGCAATTAATATAAATCCATCACCCTGAAATTTAAAACTTAAATCAAGCCCTTGTTCAAAACAACAAAATACAACACCACAAAATCCCAAAAGACAACCAATAAATTTCCTTAAATTGATTTTATCATTTTTAAAAGCAAAATGAGCTAAAATAACAGCAAAAAAATTACCTATACTATTTAATATAGAACCCTTTACACCACTTAAATATATAAGGGATAAATAAAAGAAAATATATTCAATAGTTGTTTGCACTAAACCTAAAAGAGCAATACCAGCCCATTCATCTTTACCAGGTATAACAATCCTTTTATTACTTATACAATCAAAAATAATAACAATTATACCTGCTAAAACAAATCTAATACCTGCAAACACAAACTTAGTTGAAGCTCCACTTTCAGTTATACCAAAAAGATTATATCCTATTTTAATAGCTGGAATAGCACTGCCCCATAAAGCAGTTGCAACTACTGCACACAAAAGTAATGTAACTGGTCTTTGAAAAAAATTTTTGTTTTCCATAATAAATCTCCTAAAAATAATATCACCATATTTTACACTAAAAAATAAAATTAGTCAAATAAATGTCACCTAATGTCACTTTAATTATGATATATATAAAATAGGAGGTGAATTAATATGAATTCAAGACAAGAAACAGCCATAAAGCTTTTTATTGAAACTGGAGATAGTTTTAACTCTCTTATAAACGCCGGTTATTCAAAAAAATATGCCCAAAATAAAAAAGATACATATTTTAACAACCCAGATATAATTGACTATATTAATAAAAAAATAAACAACAACATTCAAAGTAACTCTTTAGAACAAAAGGATATTCCAACTGAAATAGCGTCATACCTTACAATGGTAATGAGAGGCGAAGATGATGGCTCAAATCTTACACAAAGAATGAAAGCTGCCGAACTCTTGTGCAAACATTATAATAACGATACTAAAGATACTAAAGATAATGTTCCTATTATAATAAAAGATAATATATAAGCAAAAAAGGTTCTCTATTTAATTATTGACAAGATAGGTGAGTGTGTCTATATAGATACACCCTCTACTTGTAATTTTTAAAGAACTATGCTATAATGAATATCCTTAAAAATCAAAATCTATATAGCGAGGCGAAAACATAAAAAATCTTATAGATGCAATTGTAAACTTGGTAACTAATCCCAAAGTTGAGTTAGTTCGCCATTATTCTAGTGTAAATCGTGCAAATAATATGGGCGATGCTTTAGAAGAATATATAAAAGACTTATTTGCAGGTACAGTAGAAGAAACCGATGAAACCATAAGAAACAAAAAAATTTCAAAAGTTTTTTCTTATTTAGGAAATGCAACAAATCCCCCAGATAGTATGCTTAAAAACGGTGGAGACGCCATTGAGGTTAAGAAATTACAGGGTGTCAATGATTTAGCCCTAAATTCATCTCATCCTAAAAGAGTTCTTCGTGTAGATAATCCTAAAATCAATATTCATTGCAGAGAATGTGAGCCTTGGACTGAGCGTGATATGCTCTATGTTGTAGGAATATGTGATGATAATAAGATTAAAACTTTATCTATGATTTACGGAACTGAATATTGTGCCGATATAGATACTTATTCTCGTATAGAAACCGTAATCAAGACAGGTTTAGAAAGTTTGGAAAATGTAGAATTAGCTCAAACAAACGAATTAGGTAGACTTAATAAAATTGACCCTTTAGGCATTACAAATATGCGCATTCGTGGAATGTGGACAATATCAAATCCATTAAAAGTCTTTGATTATGTTTACCATGTAAATAATTTTAAGTCTTTTAATTTTATGTGCTTAATAAATAATGAAAAATATGCTATATTTAATAATGTTCATAAGTTAGAAAAGTTAGTTGGCAGTGTAAAGGGATTAAGCATCGATGAGGTAAAGGTAAAGAATCCAAACAATCCCTCACAGTTGAAAAACTGTAAACTGATAAGATTTGAGGTGTAAAGATGAAACTTTTAAGTTTATTTGCTGGTGCAGGTGGTCTTGACCTTGGCTTTGAAAAAGCAGGGTTTGAAATTGTAACAGCCAACGAATATGATAAAACAATATGGGCTACATATGAGAAAAATCATAATGTTCCTTTAATTAAAGGTGATATAAGAGAAATTTCTTCTGATGCTTTTCCTGAATGTGATGGTATCATTGGGGCCTCCTTGTCAGTCATGGTCTGAAGCTGGTAGTCTTAGAGGAATTAATGACCCTCGTGGACAATTATTTTATGAATACATTCGTATTCTAAAAGATAAAAATCCAAAGTTTTTTCTTGCTGAAAATGTAAAAGGAATGATGGCAAATAGGCATAGCGAAGCTGTAGATGGCATAATCTCACAGTTTGAAGATGCAGGCTATGATGTTTTTATAAAGCTATTAAATGCAGTTGATTATGGTGTAGCACAGGATAGAAAGCGTGTCTTTTATGTAGGTTTCAGAAAAGACATCAGTATAAAATTTAAATTTCCAGATCCGTATGACTATAAATTAACCTTCAAAGACATTATTTGGGATTTAAAAGACATCGCAATTCCTGCTCTTGAAAAAAATAAAACAAATGGCGATGCTTGTAAGTTTTTAAATCACGAATACTTTACAGGTGCTTTTTTTACTATTTTTATGAGCAGAAACCGTGTTCGAGGCTGGGATGAGCCAGCCTTTACAGTTCAAGCAAGTGGTAGACAATCACAATTACATCCTCAAGCTCCGAAGATGGTAAAGGTTGATAAGAATGATTGTAGATTTGTCATAGGTTCAGAAAACTTATATAGAAGATTAACAGTAAGAGAAGCTGCAAGGGTTCAAAGCTTTCCTGATGATTTTGAATTTATCTATACCAATTTACAAGATGGGTATAAAATGATAGGCAACGCCGTTCCTGTTGAGCTTGCTTATGCTATGGCAAAACAAATCAAAAAATACTTATAAAATCTAAAACAAACAAAAGTTTTTAACTCCTCACTTTCAAATTATCGATAAGCTAAGTTTCAGATTTAAAGTGTTTTTTCAGCAATCTAAAAGGTTCTCTACCACTTGATAGAGAACCTTTAATTTAAATTTCTTTATGATACAAGTTTTGATGTAATATTTTTAAAGCTACTGCCAATTCGCCAGCTTCAATCTGTCCTGGAGCAGATGCCTTTCTAGCACAACCAAATGTAATAGATGAGCCAAAAATCTCACCAGCAAGTCTACTAACAACACCTCTGCCATCCATTGACATAGTAACAATAGGGTAATCTGGATATGTTGATGATATAGTATCAGTTAAATCAAGAAGTTTAAGTACATCTCTGTTGCTATTAGGCATAACAGCAACTTTAGGAATATCTGCACCTAAGTCAATCATTTTTTCCATACGCTCTACTAAAACTTCTTTTTCTGGAGTTTTTTCAAAGTCGTGATTTGACATAAGTACAACAACATCATTCTTATGGGCAAGTTTAACTAAGTCCTTAATTTCCTTATCGCCAATCATAAGCTCAATATCTATCATATCAACAAGACCGCTTTCAATAGCTACCTTATTTACTCTCAAATACTCGTCCTTTTCAATATCCTGTATGCCACCCTCATTAACAGTACGGAATGTAAAGAGTAATGGAGTCATATCCACTAACTTTCTTATTAATTTAAGCATTTCCATAAGATGCTCATCGCTAACACAATCATCATACCAATCTGCTCTAAACTCAACAATATCAGGTCTTAACGCAGCTATTGTCATAGCTTGTGAAGTTATTTCATACTGAGTATGACCTACAATTGGAAGACAAATTTTTGGTATACCTTCTCCAATTTTAAGATTTCTAACAACAATTGGATTCATTCTTACGCCTCCTGTTTACTCTAAGGAACTACTGATACCCTGTATTCCTAAAGATGTTTGCTAACATAACTATAGTATAACAACTAAATTAACATAAGTCAATAAATTTCAAAATTTAAGTGCAATTTATAATATTATTTCTTTTCTGTTTCTATTTTTTTACTTTGATTTTTATCTACCATTATATCAATAGCTTTTCCTATTACATTAATTTCTGTTATATTAAAATCGCCACCATATTCGCCATCAATAGTCCATTTTATGAAATCTTTACTTTCAAATTTAATTTTACTTGTTTTAAAGCTATAAAACATATCATTTTCAAAATTTTTTTCTAATAAACAAGTAACAATATTTTTAAGCAAATTAATATTTTTAGGCTTTTTAACTAAAAGCACTTCAAACAAACCATCATTTAAGTTTGCATAATTTTCAAATAACTTTTTTATACCTGCAATACTATTAGAATTGGAAACAAGCCCAATCATTATTTCATCTTCTATTACTCCACCGTCATAAGTAATTTTCATATTATAGGTGCGTATATTTGCAATTTCCTTAATTCCAGCTAAAATATAAGCCTGATAACCTAATATATTTTTTATATTTTGTGGAGTTTCATAAGAAATACTTGTAAATAACCCAAAACCTGCTACATAAGCAAAATATTTATCATTTATACTCCCAATATCAATTACAAAAGCCTTGCTGCCAATAGCATTTTTATAGCTTTCTTCAACTATAGTAGATATTCCAATACTATTTGCAAAATCATTAGTAGAACCACAAGGAACATAGCCTAACATAGGTCTTTTGTTTAGTTTCATAAGTCCATTAACAGCTTCATTTAATGTTCCATCTCCACCACAACAAATAATATTGTCATAATTACTGCCTGTTTTTTCAATAATATCTTTAATATGTCCTACATATTGTGAGGAATATACCGTTACTTCAAAACCTCTGCTATTATAATAGTCAATCATTTCAGCAATATTTAGCTTTATAATTCCTTTTCCAGAATAAAAATTTGCTAACAAAAGTAGTTTTTTCATATTAGTTTCACCCCCTCATATTAACTAATTCTATATATTTCAATATCTTACTTTTTCATACAAATATTATCTTCATACACTCTTGCAAGCATTTGTTGCTCAATAGGATTTGTAACAGATGTAATAGTTACATTACCATTATTTTCTTCTACAAAACCTACTCTAATACCAGCTTGTCCGGAACTATTTAACTTACCGTCTGTATAAAATACATAACGCTTATCTGTTACATCACTGTCATATATCATTATAACATCATAGTCTATTTTATTACCCTTTTCATCATATTCACTTATTTTAATTTCAGTAGTTTTTTCCATAATTTCACCTCAATTTTATATTATCACAAAATTTATTTTTGTACAATAGTATATACTTCAATTATTTGGTAACAATTACAAAGAGGTGATAATATGAGAATACCAAACCACATTGGAATAATACCAGATGGCAACAGAAGATGGGCAAAAGGTCAACAACTAGGTAAAGAAAAAGGATATGAAAAAGGTCTTTTGCCTGGACTTGAGGCATTTAAAGAATGCGAAAGCCTAGGTGTAAAGGAATTAAGCATATACGGCTTTACTGTTGATAATACTAAAAGACCAACGGAACAGCGATTAGCCTTTACAAAATGCTGTGTTGAAATGGTAAACATATTGAAAAATGAAAATTGCGAAATACTTGTTGCAGGCAATAGAGAATCTGATATGTTTCCAATAGAATTAAGTGATTTAACAACAAGAAAAACTTTTGGCAAAGGTGGAGTAAAAGTCAACTTTCTAATCAATTATAGTTGGGAATGGGATTTAAAAGCTAACAAAAGTGTTAATTACTACAATACTGCTGACATTTCAAGAATTGACCTTATTATTCGATGGGGTGGTATGAGAAGACTATCCGGCTTTTTACCTGTTCAATCTGTTTATGCTGATTTTTATGTTATTGATGATTATTGGCCTGATTTTAAAAGAGAGCATATAGTCAATGCTATTGATTGGTATCAGCATCAAGATGTAACTTTAGGTGGTTGAAAAAGCTAAAATAGATAAAAAGCTACCCTACAAGGCAATGTCATTAAGTTAAAATTTTAAAATAACTTAAAGCAGAGAAAGAACATTA
>ENA-ORVB01001427-ORVB01001427.1-human-gut-metagenome-genome-assembly--contig:-NODE-1427-length-16068-cov-12.5022_pt1 | contig 16068 bp, 15 predicted proteins | sample MGYA00242090_ERZ509231 | MGnify/ENA primary metagenome ERZ509231 (study PRJEB26280, sample SAMEA2338798) | human gut metagenome | biome: human gut; feature: human-associated habitat; material: faeces...
CATTTTATTTACCGCCAAAGCCGCTTAGGCTTGGCTAATTTTTAACGAACTATTGTTTAAATAAATAGTTAATAAAATGATATTTAATCGTTTAGTTATAATTTGTGCCGTTTATTGGAATTGCTTTAGATTGCTCTCCGCCTCGGACACACCGGCGGCAGCAGCTTTTTGGAACAAGGCACGCGCTTTTTCGGTGTCGCCCGTCAGCATATAGCACACTCCACGAAGATTGTCCGCCTTGGGATGCGTATTTCCTTGAAGGACATGCAAGGCTTCGGAGTAGCGTTTCCCGTTGAGCAGGTCGATAGCGGTGTTCAGTCCTACAAGTTCGGGGTCGGGCTGTGCCTCAAAGAATACTTTGATATAACCCGCATTACGAAGTTTCGGGAAGAAATGCCGTTTCATATAGTTGTAGGGCCTGCCCTGATTCAACCTCATAAGCAGGCTCAGGCGGCCTACTTTCTTGGCTGCATCCCACACAGGAGTGGTATCTATGATATCCAATATCTGCTGCTTCTCGGGCATTTCGCTGTCGGCAACCAACCTGCGCAGGAAATCCCATGCCACACTGTGATTGCTCACTTCAAAGAAAGAAGCCGAAAGTAAAGTGCGGTTCGTAATGTAATCCGCCAATGCCTGCGCACGCTTACCTGCAATGCGATTGTTCAGGTCTAACGGACCGTCGGGCGAAGCCGAACCTACTACGAGTATCTTGGTTATGCGGGAATTGTCCGATTCGGCAATCTTATTCAGAACAGACAACAAATGATCCAACCTGCTGAGATTGTTTTCGTAATCGGGCTGTATAGCCCATTTGCCCACCGGGAAATAGACAATGAGCGTGGCCTCATCCTTGTAGCGGGCAATATCTTCTTTACTGCCTATACTACCTGTCCACGGTGCGAGGAAACCGTTTTCCTGCGCCAGCTTGTCGGCAACCGTTTCCGTCACGAGTTTCGTCTCGGGTATCACCGGCACAAACAGTTCGGCAGGAGTGGCAAGCGCCACATCTTCTGCCAAGAGCACGGGCGGCAGCATTTCTTCGCTGCAACACCCTTTGCTCTTTGCATCCAAACGCAGGGAAGCGCCATTCATCCATTCCCCGTAGGGAAGGACGAAGGTATAGGCAACCGCTTCTCCCGCCTTGTGGTATGCAGAGGCAGACTTCCGCTTTTCTTTCACTCTTTTTTCTCTCCACTCAACAATCTGTGCCGTGCGGCTGCCGTACTCCAATGGTGGAAGCACAGCCTGCTGCCCGTCTTTCCCGTACAATAACGGGGTTACTCTCAAAATGTAATCCTTAGCCAATCTTTCTACCTTCAGCCTGAAGGATACGTGCACGCTGTCGCCGCTGCGGCTGATGTTCACATCATCTGCCTGCAACCGTGCCCGTTCCTTAGCCGATAAACCGACTGCCTGCATCAGCAGCAGTCCACATAATAGCACACAATATTTCATAATCTTCGCTTCTTGATTCGTTACTTTATTATATAGATAAGGGAGATGCCTGCCTTGGTGGGGCCCAGGTAGTTCTTGCTGCCGCTGCCCAGCTTGTCGCCGCAGGTCTTGCACTCGAAGCGGTCGTATCCAAAATGAATGTACCCCACTCCTAACGTGGCTTCCAGATTCCAGCGCTTGCCCAGCACCCAGTTGTATCCGTAGCCTATTCCGGCTCCCGCCATCCAACCCTGGTAGCGCTTGCTGCCCAACCCGGATGATGAAGGGGTGATGCCAAAGGGAAGCATACCGCCGTAGTTGAACTCCCCGCCCAGCAGGTGTGCTCCGAAGAAGTGACCGGAGAAACCGCTGCACAGCCAATAGCGCGCTTCGGGCTGGAGCATCCAAAGCTTCATCTTCTTATTGTCCGAGAAGCTCCACGGGTTGTAGTTGGCAGACATTTCGAGCGTCCAACGGGGAGCTACCTCATACTCTACTCCGAGATTAATGGTAGAGGTGATGTCGTACAGCAAATTACTTTTCACTGCAAGACGCTGCGCCGAAGCCGTTCCGGATAGAAGCGAAACAAGTAGGGTAATCATGAAAATCGTAAAATTCTTTCGCATATTCTCTTTCGTTTTATTCGTAATCTTTTACCTGTTTATAGAGGTTAATTTTCCTTTTGCTGCTTTTAGAAATTTCATCTGTTTACATAAAACAGATTATTAATGTGCATTTCATTAGTAATCAAGTAATTAAAAAAGGAAAACCGTTTCAATGCTATCCGGCATGAACGATTTTCCTGAAACAAAAAGAAAAACAAGGATGTATCGGGACTTCGGTCTGATACCATTCTGTCCTTAAAATACACGCAGTAATGAAGAGTTTCCCCTTTAAACACCAACAAAAGAAACTCAACATACCGTTGTAAATGACAAAATGACAATCAAGCCTTTGCTTCGATACATCCGTTTTTCTGAAACAAATAATGAAACATGGCGATAAAACAACGAAATTATTAACTTTAAATCGAGTACATAAAATGAAGCTGAACTACATTAAAGAACACACCTCATGCGTGAACTACAAGACCGAGGAAGACGCCGGTTTCGCACTGAAAGAAGCTGCTTCGGGAGAACATTTCGACAACCGGCAACAAAAGATTAAGGCCAACCACCTGATATTTATTTTGTCAGGCGAAGTCAGCATCACCAAAGACAGCAAGGAAGAAACAAGAGTCCGTGCGGGCGAATTCATCTTCATCCCCCTTTCATCCCATTACACGGGCACGGTTATCCAGCCGGGCACATACATCAGTCTGTCATTCTTTCACGATGCAATCTCATTGTGCGACAAGCACATGCTTAGCAGCTATTTAGATGAAGTCCAGAACACACCCCTATGCTTCGAACCGCTTTCCGTGCGTGCCCCTTTGGACACGTTCCTGCATCTGCTGGAGTCCTATCTCCAGGCGGGCGTCAACTGCAAACACCTGCACGAACTCAAAGAGCGCGAGTTGTTCATCATCTTCCGCACAGCCTACACAAAGAGCGAAATAATCCAACTCCTCTACCCTATAATGGGAATCGAGGTAGACTTCAAGGCAGCCGTTCTCAAACACAAAGACCGGGTGCGCAGCAAACAAGAGCTGGCAGAATTGTTGGGCATGAGCGGTTCCGAGCTTCACCGCAAGTTCACGCAAGAGTTTGGAGAAACCGTTCAATCCTGGCTTCAGAAACAAAAAAACAAGGAAATACTATCCCGACTCAATTACGATTTCATCTCTATAAAAGAGGTGGCATACGAGTTGGGCTTCACCTCCGCAGCCGGTTTCAACAAGTATTGCAAGAACAATTTCGGCTGCTCACCCAGCGAATTAAGGCAGGAAATTAAAAAAAGCAGCAAAAATAAACACTGATATTCAGCGTTTTGTAATTTTGGATAACAGATTGGTTAATTTGGATAACTGATTGATGGATTTGGATAACGCAATATCCAAAAATATCCTTTACCTTTGCAACATCAAAGAACAGGGACAAAGTATATATAGCGAAAGCAAGTAGAAAAGTTCGGTTTATTTGAGTCGTTTCTTAGGTTTTATCTGTGTTATGTAGACAGATGAATTTTTCACCTGCATTTTTAATACAATCCGATACGGCATCCGCCACGTTTTCATTGACCTTGTTCAGAGTATCGACCGCAAAGGAATTCAGGTAGATTTGGGTTGTCTTTTCGGACGTATGTCCCAGTCCCTCACTGATTAAGGATATCGGGATACCTTCATTCTTGGCTATGGTGGCCCACGAGTGCCGCGCCACATAAGTGGTGAGCGGAATGCCTATGTTGAGCAATGTGCCCAAGCGTTTGAGGTAACGGTTGACCGTGCCCAAAGAGTAGCGGTATTGCGTGTAGGCATCTCGCGGTGACTGCCCGTGGATATAAGGAAAAATGTACGGGCCGGATGTCCTGTATTTTTCAATAATCTCCTTCATGGCTGGCAGCAGTCCTATCTGCAACCGTTGCCCGGTTTTGCTGCGGGTGTAGAATATCGTGTCGCGCACAATGCCGTCGTGCTTGAGACGGATTACATCGACGAAGGACATGCCCCGGCAGTAGAAACTGAACATGAACAGGTCGCGCGCCGCTTCCAACTGGGGATACCGCCGCAGGTCGGCCGAAGCGATGAGCGCTATCTCTTCCTTGCTCAACGCCCGTTTCACCGTTTCCTGCCTGCGCACGTTCAGCCCGGCAAAGGGATTTTCGCCACATACCCTGATGCCTTGCTTGCGTGCCTTATTGTACACCGCCCGGAAATTGCTGAGGTACATGTGGATGCTGTTCTCCGAAATGCCGCGCATGCGCAGGTAATGTATATAGTCCGTGACGAACACATAGTCAATGTCTTTGAAGTTGATTTTCCTCAAACTGCAAAAGCGCAACAGCGAGTACAGCCCGCTTGTGTAGGAAGCGGCAGTGCTTTGCTTCCCCTCTTCGAGCAGGGTATCGATGTATTGCAGGATGAATTTATCCACACTCTGGTCGTACTGCTCCTTCCGGTGTTTCAGCATGAGGCGCTCCAGCGTAAAGCCGGGATCGGTTCTCTCCAGCAGACGGTAGTTCCTGACAAGGTCTTCTTTCTCGTTCCTGATAAGACGGTTGACGAGGCTCACTTCCCTACGGGTGAGGATACCCTCGGACGAATAAACCACCCGGTCGGCATCCCGCCGGTAATTCGACTCGTGGACCCGCCACCCCAAAGAGTATTCTTTCTTCTTACGGCAGTACAGCACGCGAATCGCAAGGGAGTAAACTCCCGCCGCGCTCGCTTTACAAGGATGTATGACAACACGAATACTCAACTTTTTCTTCTTGTTTTGTAAGTTCATTTACCAATTAAGCATTACTGCCTGCGTAAAAGTACACATTTTGCACCTAAACACAGAACTTGTTACTAAAATAATGAATAAAAAAATTGTTTTAGCAACAAATGAGAGGGGGGATTGTTTTAAATGCCAAGGAAGTATACAGCTTATTATTTTATTAAAGGACCCGATCTCTTTATTCTTATGATAAAAAACATGTTTGGAAAAGAAAATATCCGATAAACCCTTCTGCTAAAAAATATTCCCTATCTTTGCGACACTAAAAATGTGTTAAACATGGCGAATGCAGCTTTCAAATATCAGTCGGAAATAGATGTCTTAATCAATGAATATTGATATGAAGACAATAAACGGTTTCAGTATCAATTTTGATTTCAGTAAACTTATTAAAGTTGCTGACTTGATTTACCATGATGGCCCTTTATTGTCTCATTACGTAAGCAACAAGGGAGAAAACTACTTATTCTACTGGGTGGATGTAGATAATGAATATAACAGGTGGGTCGTTATCAGAACCGATATTTTTTCAATACAACAGTATTTAGAAAAGAAAAGTACGCTACATTCCATAATAACACAACCTAATGACGGATTTGTATACACCGTAGATATTGATGATAAGATACATTATCATAACATTAAACTTGTGCCGATTGCCAACTTGCCAGAAGAATACACTCCAACGGAAAATTCTTACTATGCCTTTGAAATCGAAGACAATATTGATTTAGCTGCTATTTCTCAAAACAAAGAAAAAATAAAAGATATTCTTATCTCATTTGTTGAAGCGGAAAGCGAGAAACCTATAACAAAGAATTCCCTCTCTTAAATATAAGGAGAAAGAATTCTTCACTGCATTCTCTATAAAGGGGTCTGTCGCACAAAAAAAGCGGCAGGCTCTTTTTATTTATATCCCCCGGTAAAAATGCAGAATAAAAGCCCCCCATGTGACAAACTGAAAATTCATGCGACAGATAGGGAAAATATCAACCTAATTATTTATCTTTGTTAGCTTGAAAAGTTAGCATACCCAAAAACAATAAGACAATGAAAGATTTCTTAAAATTTACGCTCGCCACCGTAACCGGTATTGTTATATCGAGCGTTGTGTTGTTTTTCATCAGTATTCTCGTAGTTTTCAGTATGGTTTCATCCTCGGAATCGGAAACGCAAGTACGTAAGAACTCCATCATGATGCTGGACTTGAACGGTACACTGGCCGAACGCAGCCAGGAAAACCCACTGGACCTTATTATGAAGGATGATTACAAGACATACGGTCTGGACGATATTCTCTCTTCTATCAAGAAAGCGAAAGAGAACGAGGATATCAAAGGTATTTATATTCAGGCTACTTCACTGGGAGCGGGGTTCGCCTCGCTGGAAGAGATTCGCAATGCTCTGAAAGACTTCAAGGAATCGGGTAAGTTTGTCGTGGCCTACGGTGATGCCTATACGCAGGGGTTATACTACCTGTCCAGCGTGGCCGATAAAGTTCTGCTGAACCCGCAAGGTATGCTCGAATGGCGGGGACTGGCAGCTACTCCTATGTTCTTCAAGGATTTATTGGAGAAAGTGGGCGTGGAGATGCAGGTGTTTAAGGTGGGTACATACAAATCGGCAGTAGAACCGTTTATCTCCACCGAAATGAGTGCAGCCAACCGCGAGCAGATAAATGTATACCTGTCGTCCATCTGGGGACAGATTACGAGTGCCGTTGCCGAATCGCGCAACCTGTCCGTAGAGGCTTTGAACAAGGAAGCCGACCGCATGCTGATGTTTTACCCCGCAGAGGAAAGCGTGAAGAACGGACTGGTGGACACCTTAATATATAAGAATGATGTGCGCGACTACCTGAAAAACCTGGCAGGCATCGACAAGGACGACAACATGCCTATACTGGGCATTCAGGACATGATAAACGTGAAAAAGAACGTGCCCAGAGACAAGAGCGGAAACGTAATTGCCGTATATTATGCGTATGGTGAGATTGACGGCGGTTCGTCCGCCTCTACCGACGAGGGTATCAACTCCGAAAAGGTTATCAAAGACCTGCGTAAGCTGAAAGATAATGAAAATGTAAAAGCCGTAGTGCTGCGTGTGAACTCTCCGGGCGGCAGCGCATACGGTTCCGAACAGATATGGTACGCCGTAAACCAACTGAAAAAGGAGAAACCGGTAATCGTATCCATGGGCGATTATGCCGCATCGGGCGGTTACTACATCTCCTGCAATGCCGATACCATCGTTGCCGAACCTACCACACTGACCGGCTCTATCGGTATCTTCGGAATGATGCCCAACGCCAAAGGGCTGACGGAGAAACTGGGTGTGAACTTCGACGTAGTAAAGACCAACCCGTATGCCGACTTCGGCAACCTGACCCGCCCCATGAACGACGGTGAAAAGGGATTGATGCAGATGTACGTCAACAACGGCTACGAACTCTTCCTGACCCGCTGCTCCGACGGACGCGGCATCAGTATGGAAGAACTGGACAAGATAGCGCAAGGCCGTGTATGGACCGGAAGCACCGCCAAAGAACTGGGACTGGTGGACGAATTGGGCGGCCTGGACAAGGCGTTGGAGATTGCTATTGCAAAAGCGGGTGTAGACGCTTACACCGTAATGAGTTATCCGAAGAAAGAGGGTTTCCTGGAAAGCCTGATGAATACGAATCCCGGAAATTATATCAAGGGTCGCATGCTGAACGGCAAAATGAGCGATATGTACCGTCAGTTCAGCATCATCGAGAACTTCGACAAGATAGACCGCATACAGGCACGCGTACCGTTTGAACTGAACATACAATAAATTTAAATGAAAGATGCATCCGTAAAAATACATCATTGGCTATATCCCTTGTCCTGGCTCTACGGGACAGGGGTGTGCTTGCGAAACAAACTCTTTGACTGGGGCTGGCTCCGGTCAAGGAGTTTTGACGCTCCTGTGATATGTGTAGGCAACATCGCCGTAGGTGGAACGGGCAAAACGCCGCATACGGAGTATCTGATAAAGTTATTGCAGAATGAGGGCATAAACGTAGCCACACTGAGCCGCGGATACAAACGGAAGAGCAAAGTTACATACTGGCAACCGCCGAAAGCAGCGTACAGAAAATCGGCGATGAACCCTATCAGATAAAGAGCAAGTTTCCAGATATACGGGTAGCGGTAGATGAAAACCGCTGTCACGGCATCGAGCAGTTGCTTACATTGAAGAGTCCTGCCGTGGATGCAGTGTTACTGGACGATGCCTTCCAGCATCGCCATGTAAAGGCAGGAATGAATATCCTGCTGACCGACTATCACCGGTTGCTGTGTGACGACGCCCTGTTGCCTGCTGGAAGACTGCGCGAACCCGCTTGCGGGAAAAACCGCGCCCAGATAGTCATTGTAACGAAGTGTCCGGATGATATCAAGCCGATAGATTTCAACATCATCACCAAGAGGTTGAATCTGTATCCGTACCAGCAATTGTATTTCTCCAGGTTCCGCTATGGCTCGCTGATGCCACTGTTTCCCGAAAAGGCAAAAGGCAGAATTACCTGCACCGGAGACGAACAGGTGCTACTCGTTACGGGCATCGCCTCTCCCGCCCCACTGGTGGAAGAAGTGAAAGCCTACACCCCCAGCGTCAATCTGCTGGAGTTCGGCGACCACCATGACTTCGGCGAGAAAGACTTGCAGGTCATCGAGAAACAATTTAACCTGTTGAAGGGAAACAACAGGCTGATTATCACGACAGAGAAAGATGCTACCCGACTGAAGAACCATCCCAACCTGAACGAAACACTGAAGCCGTACATTTATGTGCTTCCCATCGAAATAGAGTTTTTACAAAATCAACAATATATATTTAACCAAAACATTATTGGCTATGTTAGAACGTATTCAAGAAACCGCAGCTTATCTGAAAGGTAAGATGCACACGCATCCTGAGACAGCAATTATCCTCGGAACCGGACTTGGCAGCCTTGCAGGTGAGATTACCGAGAAGTATGAAATAAAGTATGAGGATATTCCCAACTTCCCCGTTTCTACGGTAGAGGGACACAGCGGCAAACTGATTTTCGGCAAGCTGGGTAATAAGGATATTATGGCCATGCAAGGACGCTTCCACTTCTATGAGGGATATTCCATGAAGGAAGTGACCTTCCCGGTACGTGTAATGCGGGAACTGGGTATCAAGACCTTGTTTGTTTCTAATGCCAGCGGCGGTACGAATCCCGATTTTGAAATCGGCGACCTGATGATTATCACCGATCACATCAATTTCTTCCCCGAACATCCGCTGCACGGCAGGAATATTCCGTATGGCCCGCGCTTCCCGGACATGAGCGAGGCGTACGATAAAGAGCTTATCCGCAAGGCGGATGCAATTGCAGCAGAAAAGGGTATCAAGGTGCAGCACGGTGTGTACATCGGCACGCAAGGGCCTACGTTTGAAACTCCGGCGGAATACAAGATGTTTCGTATCCTGGGTGCGGATGCGGTAGGTATGTCTACCGTTCCCGAAGTAATCGTAGCGAACCACTGCGGTATCAAAGTGTTCGGCGTATCGGTTATCACGGACTTAGGCGTGGAAGGCAAGATTGTAGAGGTTTCCCACGAAGAAGTGCAGAAAGCTGCGGATGCCGCACAGCCGAAGATGACGGAGATTATGAGGGAGTTGATTAACAGAGCGTAAGTAAATAAATGGTTGAAAGTTGATAGTCGGGAGTTGAAAGTTGCCGTGCAGTGTAAGTACGCGGTAACTATTCGCTTTTAAACTATCAACTTTAACCTTTCAACTAATTAAGATGAGAACAGAAATAGCAACTCTCGGTGAGTTCGGCCTCATCCGCCACCTGACCGAGAGTATCGAATTAAAAAACGAATCAAGCCGGTACGGCATCGGGGATGATGCCGCCGTCCTCTCCTACCCGGCGGACAAAGAAGTGCTGGTAACCACCGATTTGTTACTGGAAGGCGTACATTTCGATTTGACGTATGTACCTTTGAAACATTTGGGATATAAATCGGCCGTAGTAAATTTTTCCGATATATATGCCATGAACGGTACACCCCGGCAAATCACCGTTTCGCTGGGACTGTCCAAACGTTTCAGCGTAGAGGATATGGAAGAGTTGTATGCCGGCATCCGCCTTGCCTGTGAGGAATACGGAGTGGATATTGTAGGCGGTGATACCTCTTCTTCCTATACGGGACTCACAATCAGCATCACTTGTATCGGTGAAGGTGAGAAAGGAAAGGTTGTTTATCGCAACGGCGCCAAAGAGACTGACCTTATCTGTGTTTCCGGCGACTTAGGTGCAGCCTATATGGGCTTGCAACTGCTGGAACGTGAGAAGGGCGTCCTTGAAGGGGGTGACAAAGATTTACAACCTGATTTCGCTGGCAAAGAGTATCTGCTGGAACGGCAACTGAAACCGGAAGCCCGCCGCGACATTATTCAGAAGTTGGCTAAAGAAGGTATTCAGCCTACTTCCATGATGGATGTTTCCGACGGCCTATCCTCGGAGTTACTGCATATCTGCACGCAAAGCAAGGTCGGTTGCCGCATCTATGAAGAGCATATTCCCATCGACTACCAAACGGCCGTCATGGCAGAGGAGTTCAACATGAACCTGACGACTTGCGCCCTCAACGGCGGCGAGGATTACGAACTGCTGTTCACCGTGCCCATCGCCGACCATGAAAAGGTTTCCGAAATGGAAGGCATTAAGCTGATAGGTCATATTACTAAATCGGAACTGGGTTGTGCCCTCATCAGCCGCGACGGACAGGAATTTGAACTGAAGGCACAAGGCTGGAATCCGCTTAAAGAGGAATCTGCCGCTCAGCAGGAAGAGGTTGAATAGACAAAATGCCCCAAAACCGGGGAAAAGAGGATATCAAATAGAAATCCGAAAATGACAAAACCTCAAGAATAAAATAAAAGAAGAAGGCATAAATAACGGATTTATTCCATACTCTTCTAAAAAATATACGCTGATAATTAACTATATAGAGAATTATCAGCGTTTTTTATTTCCTAACCTCTTGCATAGTCCAAAACTTTCATTACCTTTGCAACCGCAAAAGAGATAAAAATGGTGCCATAGCTCAGTTGGTAGAGCAAAGGACTGAAAATCCTTGTGTCCCCGGTTCGATTCCTGGTGGCACCACTTTTAAAAGATTAATTATCAAGCAGTTACTAATAAAAAGTAGCTGCTTTTTTCTTTATATACTACCCTGTTTTTCCACGGATTTAGCCACTTTTCGCTATCAGAGTTAAACCAAGAGTTAAACCGGAAATCAATATGGCTACAACGGTTAATGTACTGTGTTACAAGTCAAAAACTCTTAGTAATGGTGAACATCCGCTTATGATTCGTATCTGCAAGGATGGTAAAAAGAAGTATGTCAGTCTTGGCGTGTCTGTAAGAGCAGAACACTGGAACTTTGAAAAGAATGTCCCAAAATCGAATTGCCCTGACAGAGAGCATATTAACATACTCATAGCTAACAAGAAAAAAGAGTATGAAACGGAAATAGTTAAACTAAAATCAGAGGATAAGTTGTTTACAGTCAATACTTTGAATGAACAAATCTCCAATTCAGTTAAACCGAAAACAGTAGAAGAAGCATTTAAAGAATACATTCAACTATTACAAGACGAGAACAGACGTGGATATATGCTTTCAGTCAAACAAGTTTATAACTCACTCATCAAGTACAATAAACATCTAAACATTCATTTCACAGATATGGATGTTGCTTGGCTAAAGAAATACGAGACATGGCTTAGGAGTAGCGGACTTGCAGAAAATACCATCGGCATACGATTCAGAACATTGCGCACCATCTATAATTATGCCATACAAGAAGATATGGTAAAAGCGGAACACTACCCTTTCAAGAAATACAAAGTATCTAAGTTGAATCAAGAAACAGCCAAAAGAGCGTTAAGCAAAGAGGATATAAACAGAGTGTTGCAATATCAGACAGACAACAGATTTATGCGCCTACCCATAGACTTGTTTGCTTTCACCTATTACATGGGTGGCATTAACTTTGTGGATATAGCCAATCTCACACAGAAGAACATCATAGACAACAGACTTGTCTATAAAAGAAGCAAAACGGGTAAGCTCATCAAATTACCGTTAGTTCCACAAGCGGTTGAACTTATTAAGAAGTATCACAGCAAGAACAACCCTTATCTGTTCCCGATATTTTCTAACAGACATACAACGGAACAAGAGAAAGCCAACAGACTGCATAAAATTATCACCAAAGTAAATAAACGCTTAAAACAGATTGGCGAAGAATTGGGCATACCTATTCCAATCACCACATACGTTGCAAGACATAGCCAAGCTACCATTATGAAGAAAGCAGGTATATCAACCGCTATCATAGGGCAGATTATGGGACACAGTTCGGAACGAGTAACACAAGTTTATTTAGATAGTTTCGACAATGAGCAGATAAACAATGCAATGAAGAACCTACTATAACGAAAAAGAAGTCTGTAATCCGCTAAAGATTGCAGACTTTTCTTTTATTTTGCAGTATAACTAATATGAATACACTATGTATCAGATAGAAGAATTGCCCGATTTAAAAGTGGCTTGGCATGAAAGCTACAAATGCCTTGCTGAACCACTATTAGAATATGTGTGGGAAGTAGCCAATCACTTCCTGCCCGATTATGCAGAAACAGATATGGGAATGATACCCGTAGAATCTTCCGCACCTGCCATATTCGCCAACAGATATGCAGAAAGAAACTTATCCGTTGAAGAAAGATACGAGAGAACACAAGAAATGAAAACTTTCAAAGGAACTTTGGAAGAATACAAGAAACTGGAATACAGAAAGCTGGATGATTCTTTCAAAGAGAAGTTTCTAACTAATGAAGATTTACAGAATACCATTGAAGCATATAAGCTAGATGTTAGCAAGTTTTGGTATCTACTTCTGTTCGTATATGACTTTATAGAGGATATTGGTACAAACGCACCTGCATTAAATAAGTCCGTATTAGAAGATTTTAGCTATTTTCATGCCAATCTATTGGAAGCTACAAGTATCACCTTAAAGAAGAACAACAAGAAAAGCTATGTTGTTGAAAGAGAGGACACAATTAGAATCATTCAAGCAGCCTTGCAGCATTTTATCAATACATACAGTGATATTATACATAGTGAACAAGACAGAGAAACCATGATTAAACAATTAAAGAACATAGGTTTGGGTGGATTTATCAGAAATGACTTATCGTCAAAAATCAGCTTTACGGACAAGTTCAGTCTTGACATATCTTATAAGAAATGGAAGTTTACGGATATGTTTCTGTTCTTTATTGAAAGAAGAAAGGCTACCACCATACCCAATAAAAGGGTAAAGGTATCTAAAGACAAGATGATGCTTGTTTCAAGGCTTATCTATACAGTAGGCTATGATGGCAAGAGATACAATGAAGAATACGATTCGGAGGGCAACAAGAACAGAATGTTATCCAATCTACTTAGAAGATACAAGAACGAGAAATTTCCGTCTGTTATAGCTAATAACTACATGGTAGTTTCATAAACAACATACATAAAACCATAGTAGAAATGCGTACTGAAAGGCTTATTCTTTCCGGTACGCATTTTTTTGCGTACTGGAATGGACACGTTTTCTACACACATGGGCATTCGGCAAATTCCTTTGTTACCCCTAAATTCTGCCCTACTTTTGCAATGTCAATCAGAGACAATAAGGCGCCAAAGTCAATGATTGCATTAACATATTCATTAATTAAAAAATTATAACTATGAGTAATTTTGATTACAATTTCGGTACAAAAACCGCTATAAAAGAGTATGATAACCAAGGCGCATACAACACCTTGCAGGAAATGATGAAGCGTAAGGAACAACTGATAGTGAAGTTCTACGGTAGCAAAGACAATACACGTTGTGCATGGATAGAATCCGCTCACGTGGCAGGATTCAAATACCAACTGAAAAGCGCATCCTATCAAGGCTTGTTGAACTACTTATTCAAAGGTGACGTGACAGACTTCGATACAAACCCGAAAGAAGCGGAGACGTTGGATGAGAACGAGGACTTCCAGCTTGGAATACTGAAAGCAATGATTGACGCTGGTAAGACAATACAATATGTTCCGTTGTTTAGAGAGCATCCCGAATCTATCAGTGCGATTCTTCCTTGCTTCAAGGGAAAGATAATGTTCAGAATCAAGCGGACAGATGAGACATTGGACTATTTACGTGAGCATAAACAGATTATCTAAACAACCAAAAGTAAAGGGGGAAGTTTCCCCCTTTTTTATTAACTATTTAAGTATAAGAAAAATGAAGAACAGAGAGATAACAGTCAGCAAGGAAGCAAACGGAAAAATCCAATACTTGACAGAGATACTGCCCGAAATCCCCACCAACACCATATTATATAAGAAACTTACGGGACTTGGTGCGACTTATGGAGAACTGAAAGCACACCGCAATTCAATCATCATAGAGCCGAACAAACCCGTTATCAGCGGAAAGTGTAAAGACCCGAAGCATGAGAAAGACAATCTTTTCGGAGTTTTTGATGGTGTCTATACGGATGACGTAGTGACATACATGGAAAGGAGCATCAAACAGAATAAACATTTCAAGATACTCACCACTCCCGAAAGTTTCCACAAGGTGCAGGAAGCATTTGAAGAAATGGATATGGATATACGCTATAACAGCTTTCTATTGTTCGACGAATGCCATAAGATAGTCAAAGATTCAGGTTTTCGTCCAGATATAACATTACCTATGGACTTGTTTTTTGAATGTGAACAGAAAGCCTTGGTATCTGCCACTCCCATCGAGTTTACAGACCCACGTTTTGAAGAACAGAAATTTCAGACCATTACCATCAAGCCTACATTCGACTATGTAAAAGGCATGAATCTCCATGCTACCAATAATCTGTTGCAGGCAGCAAAAGAAGTGTTTGCTGGTCTGAAAGGTAATTGTTTCGTATTCTGTAATTCTACAGATACCATCTATTCACTGATGCAGCAACTTGGCTTATTGGACGAATCCGCTGTATTCTGTTCCGAAAAGAGTGTGGAAAAACTGAAAGGCTTGAAGTTTGAGAATGTTTCCGATATATGGGACAAGGGCATAATGAGACGTTACAACTGGCTCACTTCACGTTTTTATAATGCGGTGGATATTGAACTTGAAGAGAAGCCGAACATCTTATTACTGACAGACTGTTATTTTGCGGACTATACCGCATTTGACCCGAATACGGACACGATTCAATGTGTGGGAAGATTCAGAAACGGTGTGTCCTCTATCCACCATATCAGCAACACCAACCGCAATTTCATGGTGAGAAGCAAGGAAGAACTTAAAGGACGTATTTCGTGTTGGAAAGACGTGTACGATATGTTACAGAATCATTATGACTGTGCGACCACCGTTTCCGCAAAAGACGCATACGGTACAATACTTACCAGCCTGCCTTATGCGGAGATGCTGGATGAGAAAGGAAGAACCAAATACTTCAAGATAGACAACTACATCAATACGGAACTGGTGAAAGGATATTATAATTGTCCCGATAATCTGCATGAAGCATACAAGAACTGCGATGCTTTTACCATAAATAATTATAGCGTTTTGGATTATAAACTCGGTGACTATGAGAGACTTCAACGTAGCAACAAGTCAAATTCCATCAAGGAGAAACGCAAGATAATGGTACAACAGCTCGAATTGCTTGGTAAATGCCAAACGGAAATGGAATACCAATTCAAAAGGGACTTGGAACAAGCGGACAGTTTTATAGTGGAAGCATACGACAAGATAGGCAAGGGAGAAATTGAACGTCTGAAATATAACCGCAAGAAAATAAAGGAAGCAATGATTATTGCAGACTACCATACCAAAGTTACGGGAACGGAAGTCTCACTGATGATATACAACTCTTTTGAAACGGGCAAATGGTATTCCCGAAAATTCATAAAGGAAGAAATCAGCAGGATTTTTAAGTTGTTTGGCATTGTCCCAAAGAAAGCGGTAACATCACATACCATTCTTGATTTTTTTCATGCGGTGGAAAGCAAGCGGAAAAATATAAAAGGTTATCAACTAACCATGCGGAAAGGTATATAGGCGAGTACCTTTTTTATGAAGAAATTCCTATACAATAGTTCGTTAAAAATTAGCCAAGCCTAAGCGGCTTTGGCGGTAAATAAAATG
>ENA-ORVB01001437-ORVB01001437.1-human-gut-metagenome-genome-assembly--contig:-NODE-1437-length-15966-cov-2.39646_pt1 | contig 15966 bp, 14 predicted proteins | sample MGYA00242090_ERZ509231 | MGnify/ENA primary metagenome ERZ509231 (study PRJEB26280, sample SAMEA2338798) | human gut metagenome | biome: human gut; feature: human-associated habitat; material: faeces...
CAGCGCCTCGGCCACGCCGCCGTGCCCGAAATCTCGCTCCAGACGAACACCTATCTCACGGGCGACGACCTCGTGAAGCACGGCTTCATTCTCGAGGAGAAGGCCCTGCGCTTCACGGAGAAGATCATCGAGCGCTTCCACGTGAAGACCCCGTCCCCGCAGAAGCATGCGGGCGGCCTCTCGGGCGGCAATCTGCAGAAGTTCATCATGGGCCGCGAGATTCTTCAGAATCCGGGCGTGCTCATCGTCAATCAGCCCACCTGGGGCGTCGACGTCGGCGCCGCCGCCACGATCCGCAACGCGCTGATGCGCTTGCGCGAGGACGGCGCGGCCGTGCTCGTCGTTTCCGAGGAAGTCGACGAACTCTTCGAGATCTGCGACCGCATCGCGGTCATGTATCTCCCGCCGTTCCCAAGTCTGAAATGAACATTGAAATCGTCGGTCGCTGGATGTCCGGTCTCTGGCCCGACGGCCCCGCCGGCGCGTCCGGTCATGAAGGAGGCGAAGCATGAATTTCCCCATTGCCATGACCTCGCGTCAGGAGCCCGCCCGCAGCCTGCGCTGGCTGTCGCCCGCGCTTGCACTCCTGCTCACGGTCGTCGCGGGCGCCGTGATCTTCGCCGCGCTCGGCAAGGATCCCGTCGAGGCCCTCGTCACCTTCTTCATCTCTCCGCTCGACAGCCTGAGCGGCTGGGCCGAGGTGTGCGTCAAGATGACGCCGTTGCTGCTCTGCTCCGTGGGCCTCGTGGTGTGCTTCCGCGCCAACGTCTGGAACATCGGCGCCGAGGGCCAGCTCGTTGCGGGCGCCATTGCGGGCGGCGCGGTCGCCCTGATGTGCAACGACACGACGGGCCCCTGGTTCGTCGTCCTCGTCATGCTGGCCTCTGCGCTCGGCGGCGCTCTCTGGGGCGCGATCACGGCGCTTCTTCGCCACAAGTTCCACGCCAACGAGATTCTTGTCTCGCTCATGCTCGTCTACGTGGCGCAGTTCCTGCTCTCCTGGGCCGTCCAAGGGCCGCTTCGCGATCCCGACGGCTTCGGCTTCCCGCAGACCGCGCTCTTTGAAAGCGGCGCGCTCCTGCCCGTCATCCTCGAGGGCACCCGCCTGCACGCCGGCGCCCTGATGGCCGTCATCGCCGCGCTCGGCATCTGGGTCCTCATGGACAAGATGGAGATCGGCATGGAGTTCAAGATCTCCGGCATGGCGCCGCTCGCCGCCCGTTATGCGGGCTACCGTCCGGGTCACCTGATCTGGATCTCGATGCTCATCTGCGGCGCCCTCGCGGGGCTTGCCGGCGGCATCGAGGCCGCGGGTCCGCTCGGCCAGCTCACCCCGACCATCTCTCCGGGGTATGGCTTCGCAGCTATCATCGTCGCCTTCGTGGGGCGCCTGACGCCGCTGGGCTGCGTGCCCGCCGCGTTCATCATGGCGCTCTTCTATCTAGGCGGCGAGCTCGCGCAGAGCCGCCTCGGCCTTCCGTCCTCGATCACGGGCGTCTACCAGGGCCTTCTTCTCTTCTTTATACTCGCCTGCGATACGATGATCTTCTATCAGTTCAAGTGGATCGGCTTCAAGAAGGAGGCTGCCTGATGAGTCTCGCCGCATCGATCATTTCCTCCACGCTCAACGCGGGGACGCCCCTTCTCATCGCCGCCGTCGGCATCATCATTCATGAGAAGTCGGGCGTGCTCAACCTCGGCATTGAGGGCATCATGCTCATGGGCGCCGTTTCGGGCTTTGCGGTGACGCATGCCACGGGCAGCTTCGAGCTCGGCTTTCTCGCGGGCATGGGCGTAGGCCTTCTGCTCGGCCTGCTCTTTGCGTTCTTCACGATCGGCCTTCGCGCCAACCAGTACGCCGCAGGTCTTGCGCTCACGCTCTTCGGCACGGGGCTCTCGGCCTTCCTCGGCCAGTCCCTGCAGGGCGCCGCGCTTCCCGGCCGCGCTCCGCTCGGCATTCCGGGCCTCGAGGGCATTCCGTTCCTCGGCGAGGCGTTCTTCTCCCAGCACTGGCTCGCCTATGCCGCGCTTGCGATGATCGCGGGCGTCTGGTACTTCCTCTTCAAGTCTCGTCCCGGCCTCATTCTCCGAGCCGTCGGCGAGTCTCCCGAATCTGCATTCGCGCTCGGCTATCCCGTGCGCCTCATCCGCTTCTGGGCCGTGCTCTTCGGTGCCATGATGGCGGGGCTTGCGGGCGCCTACCTCTCGCTCGTCTACACGCCGCTCTGGGTCGAGGGGATGGTTGCGGGCCGAGGCTGGATCGCACTTGCGCTCGTCACGTTCGCCACCTGGCGTCCCGCGCGCGTGCTCGTCGGCGCCTACCTCTTCGGCGGCGTCACGATGCTTCAGTTCGCGGTTCAGGGCATGGGCATCGACATCGCGCCGCAGTTCATGGCCATGACGCCGTACATCGCGACGATTCTCGTGCTGGTTCTCATCAGCCGCAATCCCGCCTGGATCCGCCTCAACGTGCCCGCCTCGCTCGGCAAGCCGTTCGCGCCGCGCAGCTAAGAATTTCACTTGGCGAGAAGGTAGGCATGTCCTGCCTTCTTGGCTAAACTAGCCATTGATTCTTTTACTTCTGTCTTCAGGAGAATTCATCCATGCAAAAACGTACTGCCTTCAAGCTCTGCCTCGCCGGCGCCACCGCCGTCGCGCTCAACGCCGCCCCGGTCGCCGTCTTCGCCAAGGACGAGCCGCTGAAGGTCGCCTTCGTCTACGTCAGCCCGGCCAACGAGGAAGGCTGGTCCTCCCAGCATGACATCGCCCGCAAGTTCGTCGAAGAGAAGTTCGGCGACAAGATCAAGGTGACCTGGATCGAGAACATCCCTGAAAATGCCGACGCCCAGCGCGTCATCCGCGACCTCGCCCAGCAGGGCAACAAGATCATCTTCGCGACGTCGTTCGGCTACATGAACTCCGTCATGAAGGTCGCCAAGCAGTTCCCGAACGTCTACTTCGAGCACGCCACGGGCTACAAGACGAGCAAGAACGTCAAGAACTACACGGCCCGCTTCTATGAAGGCCGCTACCTCGCCGGCATGCTCGCCGCCGCCACGACGAAGACCAACATCCTCGGCTACGTCGCCGCCCTTCCGATTCCCGAAGTGTTCCAAGGCATCAACGCCTACACGCTCGGCGCCCGCGCCGTGAACCCGAACATCGAGGTCCGCGTCGTCTGGACGTCCTCCTGGTACGATCCGGGCAAGGAAGCCGACGCCACGAAGGCCCTCATTGGCATGAAGGCCGACGTGATCACGCATCACACGAACTCCACGGCCGTCGCCTCCACCTGCGAAGAAGCCAAGGTTCCGGTCATCTCCTACAACTCCGCCATGCACAAGGCTGCTCCGACGATGCTTCTCGGCGGCGTCGTGCACCGCTGGGAGGAGTACTACACGAACGAAATCCAGAAGGTGCTTGACGGCAAGTGGGACAACACCCCGGTTTGGGGCGGCGCGAACGTCCACATGATTGAGCTTGCCGACATGACCCCGAAGGCTCCGGAAAACGTCGCCTCCCGCATCAAGGCCACCTACGCCAAGCTTGAAAAGGGCGAGTTCCATCCGTTCACGGGTCCGGTTGTCAGCAATGAAGGCAAGGTCATGATTCCGGAAGGCAAGGTCGCCACCGACGAAGAACTCCAGCAGATGATGTACTTCGTTGAAGGCGTGGCCAGCAAGGTCCCGACCGCCAAGTAATCCGCTCTCAAGGGCTTGATTCAGGGCCTCTTCCTCCTTCGGGAGGCGGAGGCCTTTTTGCATTCTCGGCACGCGTCGTGCGAGGCATGAGTCTTTTCGCAGGCTCGGCTAAGATAGCGTTCCGAACGGGGCGAGCGCCCCTGCATTTTTTCCGGATGCCGACATGACGACCGACACGCTTCTTCTGATACTTACGGGCCTGTGCGCCTTTCTCGCCGCCGCTGTGGTCTGGCTCGTGCTCGAAATGCGCCTTCTGAAGATCCAGACTTCGGAGAACCTGCGGCGCGACGAGCAGGACGAGATGATTGAGGCGATCCTCACGGGGGTGAGGAGCGAGCGCCAGGAGGTGCAACAGGCGGTCCTCAACGTCGAGCGCGGCGTCTCGCAGACGCTGGCGGGGCTGACCGGCTACCTCACCGAGCAGCAGAACAGGAGCGCGGCCGAGGTGCGTACGCTCAACGAGACGGCCAGACAGTCGCTTGCCGAGACGCGCGAGGTGATGAACCGCCAGCTCCTTGAGCTGCAGGGGCTGGTGGACGCGCGCTTCGCGAAGATCATCGAGACGAATGCATCGGCGAGCGAAGCGCTCGGCGCCAAGCTCGAGTCCAAGTTCTCCGAGATCCGCACGAGCGTGGACGCCAGCCTTGAGAAGGTGCGCGCAGGCAACGAGGCCCGCCTCGAGGAGATGCGTGCGACGGTTCAGGAAAAGCTCGATCGCACGCTCTCCGAGCGCCTTACGGCGAGCTTCAGGACCGTGGACGAGAAGCTCGGCCTCGTGCAGACGGGGCTGGGCGAGATGCGTACGATGGCCGAGAGCGTCAGGGACCTCAAGGGCATCCTCGCAAACGTGAAGACCCGCGGCACCTTCGGCGAGACGCAGCTCGCCGCCATCCTCGCCAACATCCTCACGCCAGCGCAGTACGGCGCCCAGGTGAGGGTCGTGCCGGGCAGCCGGGAGGCGGTGGACTTTGCGGTGAGGATGCCGGGCGCTTCGGGAGACGGCCCCTGTTGGCTCCCTATGGACTCGAAGTTCCCTGTCGAGGACTATGCACGCCTGCTTGATGCCGAGTCGAGGGCGGATGCGGCTGCGGCCGCCCAAGCGAGGGTGGCGCTTGAGAGGGCCGTCCTTGTGCAGGCAAAGTCGATTCATGACAAGTACGTCAGGCCGCCCACGACGGAGTTCGCCGTGATGTACCTGCCGAGCGAGGGACTTTATGCGGAGGTGATCAGGATTCCGGGGCTCTTCGAGAAGCTTCAGCGCGACTGGCGGATCACGCCCGCGGGGCCGACGGTCGTATCGGCGCTCGTCAACAGCCTGCAGATGGGCTTTGTGACTCTTGCGCTTCAGGAGCGTTCGAGCGAGGTCTGGAAGGTGCTCGGCGAGGTCAAGAGTGAGTTCCTGCAGTTTGCCGAGGGCTTCGCGAAGGTGCAGAAGAAGTTCTCCGAGGCGCAGTCGAGCCTCGATGCGATGAAGACGCGGCAGAACGTGATGCAGAAGAAGATGAGTTCGATTGAGGCGGCTGGTCTTCTCGAGGAAGATGGGCAGGAAGAGACGGGCGCCGCGGACAAACTGTCTCAAGGCGTACGAGGTTCGAACGCGAGCGTTGCGGCTGGGCTAAACTGAACGCATGGCCGCCGCGGGTGCGGCGCTTTCAAGGAGTAAATATGAAGAAGATCATGCTTGCCGCCATGATGATCTGCGGCGCCGTTGCGCTTGCCGGATGCAACACTGTCGCCGGTTTCGGCACCGACCTCAAGAAGGGTGCCAACCACGTCGGCACGGCGCTTGAGAGCATCGGTTCCAAGGGCCAGAGCAGTCAGGCGCCTGCCAAGTCGGCAGAATCCAAACCGGTCGAGGACAAGTAAGTCCTTTCCGTCAAGCGAATGAACGGGACCCGCTTCGAACGTCGAAGCGGGTCCTTTTTCTAAGCGCGGGGTTCAGGTCTGGGTGAGGGCCGTGCTTACGCGTCGTTTTCCTGCGCATTGTGCGGACGACGGCGGAAGCGGTTGCGCAGGCCGCCAAGGCGACGGTGATGCTGCGGCTTGGGTTCGAGCGCGGGGTCCTGGGCCGGGGCGCCGTTGTAGCGCGGGATGTCGGCGGGGACCGGGGCGAGTTCGCCGAATTCGGGCGTTTCGCCTGCGAGGAACTTCTTCTCGTAGTCTTCGAGCGCGCGGCCCACGACCTTCGACAGACCGATCAGGGCGATGATGTTCGGGATCGCCATCAGGCCGTTGAAAAGGTCGGCGAGCTCCCACACGAGGGTGACGTGGAGGAAGGAGCCGGCCATGATGAAGGCGAGGACGAGCACGCGGTAGATCGAGACGTAGCGCACGCCGACGAGGTACTTGACGTTCTGCTCGGCGAAGAAGTACCAGCCGACGATGGTCGTGAAGGCGAAAAAGAGCAGGCAGACCGCGACGAAGCCGTTGCCGATCGTGCCCAGACCGAGCGTGAAGGCCTTCTGGGTGAGCGCGATGCCGGTCGTCGTGCCGTCAAGCGAACCCGTGCAGAGGATTACGAAGGCGGTCATGTTCACGACGATGAACGTGTCGATGAAGAGGCCGATGATGGCGGCGAGCCCCTGTTCGGCGGGGTGCTTGACGCGGGCCACGGCGTGGGCGTGCGGGGTCGAGCCCATGCCGGCTTCGTTCGAGAAGAGGCCGCGGGCGACGCCGTAGCGGATGGCTTCCTTGATGCCGGCGCCGATGACGCCGCCGGTGGCGGCCATCGGGTCGAAGGCGCCCACGAAGATCATTTCAAAGGCATGCATCACCCCTTCGAGGTTCGTGAAGATGATGGTGAGCGAGCCGATGACGTAGATGAGGGCCATGATCGGGACCATCTTTTCGGCGAACGAGGCGATGCGACGGATGCCGCCGATGAAGATGAAGCCGGCGATGATGAAGGTGAAGATGCCGGTGACCCAGGTCGGGACGTTGAAGGCCGTGTAGAAGGCGCCGGCGATCGAGTTGGCCTGCACCATGTTGCCCACGAAGCCGAGCGCGATGATGATCGCGACCGAGAAGAAGGCGGCGAGCGTCTTGCTGCCGAGACCCTGGCTGATGTAGTAGGCCGGGCCGCCGGTCAGGTGGCCGTGAGCGTCGCGGGTGCGGTAGAGCTGGGCAAGGACGGCTTCGGAGAAGATGGTCGCCATGCCGAAGAAGGCGGCGATCCACATCCAGAAGATGGCGCCCGGACCGCCCATGGCGATGGCGGTGGCCACGCCGGCGAGGTTGCCCGTGCCCACCTGGGCCGAGATGGCCGTCGCGAGCGACTGGAAGGAGGACATGCCGTCCTTGTCGGCCTTGCGGCCGAAGAGCGTGATGCCGCCGAAGACGTGCCTGGCGGCCATGACGAAGCGCTTGATCTGAACGAATCGAAGCTTGAAGGTGAAGTACAGGCCCGTGCCGACGAGCAGCGGAATGAGGCCGTACATGCCCCAGAGCAGGCTGTTGATGCTCTGAATGATTTGAGTGGTCTGATCCACGGTGATGACTCCGGTTTTTGCTTGAAAAGTGGGGCAGTCTTCGGGCGGAGTTTGTCCGAATCTGGGCCTTATGATTCTGACCGGGGAGGCAGGATGCGGACACTTGGAAACGATCCTGCGGACAAGCGGTTGAAGAATAATGATTCGCCCGGTCCCAGGTTCTCAGGCGGAACCCGAGCCTTCATTCTATGAATTGGTTCGGGAATCGCGAGATGCCCCGGGACGCATTCAGGGGATGGGCATTCTGCCTAGATTCGGGGGAAACGCCTGTGCGTGTGGCGCTGGTGGAATTTCGTATCGTTTCGGACGATTTCGTGGTTCGTTGATGCGCGTCAAGTCGGTTAGGGAGACTCGGCGGATGGCCTGCGGCACAGGCTAAGGTGTATTCTCTAGGTGGTTCCGACGGGATTGGGGGACACGAAACGGGGGCTTCTCAGACGGAGTGGAAACGGCTAAAATAATCGGCCTTTTTCTTCCTCTGTTTTTTTGGAGTCGTACATGTTGCGAAAGTTCATGCGCGGTGCGCTTTACGTCGCCTTCGCCATGGTGGCCCTCTGGATCATCGTCAACGTCATTGCCATGGCGAAGTACGCGCTCAGCTGAGCGCGTCGAGCCTCGCCGCCGTCTCTTCGGGACGGAAGGCGCAGGCGCCGTATCGCTTCATCTTGCGGCCGGCCTTGAGCACGAGCTTGTCCTTGCTCACAAGAAGCTTTGCGCCGCCCGCAAGCGTGAGCGTGAAGAACTTCTGGTCAAGGGGGTCCCTGCACTGGACCGTGATGACGTCGGCCGCCTCCCTGATCTTCTCCTCGTCGACGGGCACGCTCATCGAGCACCAGAGCGCTGCGAGTCTCGCCGCCTCGTCCTCGTCGCCCGTGAACGCGGGGCGCGAGAGCACTTCCGCAAGCTCCATGACCGCCTCGCCCGAGCGCAGCGCATGGATGCGTCCCTCCTCGAGGGCTCGTCTCAAGTCCTCAGAATGTGGGTCTTCCCAGTAGATGAGGTCGAGCACGACGTTGGTGTCGATGACGGCGGGGACGCCCCTCGGTTCGGAACCTGCCAGGGCAAGGGCTTCGGCAGCCACGCGGCTGCTCAGGCGTTCGGTAAGCGGCATGAAGATCTTTTCAGAATGTTGCTGGGCCGTGAATAAGGTCGCTGTGGGGGACTGACGACCGATGAAAATATGGTAATTTTATCGGACGCGTCCGTCATCGTGCGCTTCTCTATCAGGAAAGCCTGCGGTCGCGCTCCGGGCATCCGCGGGTCGGGTGCTTAATCCCTCAATTGCACATGGAATTTCTGCTTGATCCGACCATCTGGGTCGGTCTTCTTACGCTTGTCGTTCTTGAAATCGTCCTCGGGATCGACAATCTCGTCTTTATTGCCATCATCGCGAAAAAGCTTCCCGCCTCACAGCAGGACAAGGCCCTCTACGTGGGCCTCGGACTTGCGCTCGCGATGCGTCTGGGCCTTCTCTCCATCATGTCGTGGCTCGTGGCCCTCACGGACCCCGTCTTCTCCGTCTGGGGGCACCCGTTCTCGTTCAGGGACCTGATCCTTCTGGGTGGCGGCCTCTTCCTGCTCTTCAAGGCCACGACCGAGCTGCACGAGCGCCTCGAGGCGTTGCCGCACTCGGAAAAGCACGGCAGCGGCAGGGCCGGCTTCTGGGTCGTCATCGCCCAGATCCTGCTTCTTGACGCGGTCTTCTCGCTCGACTCCATCATCACCGCCGTCGGCATGGTCGACAACCTCTACGTGATGATGAGTGCCGTCGTGATCGCCATGATCGTGATGATTGCCGCGAGCCGTCCGCTCACGGATTTTGTCAACCGTCATCCGACGGTGGTGGTGCTCTGCCTCTCGTTCCTGCTGATGATCGGCTGCAGCCTCATCGCCGAGGGGCTCGGCTTCCACATTCCGAAGGGCTATCTCTACGCTGCGATCGCCTTCTCGATTCTCATCGAGTTCTTCAACCAGCTTGCCGCGCGCAATGCCTCGAGAAACCTCGACCGCGTGCCGTTCCGCGAGCGCACGACGGACGCCATCGTGCGCCTGATGTCTCGCCAGCCGCGCAGGGATGATGAAGAGGCGACCGAGGACCGCGTCGTTCACGAGAGCTTCGGGCGCGAGGAGCGCCAGATGGTCGAGGGCGTGCTCACGCTCGCCGACCGCAACATCAAGACCATCATGACGCCGAGAAGCGAGATTGCCTGGCTCAACTCCCGCCGCAGCTTCGAGGAGAACATGAAGCGCGTGCAGGACATGCCGCACAGCAGCTTCCCCGTCTGCGACGGCACGCTCGAGAACGTGATCGGCGTCGTCAAGGCCAAGGACCTCATCGGCATGGAGCCCTCGCCCGAGGCGCTCGTGCGCTGCGCTTCCGAGCGCCAGCCGCTCACCGTGCCCGAGACGATCAACGTCATCCGGCTCATGCAGGACATCAAGAGCTCCCAGGCCTCGCTCGTGCTCGTCACCGACGAGTTCGGCGTGATCCAGGGCCTCACCACCTCCCACGACATCCTCGAGGCCATTGCGGGCGACTTCCCCGACGAGGGCGACAGGCTCTCGATCGAGGCGGTTGAAGGCGGCTGGAGCGCCGAGGGCAGCGTCGAGCTCTTCCTCGTCGAGCAGACCTGCGGCGTCGACGGCCTGATGAGCGTCGACGGCGAGTACGTGACGCTCGCGGGTCTTCTCCTCGACAGGATGGGCCGTCTCCCCGCCAAGGGGGACAGGCTTGAGGAGGCGGGCCTCGTCTTCGAGGTGACCGACGTCTCGCGCCACCGCATCGAGCGAGTGAGGATTACCCGCAGCCCCGTGCCCGCCGAGGCGTAAGGGCGCCCGACACCACGCGAAAAACGCGGCTCCGTTCAGGACGGGCCGCGTTTTGCACATCCGCCTCATCCTTTCGGACTGATGCTTCCGGCCGATTGCAACCGCTTCTTGCAGGGACTCTGCGCGAGGCGACTTTCGTCATAGAATGGAAAACAGACCGTCGGGAGCCCCTCCCTGCGGCACTTTTCAAAAGAGGTGAACATCATGGACATCGTCGAGCTTGTGCGCACGCGCTACACGACCAAACACTACGATTCGGCCCGCAGGATCAGCGACCGCGACATCGCGGACCTCATGGAGGTTCTCCGCCTGTCGCCGTCCTCCGTCAACTCCCAGCCCTGGCACTTCTTCGTGACGGGCACGGACGAAGGCAAGGCCCGCGTGATGCCGGCCGTGCTCGACTTCAACCGCCCGCGCGTGGCCGATGCGAGCCATCTCGTCGTCTTCGCGGTGCCCGTGGAGTTCACCGAGGAGCGCTTCCGCCGCCTCGTCGCTCAGGAGCTCGCCGACGGCCGCGTGACGGCCGAGGATGCGGCTTCGGGTGCCGCCGATGCGGGACGCCGCCACTTCGTGGGGCTGCATCAGGTCACGCAGGAGGAGCTCCTTTCCTGGGAGACGCGCCAGGCCTACATCGCCATGGGTTTCCTGCTCTGGGCCGCCGCCGAGCGCGGCATCGACTCGACCTGCCTCGAGGGCCTCGACATGGCTAAGATGGACGAATGCCTCGGACTCGCTGAAAAGGGCCTGCGCACCGTCTGTGCCGTGAGCCTCGGCTACCGCCTGCCCGAGGACAGCAACGCCGCCCGTCCGAAGTCCCGCCTGCCCATGGACGAGGTCGTGACCGTCTTCTGACGCACGGGAGTCCGCTGGGCGCGCCCGCGCCCGACCCGATCCGGTCTTTCGGCCCGCACTTTCTCCCGGAAAATGCGGGCCGAGCCGTCTTGGGCGGGAATGCGGGCGCAGGGCCTGTCTGCGCGCCTGCATTTGGTAGACTGTCACCACTTCCGGACGGCTGCGGGCCCCGCCCTGCAAGGGCCGTCCGATTCAATCAGCAATCAAGACTTCACGAGGGCTTCTCCCGATGAACAAGCCGTGCACTTTTCTTCTTTCCGCTCTGATGGCGTCCGCCGTGCTGGCGCCTGCCGCCGCTTCGGCCGCCGACAAGTCCGAGCTTGAGGTCCGCATGGAGGCGGCGCAGAAGGTGCTCGCCGACCGCTCCTACTACGAGCGCTGGTCGCCCGAGGCCGCCCTGAAGACGGTTGAGGATGCAAAGGCCGCCAATGAGGCGGGTTCGGCCAGGCAGAAGGAGATCGACGGTGCGCTCGACGTCATGAAGGACTGGTGCCACACGCGCTTTCTCGTCAACGCCTGCATCAAGGACGCGAGGGACCTGCATCACGAGCGCGAGAAGGAGATCCGAAGCGTGCGCCTCAAGGCCGACGAGATGATCCGCCTCGACCGCGTCGAGCAGCGCAGGGCTCGTCAGGAAAGCCAGAAGCAGAACGTGAAGCAGCCCATGAAGCTCGGCGGCTCCGCCGAGTCTCCCGAAAGCCGCAGCGAGTCGCGCGCCGAGGAGGTGAAGGCCAAGCAGAGCCGCGCCGAGGAGCGCAGGGCCCTTGAGGAGGCGAACGTCCGTGCCTACGAGGAAAAGCAGGCGAGGGCCGCCAGAAAGGCGGAGGAGCGCCACGATCCCATCAGGGTGAAGAGCCGCGTGAAGGCTCCGTCAAGTCCCATTGAAGGACATCTCGGCCGTACGGCGGCTGACGTTGAGGCGGGCAGGGCCGAGGCGGCCGAGCGCATGGCTCAGGAGGACGCCAACATTGCGGCCTTCAATGCCAAGCAGGCCGAGGCGAAGAAGCGCCTTGAGGAGGCCGAGGCCACCGCCGCCGAACGCAAGGCGAGCCGCGAGGCGCGGCAGGCGAACTTCAACAAGACGCTCGAGGAGCGTCGCGCCGCACAGAAGCGCTATGAGGAGTCCAGGGAGAACAAGGACTCTGGCCTCAAGAAGTATTTCTGAGTCGAAGGAAAGAGATGGTTGCTGCTGAAATAAATCCGCGTCTCTGGGACGCCTCGACGCCGCTTGTCGAGCGAGTTGCACTCGCCTTTGATGAAAAGGGCCCGCTCACGAAGGCCGTCAAGGGCTTCTGCGTGCGCGAGGGGCAGCGCGAGTTCGCCGTCGAGGCAGCCCGCGCGGTCGAGGAGAAGACCATTCTCGTCGCCGAGGCGGGGACGGGCACGGGCAAGACCTTCGCCTATCTGACGCCCGCGCTTCTTGCAGGCGCGACCTGCGTCATCTCGACGGCAGGCAAGTCGCTTCAGGACCAGCTCTGCGCCAAGGACCTTCCCGCCCTGCGCGATGCGCTCGGCGTGCCCGTCAAGGTCGCGCTTCTCAAGGGACGCGCCAACTACGTCTGCCACTTCCGCCTCGAACTCACGGCCTCCGAAGGCAGGCTCCCCGAGCAGGACTCCTATCTGAAGCTCAGGAAGATCCAGCGCTTTGCGGCGGTCAGCCGCACGGGCGACCGAGCGGAACTCCCCGACGTGCCCGAGGACGACCGCCTCTGGCCCCTCGTGACGAGCACGCGCGAAAACTGCCTCGGCAAGGACCGCTGTCCGAACTACGACGACTGCTTCGTCAAGAAGGCCCGCGAGGACGCCATGCAGAGTCAGGTCGTCGTGGTGAACCACCATCTCTATCTGAGCTCGATGGCCCTCAAGCGCGAGTCCGATGCGATCGACGGCATGCTGCCGCAGGCGGCACTCACGGTGATCGACGAGGCGCACCAGCTGCCCGGCATCGCCTCGAGCTTCTTCGGCACGAGCTTCTCGACCTATGACGTCGAGAACGTCTCGATGGAGGCCCGCAGGCTCGGCCGCACGAAGTGCAACGACGGCGCCGAGTGGGAGATCCTCTACGACCGCGTGCTCAAGGCGGGGCGCGAGTTCAGGCTCGACGCCCAGCGCATCGGTCTTGCCGAGGGCGAGAGGCTCGATGTCGACGAGATCGAGGATTTCGGCGAGCTTTATCCTGGCTTCGAGCGCCTGCGCGCGGCCTTTGCGGCCATGGGCGAGGCGATGAGGGCCAATGAGGGCCGCGACAATGAGCTCGACACGCTCGCCGAGCGTCATGCCGAGCTCATGGAACAGATGGAGGCTTGGACGGCCATCTTCGTGAAGTGCCGCAACGGTGCGGCCGATGAGGCTTCCGAGGGTGAAGCCGCCGGAGATGCCGAGGTTGGGGGAGAAGCAGGGCCCGAAGCGGGTGCGGCTTCCGGAGCGGACGCAGAGGTGCGCTGGCTCGAGGTGAGCCAGCACGGCATCCGCTTCAACCTGACGCCGCTTTCCTTTGCGGAGGAATTTCGCGAGATGCGAGAGCGCGAGGGCGGCGCCTGGGTCTTCACGTCGGCCACGCTTTCGAGCGCGGGCAGGTTCGACCTCTTCAAGCAGAGGCTCGGCATCGGCGAATGCGTCGAGCGCACGTGGGAGAGCCCCTTCAACTACTGGGAACAGGGGTGCTTCTATCTGCCGCAGATGCCGCCGCCCGCGAACAACACGGCGGTGCACACGCACAACGTCATTGAAAAGGTCTGGCCGCTCATCAACGCGGCGGGCGGACGCACGTTCGTTCTCTGCACGTCGCTCGCGGCCGTGAGGGCCGCGGCGGACGAGCTTCAGGCGAGGCTCGAGGCCAACGGGAATCCCTATCCGCTCTTCGTTCAGGGCGACGGTCCCAAAATGCGCCTCATCGAAGAGTTCAGGGCGCACGGCAACGCCGTGCTTGTGGGCTCGATGAGCTTCTGGGAGGGGGTCGACGTCAAGGGTGAGGCGCTTTCGCTCGTCGTGATCGACAAGATTCCCTTCGCGCCGCCCAACGATCCCGTGATGATGGCGCGAAGTCGCGCCGTCGAGGCTTCGGGCAGGCGTCCCTTCGACGAGATCACGCTGCCCGAGGCGGTCATCACGCTCAAGCAGGGTGCGGGACGCCTCATCCGCTCGGAAGGCGACAGGGGCATGCTCGTCATCTGCGACCCTCGCATCCTCAACAAGGGCTACGGCAAGGTCGTGCGCGACAGCCTGCCCGACTTCTACTGCACGCGCAGGGAGGAGAAGGCGCTAGAGTTCTTCCTCAATCCCGAGCGCTTCAGAGAAGGTCTTTACCGAGGCTGAGCGTCGCGGACGAACTTCGCAACCGTCTCGACGTGGAGTGCGCCCGGGAAGAGGTCCACGGGCGCGAGCCTCTCGATGCGCCAGCCGAGCTCGATGAACTTTGCCGCATCGCGCGCGAAGGTCTTCGGGTTGCAGGAGACGTAGACGAATCGCGTGAGCGGCAGGGCCGTCAGCATGGCGGGCACCGTCTCCTCGAGCCCCTTGAAGGCGGGGTCGAGAATGGCCGCGGCGGGCCTGATGCCCGAGGCGATGAGACGGGGCAGCTCGTCCTCGACCGCACCCGCGTGGAAGACGGCGTTTTCGATGCCGTTTCGCTTGGCGTTGAGTTTGGCGCGCTCGATCGAGGCGGCGACGATGTCGACGCCCACGGCCTTCGCGCAGGTGCGGGCGGCAAGGAGCGTCATCGTGCCCACGCCGCAGTAGAGGTCGAGCAGGACCTCGTCCTTTTCGGGCGCAACCCACTCAAGCGCCATGGTGTAGAGCCTCTCCGTCTGTCCCGGATTGACCTGCAGGAAGGTTTCGGGACGCACCGCAAAGCGCAGCCCCCCGATCGTCGTTTCGATGCCGTCCGTGCCCGCAACGTGCAGGCTGTGGCGTCCGAGCACCGCATTGCCGGGCGTCGGGTGCAGGTTGAGGAAGACGCTCGTGATGCCTTCCTCCATGAGCTTCTTCGCAAGCTTCCCGACAAAGATCCTGACTTCGGGCGTCTCGCCGTGCACGCAGAGCGTGAAGAGGCGCTGCGGCTTCTCTGAATCCACGCCGTCCCTCATGACGATCGTGCGCACGTCGCCCTCGCGGTGCGATTCGTTCCAGGGAGAGAGGTCCGAGAGCGAGAGCATGCGGGCCGCGGTTTCGGCGGCCTTGGCCATCCACTCGGGCGTCTGCGGGCAGAAGCAGGATTCGGGCACGGGAAAGTGCGAGCCCTGAGCATACATCGCGAAGTACCAGCGTCCCTCGGGATCGACGCCCGGATAGAGCACGGCCTTGTTGCGAAAGCCCTGCGTGAACGCCTCGGCGTCGTGCGGCGCCTCGACGAGGGGCAGGGGCTCGGGGGCTTCGACGCCCGATTCGGCGAGCGCCCTTTCGAGCAGTCCGCGCTTGACGACGGCCTGGCCCTCTGGAGTGAGGCTGCCGAGCGCGCAGCCGCCGCAGGCGGGCCCGGCCACATGGGCGGGACACGGGGAGGCGGCCCACCAGGGGCTCTTCCGGGTGATCTTCACGTACTGGGCGACGCTCGATCGCGTGCCGCGTGCGGGCGGATCGACCTCCGCGGTGACCTCGTCGCCGGGGAGCGCCCCCGGCACGAAGACGCGGAGTCCGTCCTCGTAGGCGATGCCTGCGCCCGTCGAGGCGATGTCGGTGATGGTGAGATGCCTGGTCGTCATCGGAGGAGAATGCGTTGTCAGAAGAAGAATTCGGGGAACTTCGGAGCCTCGCAGGCGGGGCGGATGCGCTCGCGCACCTGGGCCATGGCGGCTCGGACGGGCTCGGGGAAGTTGCGGTGGCTGTCGGGGCAGGCGTCGATGCAGGCGCGGCAGCCGATGCACTGCGAGGGATCCTTCACGCGCATGCTGAAGGGATCGATGATGTCCATCGGGCAGACCTCGGCACAGCGGCCGCACATGCGGCAGACAGGGTCGGGCATGGGCACGAAGCCGGTCTTCGGATAGGGACGGAGCTCCCCTTCGCCCGGAAATTCGGGGGCGAACCTCGCCGTGCCGTCCCTGAGCGCCTCGAACACCCTGCGTGCGAAGTCGCCCGCTGAGAAGCGGTCGGCTTCG
>ENA-ORVB01001441-ORVB01001441.1-human-gut-metagenome-genome-assembly--contig:-NODE-1441-length-15922-cov-2.69755_pt1 | contig 15922 bp, 9 predicted proteins | sample MGYA00242090_ERZ509231 | MGnify/ENA primary metagenome ERZ509231 (study PRJEB26280, sample SAMEA2338798) | human gut metagenome | biome: human gut; feature: human-associated habitat; material: faeces...
GACCGCGGCGAGGGTATTCCTTGGAAAGGCAACTATTCTTCTTGGTTGGAACAGAAGACCAAACGCATGGAACAGGAGGAGAAGACAGCCAGCAAGCGGCGGAAGACTTTGGAACGCGAATTGGAATGGGTGCGTATGGCACCGAAGGCACGGCAGGCCAAGGGTAAAGCCCGTCTGAATTCATACGACAAATTGCTTAACGAGGATCAGAAGGAGAAAGAGGAAAAGTTGGAAATCTTCATTCCGAACGGTCCGCGTTTGGGTAACAAGGTTATCGAAGCGCAACACGTGCAGAAGGCTTTTGGCGATAAGATATTGTTCAATGACCTGAATTTCATGCTTCCACCCAACGGTATCGTGGGCGTCATCGGTCCCAACGGTGCGGGTAAGACTACGCTTTTCCGTTTAATTATGGGGTTGGAACATGCAGACGGCGGTACGTTCGAAGTCGGTGAAACCGTCAAATTAGCCTACGTAGACCAGACGCATAAGGACATTTCTCCGGAAAAGAGCGTGTATGAAGTCATGAGCGGCGGTAACGAATTGATGCGTATGGGAAACCGCGACATCAATGTCCGTGCATACCTGAGCCGGTTCAATTTCTCCGGGGCCGACCAAGAAAAGAAATGCGGCGTACTCTCCGGAGGTGAGCGCAACCGTTTGCACTTGGCCATGGCCCTGAAAGAAGAGGGTAACGTGTTGTTGCTCGACGAACCGACGAACGACATCGACGTGAACACGCTCCGGGCTTTGGAAGAAGGTCTGGAAGAATTTGCCGGTTGTGCCGTGGTCATCAGCCACGACCGTTGGTTCCTCGACCGTATCTGTACGCACATTCTTGCTTTCGAAGGCGAGGGTAATGTATTCTTCTTCGAGGGCAGTTACTCGGAATATGAAAGTAACAAGATGAAACGTCTCGGACTGGAAGAACCGAAACGCATCCGTTACCGGAAACTGATGGAGGATTAAGCCATGTCGGCAAAGGACAACGACTGGAAATCGAGATTAGGGATGGTGTATTCCACCAACCCTGATTTCGCATTCGATAGCGGCGAGGAAAAGGAAGCTGACACGCCTCCCAAAAACCGACAGAAACTGAGAGTGGGTATCGAACGCAAGAATCGCGGTGGAAAAGTGGTTACCGTGGTGAAAGGCTTCGTCGGTGCAGAGGCCGCCTTGAAAGAACTGGGGCGGATGCTGAAGACGAAGTGCGGCGTAGGCGGTGCCGTGAAAGACGGTGAAATCATCATTCAGGGGGAATGGAAGCAGCGTATAGTGGAACTGCTTGGTGCCGATGGTTATACGGACGTGAAATGACTTTATAAAAATAGCCGGGGAACTCATTTCCTCCGGCTGTTTTTTTATTGATTATGGCTTTGATTAATATCTATCTCCATATTCCAACTTTGCTTTCTCGGTGTACTTTTGAATGAAATCTGTTTTAGAATTTGTATAATCATCTCTATTAAATTCATATTTCTTCCATAATTTCAATTTCATTCTCTCGTACTCGATAGCAATATTGGCATGCTCAATAAGATAATCTCTAAAATATAACTCATCATTATCCCCAATATATCTTAGGTGTAGGTGAAACACCCTCTCGGCAAACCCTTCTTCTGTATATCCCTTGTTAAAAGAAAGTCTATCAGAAGTTTCAGACATACAAGTATAACCGCTTTTTACAATCACTTCTTTATAGTCAGATAAGCAATAATCTTTTGAAATCTCTACGAGAATATCAATAATTGGTTTTGCATAAATAGAATTAATAGCTGTACTTCCTATATGGCTTATTCTCTCTATTTTAGGAACTCTGTTTTTCAAAAAGCTTTCTTCATCAGTGTACCATTCTTTCCAATAGGGCTGATGCTCTGTCAAATAGATGGGAAATAGCTTCCATAATTCTTCTAAACTCATTTCAGATAATTTCTTCTCCATTTTTTCTTCCCGTTAAATTCCGATTTGTCGCTTATAATACTCTCCGGCAATGAAAATCCAAATACTATTTTTTATCGCTTTATTCTGCCGACATGATTTTAAAGCGGGCAAACCGCAACAGCAGTTGCTTGGTGCCCGTATTTTGAAACTCCACGGTGGCTTTGGTGTTCTCTCCGCTGCCTTCGACAGCTTTCACCACTCCCATACCAAAACGTTCATGCTCAATCCGCATGCCTGCCCGTAGCTCACTGTTACCCTTGGCTGATGCCGATGGCGACGGAACAACGGGATGCTCTGTGTCTCCGTGCTTTGCATCTTGCATGAGAACTTGTCGGTTTACGCTTCCCAAAGGTTTCAAACCGGAAACTTTTGCTACTATCGGAGAACTTGTCCCGACACCTTCTCCGTAAGCGCGGTGATGACGTTCCCGATAAGATGTACCGTAATCATCTTCGTCTTCATATTTGCATAATTTGTTCACGCTCGACAGACTCGATCGGAACTCGGTCTGCACTCGCTCACTCGCAAAATTCCTTCGCCTTGTCTGTCCGAACGAAAAACCATCTTGAGCATCCATTTCCACATATCGTGGGTCTATGTCTTGCAGAAAACGACTTGGGTTACTGAATTCCGTTTTACCGAAACGATAGCGGCTGCGGGCAAAACTTAGAGAACAATAACGTTCGGCACGGGTAATAGCCACATAAAAAAGACGACGTTCTTCTTCCAATGCGCGTTGGCTGTTTCCCACCATCGGACTTGGGAATAGATTTTCTTCCATTCCAACGATGAATACCACCGGAAACTCCAACCCTTTGGCCGAGTGAATCGTCATCAATGTCACTTTGTGTTGTTCGTCACTTTCGTCTTCGTCCAAATCGCTCAATAACGATACTTCTTGTAGGAAATCGCTGAGTCCGGTGCTTTGCCCTTCCTCCAAACGTCTGGAGACGAATTCCTGTACGCCACTCAAAAGTTCCTGCACATTCTCCTGACGACTCATTCCTTCCGGACTCACATCTTGAAAAATCTCTCTCATTATACCGCTTTCACGGATGATTTCCTGTGTGAGAAAGGCGGCATCCATCAGCTCTGTTTTCTCGATGAAACCGGAGATAATATCCGTGAACGCCTTCAATTTACCCATCGTACCCTTGTTTACGGGCAAGGAATGCTCTTCGGGACGAGACACCACTTCCCACAAGCTGACCCCGTCTGTGGAGGCTGCGGATACAATCTTATCCACCGTGGTCTGGCCAATCCCTCGTGCCGGATAATTGACGACCCGTTTGAAAGCCTCTTCGTCGTGGGGATTTACGGTCAAACGGCAATAGGCTATCACATCTTTTATTTCCTTTCGTTGGTAGAACGAAAGTCCTCCGTAAATCCGATAAGGCATACCCCGTTTGCGCAAAGCCTCTTCAAAAGTGCGGCTCTGTGCGTTGGTAAAGAATGGCAAAATCATCATATTCCATTTTTTCTTTTCTCCGCAATGCTGCGATTTGGTTTACCACGATTTCGGCTTCTTCGATATCGCTATAAGCGGAATACACATGAAGGGGCGAACCTTTCTCCTTGTCGCTGAAAACATCCTTCGGTATCTGTCGGTCGTTATGGCTTATCAAACTGTTGGCAGCCGAAACGATTGTCTTTGTAGAACGGTAGTTCTGTTCCAGTTTAAACAACTTCGCATTGTTATATTTCTGCGTGAAATTAAGGATATTATCAATGTTTGCTCCACGAAAGCTATAAATGCTTTGTGCATCGTCTCCCACTACGCACACCTGTTGTTTCTTGTGGGTCAATTCCCATATGATACAGTGTTGGGCATAATTCGTGTCCTGATACTCATCCACCAAAACGAAATCGAATTTGTCCGCATATCGCTCGCAGACCTCGGGATGTTCTTTGAGCAATATATAAGTATAGAGCAATAAATCGTCGAAGTCCATCACGTCGGCTTGCTGAAGACGGGACATGTAGCGAAGATAGATTTCTCCCGTCATCGGTATCTTGGCCGCCTGATCTGCCATTCGTACAGCATTGTCGGACAGATAGGCTTCCGGCAGTATCAAGCGGTTTTTGGCGTTGGAAATATGGGCTGCTATGCTTGCCGGTTTATAGGTTTTGTCGTCAAGCCCCATTTCACGGATAACGGTCTTTATCAGATTTCGTGAGTCGGCCTGGTCGTAGATGGTAAAATAGGAAGAAAACCCGATTTTATCGGCTTCCTTCCGCAAGATACGGGAAAAGACGGAGTGAAACGTTCCCATCCATAATCCGGCTGCAAGTTCATGGCCTACCAACCGGGCGATACGCTCTTTCATTTCCCGCGCAGCCTTATTGGTGAAAGTCAGTGCCAGAATGTTCCATGGTTTCCATCCTCGCTCCAGTAAGTAGGCTATTTTATAGGTTAATACCCGTGTCTTGCCCGACCCTGCTCCGGCTATCACCAACGAAGGGCCTTTGTCGTAACAGACGGCCCGACGATGTTCTTCATTAAGTTCTTCCTCTATCCTTTTCAAAAAATCTTTTATCATGTTTTTTCTAATACTTACATCAAAATAGATATTTTCGCCTGAATGCCTAAGGATGACGCTCCTTTAAGCCTTGAAAACTTTCCGCCCATCCTCTTTAGGCTCCGTTCCATACATAGCATAAGGCATTGTAGAGTTGCACGGCCAACATGGAGATGAGAATCCATACATCATAACGTTGGATTCCCCAATACAGTACAGACAAGCATTCCTGCCAGCCTCGTAAATGAAAGCTCAGGACAGCGTATAATAACGAGGTCAGGACAAAACCCAAAGACATAGTTTGCAAGATGCCGGACACGAAAGGAGATGGATAAAGATGTCCTGTCACACTGAGCAATATGGCATATGGTCCGAATAACAAAAGTAGCATTCCCGCTAGGTACAATAACAGGAATGTACCAGCCATAAGGCAAGCCTTACGTTGTCGATAAGTCAGAGATAGCACACCTTTACTGACAGAATCCTCTATAATTTCAGACAAGCCGGAACGCTCTATCGCTCCAAGTACCAAAACGACGGGAAAGACTACGGTCATGAACGGAGAACGGTAACAATCTTGAATATGAAGATAATACCATCGTATTCCCTCGCTGGAAAACAGATTACCCAAAGGAAATCCCGCCGCACTTCCCAACCATGCCAATAAAGGCAAAAGCAGATGTGCAATCAACAAAACGAACAACAGTGCGGAAGCCACACTATGCCCTTTCCGGTATATCATGAATCTATTCCTCATCCGGTTCCAAATGTTCTAAGTCTATAATATGTAATTGTAATGCTTTCACAACCAAGCGGGTGGCATTGATTCCGCCCTTTTCGTTGGTGTCGAATAAGCGTGAAATCAAGTCATTTTGTCTTTTCTCCAAACTCTTTACGCCGAAAGGCATTCCGCGCAAGTTGGTTATCATTTCTTTCGTATAACCCAATGCCAGATGGCGAAGGAAACGTTCGTCATATTCATCGATTTCATAATGGATGAGTGCATCTTTATGTAAACGTTCCGATTCCACAGATTTCATAAAGCGGCTTACGATCTTTTCCAGAATAGGCTCGTTGAAAACAAAATTACGGCCATCCATCACTTGGCGTACATCGTTACGCGTAAGCAGTTCACCTGTTTTCAGGATAATGCCATTCGCTCCGGCTTTCAATACATCGGCCCACAAGCGTTCGTTCAGTATTTCTCCTGTGAAAATCAGGATACGTAATTCGGGATAGGTCAACCGGACTTGTCTGCAAATGTCTACTCCGATGGTCGTGGAACCGCCCAATCCCAAATCTAATAACAGCAAATCCGGCACTTCTTTCTTAATCAGGCACCAAAACTCGCCTTCATTCATTGCCGTTCCGATAATTTCGGCTTCCGGGAGTTCCGTACGGATGATTTCTTCAGTTCCTTTTAACTCCAGTTTAACGTCTTCGACAATAATGACTTTAAAAGAATACATTCCCATTTCATCTATATTTAGGTACGGTAAACCATATACTGCATCCAGAAGAATGTACATCTGTCTCGATATTGATACGGCAACCGCAAAAATTATTTAGTTTATCATGTTCTCGAACGATTTCCTTGCACAACAAATAGGGATAATGCTTGACATCCGGTTGGAATAGCCTTACAGCTTCTTCCGGATCATAAATCCGAACGGAGGATTGTAACGTAAAACGGACAAAACCATCGTCTTCCGATGTACAAAGAGTCAAACAACCTCCTTTTTCTCGTTCCGCCAATCGAGTTGCCCATTCTTTCGTCAAGGTCTCCAACATGAAGCGTACCAATGTAGCATCTACATTCATAAAACTATTTTGTTGCAACTCATCGACAAAAGACAGGCGAAGGTCATAGGCCTTTTTCTTTCTCCAAACTTCTATGGTTTTCATCCACTCTTTCCCGATGACGTGCGGAGAGAGTTTCTCACATTTAAAGTATCCTGTGTCAATCTGCCGGTCTGCCTGCGCGCACAGCAGAGTGTATATTTCCTTGTAGTATTCGGCAAGCTCCCTTAATGAATGGATGGATATTTTCAAATCATGATGTTCCTCCTGTTCTTCCAGTTTCCGTATGATTTGTTTCATACGACTGGGATAATACATCGATTCGTGTTTGATGGTAGAAAGGCAGTTATCCAAAATCTGATTCTGTACTTTGATACGTGTTCTTTCGTACAAAGAACGTTGTTTCTCGTTCTCCGCACTTTCCACATTTTCCAGGTCTTGCCCCCGCTGTATGACCGCTTCATACAGTAAAATGGCCAGATAGTTTACGATATAATTCTCAAAAATGAAATCTTCTTTTTGCATCCGGTAAGTCCCATAGTTGACTGCTACAGAACCGATACAGAGACGTTCGTTCCCGTTTAGGCGAAGAAGCAAAGGGTAAATTTGTGTGTTGGACATTTCATCAAAAACGGCATTTTCCGTTTCATAAGCCTGACTGAGTAGAGAATCTGCCAAAACTCCATAATCTTCTTTGCCTTGTAAAAACGTTCCTATCTTCTCTCCTTTTCCCCGATATAACAACAAACGGACGCTATTTATTTCATGCAATTCCTTAAGTCGGGACAATACAACCGATAGGAGCTGAAACATCAATTCGTCCGTACGTTCGGGACGTGCATACATTTCAATGACATTCAGCATGGCATGATTGGTCTCGAGAACCTGCATTACGTTGAAACGGAACAGAATTCGACGACGAAAATAAACAATGTATATTAAGACGGAAAAAATAAAGAGCATGAAAACCAATAAGGCCAGACTGACCGACAAGTTTATCTGTGTGTTACGCTGCCGGATGTAAAATTCCTCTAAAGAATCGTCTTTGGTCAACAGTTTATATAAATGCGTGAACTGTCTGTTGTTGAATTCATATTTCTCCCAATCATGTAACGCCAATGCCGCAATAGCCATCTCATTCCGAAATCCCATAATCAGAAAGTAGTCGGCCTTTACTCCTAAAGATAACCATTCAAGTTCTTCCATGCCGCTTCCTGTAGCTGTCAGTTGGCGGCTTACGCATTCTTCCGGCAAGAAGTCTTCATAATAACGGTTGATATATTTAAAGGTGGAATCGGCATATTGCATACTGCGTTCATAATCACCGTGAACATTGGCAAAATAGACCGAATCGGCATAAAACACGGCCCATTTAAGCTCTCCGTAATTCATGTCTGTCTCTTCATGAGTTGGAGCATTACCGATATTGGGCCGGATAGCATACGTATACTGACCGCAAGTGAGTAAATAGAAAATAAACGTCAGTACCATCATGCCCTTTCGTCTTATTCCCTTAGGTAAGCGAAAAGAAAAACAGCTTCCTTTATTTTCTTCACTTTCGATATGGAAACAGCATACTTTGAAGAACTCTCCCGACTTCTTGTACTTTTCGATAATACCTTTGCAATTCAACAAGCCAAAGCCGCTTCCTTTTTCATGGCGTACGGTCGAAGAATTGACACCTATCTGTTGAGCATCATAGATTTTTGAAGATAAAATCAATGCTATCTCAGACTCCGTAAGTCCACATCCCGTATCTGAGACCTTAATTTCCACAGCATCCGCCAATTCTGTTGCACATACCGTGACTTGCCCTTCCGAAGGCGTGAATTTACGTGCATTGTCTGTCAGAGTGTTGAGCATGAAAAAGGTTAGGGCACGGTCTGCTTTTACCCATGCGTCCGTCGGTTCCACTAAAAAGTCAATACCTTTGCGTTTGAAATTATACTGGCCCTTATCCAGTAACTTGAATAAGTCTTGTAGCGGAAAACTTTCTATTGTCAGTTCCAACTCGCCTCGGTTCATACGAATCCATTCGGCTAGTACATCATTGTAGCAATTGATTTCGTCTGCAAGTTCACCTATATAGGTCAAAGTACCTCGGTCATATTCATTTTTGTTTTCCATCCGGCGTACCATATACAAAATACGGTCGATAAAAGGCATGATGGAATGTACTAAAGAAACTTTCGCCCGTTTGGATATGTTTGTCTTCTTGTCGCGGGCTATTTGCCTTTCGCTTTGCAGATATTCTTCACGAAGCTGCATCCTTTCCTCATCCATTCGGTCGGACAGGATGCGGTTCTTTTCCGTCCATTTGATATAAGGGCGGAGGATTTCATGAAGGATTCGTTTTTCCTTTTTTATCCAAGGATAGGCATTGAGCACTTCTTCCAGTCCTTCTTCCGATTTGGTGAAAGCTACCTCCATAAACCATTCGGACATATCTTTCAATAAAGAATATTGTTTGGCATCCCGCAGTTTCCATTTGCGTGCATATAAAAAAAGGAAAAAACCAAAAACAAGAGTCAGCAAAATAATGGTTCCCAAAAGTGTGTTTAATATCTTGTTGTCTTGTGCCACCATGTCTACACGGCTTTCGAGAGATTTGTCTTGACGGGTAAAATCCATCAAATCCAGATACAGATTTCGGTTATAATCTGATTTCTGTTTGTCATTCAACGCGCTGTACGTTGCACTTAAACGCTCCCGAATGTAAGTCAAATAGCCCGGAACGGTTGGGAATTCACTGTCTTTCGACCATAACATGTCTACTGCCGAGTCTTTCCGGCTTTCAAAAGACGTCAGCAATCGCTCTTTGTCTTCCGGATAATAAATTTGATGATGAAGATTCAAATATGACAAAGCCGTCTCGAAGCAATTCAAAGCCCTATAATATTCCCCTTTGGCAAACATAGTATTTCCCAACACTCGGAATCCGTTAATCTTAAGCAACAGATTTCCGCATTGTTCGGCATTGGACAAAGCCTTTTGGGCTAATGCCGTAGACAGACGCAGGGATACAGGGAATCCGGCCTCATTAAGTTTCTCCGTAACTAATGAGTTGTACAAATAATCCAATTCAACTTTACGGTAGGTCTTGATGATATCATAGTTTTTCGGTTGGGCAAACATCTCCGAAAAGACTTGTTCCAACATGGAGGAAAAGTAAATGTTACCGAGACGCTCAGCGAAAGAGTAGGCCAGATAGAAATAATCGAACGCATCTACTACACGCTCTTTCCCCAGATCCAAACGATTTTGGCAAATCAAACCGTTCAGGTAATAATAGTAAATAAGTAAAGCTTTATTTTGACGTATATATCCATCCGTATCAATTACCGAAAGTTCCTTTTCAGCCTCTTGCTCTTGCATCAGATTGATATAGTTGGTAGCCGTGGTCAAACTGAATTCCGTCATGGCGTAGTCCAACCGTTCTTTATTACGGCCTTTCACTTCATCATATTCTTCTCTGATACGTTGAATCCTTTCAAGTGCGCGGTTATAATAATCGAAGAACAAACGGTTTTGTGCGGCACGTTGGCATATCATCATCATATTCACTTCGCTCACCAGCAATTCTATCTGGTTACTGGTGGACTGCTGAATCCGATTGTACAAATCCATACACTCATCAAAGTCCATTCGCAAGAAGCAAATGAACATTTGATGATTTAAGGCCTCGCTTCGCCCGTCCGCATAATTCCGGGCCATACGGGCTGCTTTCCGGGCAAACAGTAACGCACTGTCCGGATAGACGTAGCGCACCAAACGAGCTTGCGTATTCAGGGTATCTACTTTTCCGACTCTTGTGATGTCCGGACGGGAAGAAGCATACCAATGATATCCGACTCCTATACATAATCCTAATATGACAGACACGCATATAGCCGAAAGATTCTTTCTTCCTGTTATACAAAACGTCGGATTTCTCATATCCCCTATAAATCAGGTCCCGTGATGTTCGCCCAAATGTGTCAAGAAAGCCCTTCTATTCTTCCGTCGATTAAATCAATCCGTTCCGCTTGGGGAGATTTCGGCAATCCGGGCATTCTCAATATATCTCCGGCTATCAGTACGATCATTTCGGCTCCGCAATTGACTACTATATCCCGAATTTGCACTTTAAATCCGTGCGGCACTCCGTATGCATGGGCATCTGCCGAAAATGAATATTGCGTTTTGGCTATACAGACGGGATAATCCTCTATACCCAACTGACGTACCCTTTCCAACATTTTACGGGCTGCGGCTGAGAAAACGACACCGTCGGCTCCATACACTTGACGAACTACTTTTTCCGCTTTCGTCTCGATATTATCACGGTCTGTATATGAGAACACGACCGGACGGGATGGGCGGTTGGCGATAGCGTCCACCACAAGTTCGGCCAGCTCAACTGCTCCCTTTCCACCTTCCGAGAAAGCATTGTTCACGGCAAAGCCTACTCCCATATTCTCACAATGCTCGCGGCACAACTCTATTTCCGAATCCACATCCGTTGCATAACGATTGAAACAAACCACTACCGTCTGCCCGAAGGCCTGCATGTTCCTGATATGCTTGTCCAGATTCTCAAAACCCTTCTTCAACCCTTCCGAATGAGGTTTCTTAATATCTTCCAACGCTACCCCACCGTGCATTTTCAAACCTTGGGTCGTAGCGACAAGTATGGTGAGTTTGGGATTCAAACCGGACTTCCGGCATTTGATATTGAAGAACTTTTCCGCCCCCAAGTCTGCCCCGAAACCGGCCTCCGTCACCACATAATCAGCGTACGTCATAGCCAGTTTGGTGGCCAATATGGAGTTGCATCCGTGTGCGATATTGGCAAAAGGTCCTCCGTGCACGATAGCCGGTGTGTTTTCCGTGGTTTGTACCAAATTGGGATGTAAGGCGTCTTTTAAAAGTACGCATATTGCCCCAGCTACTCCCATGTCTTTTACGCGGAACGGTTTTCCCTCGATTGTAGTGCCCAACAATATGTTCTCGATTCTGCGGCGCAGATCATGTTCATTTTTCGACAAGCAAAGAATCGCCATGATTTCAGATGCCGGAGTAATGTCGAAACCGCTTTCCATCGTGACCCCATTCGTCTTGGCTCCCAGTCCGGTTACGACATAACGCAAATTCCGGTCGTTAATGTCCAACACGCGTTTCCACAAAATTTCTTTCATGGCAAAACCTTCATCCCGATGCTGATAGATGTAGTTGTCCAATAAAGCGGCAATCATATTATGAGCCGAAGTAACGGCATGGAAATCCCCCGTAAAATGCAAGTTGATTTTGTCCATCGGTAATATCTGGGCATAACCGCCTCCAGCCGCACCGCCTTTCAAACCGAAACACGGACCGAGAGAAGGTTCTCTCAAAGCCACGATGTTCTTTTTCCCAATGTGGCTCAGTCCCAAAGCCAAACCTACCGAAACGGTAGTCTTGCCTATACCGGCCTTCGTGGGAGTAATGGCCGTAACCAAAATCAAATTACTGTTTTCTACTTTTTTCTCGTCAATCAGTGATTCCGGCACTTTGGCAATGTATTTCCCATAATGTTCCAATTCATCCACAGGAATCTGTACTTGGCGGGCAATGTCTTCAATCGGCTTCAATCGGCACTCACGGGCAATTTCTATATCGCTTTTCATCTGTATTTGTAGCGTTTTCTATTTAACAATGTAGATATGAAAAGACAAAGTTAGCAAAATTCCATGGAACAGCCTCACAAAAAACACAGATTAGCGCAATAGAATTTGCAAAAACATCCTTCATCCTTCAGGATAGAGTCTATCATATTCATAATGAGGATATTGAAACCTAAAAGATGTTTCAGTCATCCTTCAGCCACCTGTCATTTCAATCTCCTGAGGTTGGAAAATCGTTTGGCTGAAGAAACACTTTTTTTCTCAGCCGAACGATTCAATAACGTAAGCCAAACTTTCCACCGTTCACGGTCATGAAGGGAAACTGAAAGATGACTCTTTTATCCTTCATGCCATAACACGTTATACATCAATAAATTGCCTTTTAGTCTGAAAGATGAAAGGTGTTTTCATAAACTCCGTGGAGAGGGGACAAGGCAAAAATTATTTATAGCGGTCTTTCCATAGATGCAGCATCCGTTCCTGCAATTTAGCTTCCGCCGCATTCTCTTGGGCATGCCAGATTCTTTTGTTACGAATGTCGTCGGGTAAAAATTGCTGTTCCACGAAATGCCCCTGATAGTCATGTGCATACTTATAGTCCTTGCCGTACCCCAATTCTTCCATAAGTTGGGTAGGCGCATTACGCAAGTGCAACGGTACAGGCAAATTCCCGGTTTGCCGTACGAGCTGCAAGGCATCATTGATACCCTTATAAGCCGAGTTGCTTTTCGGACTGGTTGCCAGATAGACCGTAGCCTCGGCCAAAGGGATACGCCCTTCCGGCCATCCTATCTTCATGACAGCTTCAAAAGCGGCATTGGCCAAAAGCAGTGCATTCGGATTGGCCAAACCTATGTCTTCACTGGCGGAAATGACCAGTCGCCGCGCAATAAACGAGGGGTCTTCCCCACCTTCTATCATTCGCGCCAACCAGTACAAAGCGGCGTCCGGATCGCTCCCCCGAATACTTTTGATGAAAGCCGATATGATGTCATAGTGCAATTCTCCACCCTTATCGTATGCCAACGGGTTTTGCTGAAGCCTTTCGGCTACGACTGCGTCCGTGATAACCAGCCTCTACCACCAGTTCAAGAATATTCAGCAGCTTGCGGGCATCTCCTCCGCTATACCGGAGCATGGCATCCGTTTCGCGAAATTCGATATGTTTCGTTTTCAGTATGATATCTCTTTCCACAGCCTTGTGCAGCAATTCCAGCAGGTCGTCTTTCGTCAGACTTTTCAAGACATACAACTGGCAACGGGACAAAAGCGGACGTATGACCTCGAAAGACGGATTTTCCGTCGTGGCTCCCTGCTCCACAGCGCCCAAGAGAGAGTCCTGCTGGGATTTGCTGAAACGATGGATTTCGTCAATGAAAAGAATCGGACTGGCCTGGGTAAAGAAACGGTTGTTCCGCGCCTTTTCTATCACCTCGCGAACGTCCTTCACACCACTTGTTACCGCGCTCAGCGTGTAAAACGGCGTTTCGAGCCTGTGGGCAATGATTTGCGCCAAAGTCGTTTTACCGACACCCGGCGGTCCCCATAAAATAAATGAAGAAATACGACCCGAATCTATCATCTTACGTAAAACGGCATCCGGACCGACCAAATGCTTTTGTCCGATGTAATCGTCCAGCGTTTGCGGACGTAATCTTTCTGCCAAAGGTGCTGCCATGTCAAATCCTCCTTAAAAGTCAAACTGCAATACGAATCTCACGCCGTTCTTCTTGGCATTGGGTGCGTTCAGATAATTCAACCGGCGTACGTAGTCCACACGAAGTATCTTGAAGATATTGTGAATACCCACATTCAGTTCCATATAGGGAGTGTCCCCCATTACGAAACTGGTCGGTTGTCCGTTCCGTGACGGGAACTCGAACAAATCGCTTTGATTCCCTTGTTTAAATGGGTTGTTCTTGTCCGTCAACGTGCCGTAAAGCGTCTTGAAACCTATCACCTCACGCCATTTCAGATGTTTGAGTAAGGGTATCCGGTTGAACAGCTTGCCGCTCAAATCCCATTGCACGTCCAACGAGACGAAACGGTCGTTCATGAATTCCATGTTGTTAATCATATTGAACATGCTGCGCTGTATGATATATGAATTATTCGCCGCAGGCGTAATCAACAACGGAAACGGTACCCTGTTCCATTGCGCTCCCGCACGACCGTAAATATCAATGCGCCCGTATGAGTTTAACCAGAAACGCTTTGTCACGGACAGTTCCGTGTAGTTGGAAGCATAGTCCCCTCCCAAAACATCTTTGAAGCCGGTCGTGTGCATTAACGTGTAAATAGGATAATTGTGGTTGACCGGATGACGTCTTTGTTTCGTGACTACCACCTTTTCGCCCGGCGCGTAACGCAAACTCAGTGTCGCCTCGCTTTGCGTCAGTTCCGGCACTATTTGTCCGCCCAGCGTACGATAGAACAGCGTGCCTGTCGGGTTTTGAGTGATATGGCGCAATTGTGCCGTAATTCCGAAATGGTTGTCGAATTCATATACATAACGTATGTTGTATTGACGGAAATAAGACATTTGGTCGATGGTCTGCGTCTTGAGCGACGTGAACACATTGTCTTTGTCCGTAGGCAACATGGCATCTGAGGGAGCCATTACGTCGTAACGGGTAGAAATCGCTATCGAGTTTCGCGGAAACTCTTCCGGCGAATATTGTTTCTTCAAAAACGAATACTCCACTTCTCCTTCGTATTTCCATTTCTTGTCCCGTACTCCGTATGCCGCATATCCTTTCAGGAAGAGATGAGGGCTCAGATTGGCCGTGGTCTGCGCACTGGCCCGGAAACGTACCTTATCTATAAAATTGGACGAAACGACCGTGTTGACCGGCCCGAAATCCACATAATTCTTTTTTCCCGGAGGCGAAGTCTCCACGTAGTTTTCCACGAAGGCCCGGACAATCCAAATCACCCATCCGAAGCCTTTCTTACGGGTCATATCCCGTACCATGGTGGACATGTTGGCTTCCGAACGGGTCAGGGTGTCCGTCCGGTGCTGTGTCCAAAAGTCTTCGTCTTTGATGACCGGTGTACCTTCCCTTGGCTGTTCGCGTTGGTCGAATCTCTCGCCGGGAATGGGAGAAAAGTCGAATCCGGTATAAGCCGTGGTACGCTTAATCAGCATATTATGGTATTTCTTCAATGCGCCCAGTTCTGCAATCATATTGTCTTTCACCAATACCCGCTGACCGTTGGGGAGCGTGGAAAAATCCTGTTCTATCACCAGATTGCTGATAAAGTTCACACTCGAACGGAGCGGCAGGTTGACCAGACAACGTTTCACCTGATAAGTCCCATCGTCCAATACCCATAACCGTCCCGAGAACCCGAAATCCTGCGGATTCTGAGGAATGAAACTCAATTCGATGCACTTGTCTCCTTCCACGTCCAGAGTATCCATGATGTAATACTGATAAAAAGAAACGGCGTTGGTAGAAGATAAAGGACTGGTGAAGTAACGCTCCAAAAGATTGATCGAATTATCGTAAATGTTCACGTCGGCGAAGAAACGCTGAAGGACCACGTTCACGATGTCCCCCGTGGCGAACAGTTCATTCAAGCCTTCCGAGTTCGTTCCCCGGATGAAATTCCGTTCCGCCTCCGGTTGTTTCCTGTATATATGTTCCGACGAAGTCTCATTATAGGTCAGGGGGAGGATGTTGGTTTGGGTCTGCGGGCAGAATTCCACCTGCTTGACCAACAACGGATATTTGCGTAAAAAACTGCTGTCGATAAAGTGTTGCGTGATATTGTTGAAGCCGAAAGTGATACGCTGATACTTGTCATAACGGTAATAGTCGTTCTGTCTCAAGTCGCTTTTCTCTTTGGCCGCTATCACTTTCCGCATCAATTCCACCGCAGGATTGTCTTTGCGGCTGTATCGTCTCTTTTTCGGTTTTACCAGTAACTCAGACAATTCCTTGTCCAAATTCTGAAGCTTGACATTCAATGTCTTTTTCTCTCCGGCCTTTATATATACCTTATACGTCTGGTAGC
>ENA-ORVB01001450-ORVB01001450.1-human-gut-metagenome-genome-assembly--contig:-NODE-1450-length-15835-cov-3.48384_pt1 | contig 15835 bp, 15 predicted proteins | sample MGYA00242090_ERZ509231 | MGnify/ENA primary metagenome ERZ509231 (study PRJEB26280, sample SAMEA2338798) | human gut metagenome | biome: human gut; feature: human-associated habitat; material: faeces...
TGCCCAGATAGCTCAGTTGGTAGAGCAGAGGACTGAAAATCCTCGTGTCACTGGTTCGATTCCGGTTCTGGGCATATGGGATATTAGCTCAGTTGGTAGAGCACTTGACTTTTAATCAAGTTGTCCGGGGTTCGAATCCCCGATGTCTCATGAAGGCTCAGTAAATGTTTTATTTACTGAGCTATTTTTTTTGTCTAATAAGCTTATTAATAGTCGGCTGGTAAGTAGTAATAAATTTAAAAAGCATAAATACTAAGAAGAGTTAAAAGGATAAAGAGATAAAAAATAAGTTATGAATACACCAATCTATAATAAATTAAGAGAATTAGAGTCAGAAAAAAGAATTCCTTTTCATATGCCAGGTCACAAAAGAGCTGATTTTGGGGCTTTTTTTGGTGTAGAAAAAATGGATATTACAGAGATAACAGATTACGATAATCTTCATGAGCCAGAGGGTATTATTCGTGAATCCATGAATCTTGTAAGAGATATATTTAAAAGTAAGGAATCATGGTATCTTGTTGGAGGGAGTACCCTTGGGATTCTGGTATCCATTTCTTCGGTCTGTAGACAGGGAGATAAGATTTTAATAGGGCGAAACTGTCATAAGGCGGTCTATAACTGTATCAGGCTATTACAGTTGGAGGCCGTCTATTGCTATGCAGATGTTTCTGCCGAGTATGATATATGCGAGGATATGAAGCCAGAAGCCGTAGCAAGGGAATTAAGAGCGAATCCAGATATAAAGGCAGTTGTACTGACTTCACCTACTTATGAAGGCGTTGTGAGCGACATAGCAGGGATTAAAGAAGTAACTCGGCCGTATGCCATTCCTTTGATTGTAGATGAGGCACACGGGGCGCATCTCATATTTCATAAGTATTTTCCAGACAGTGCCGTTCAGGAAGGTGCTGACTTGGTGATTCAAAGTACGCATAAAACATTGCCTTCCTTTACGCAGACAGCAGTTCTTCATCTTTGCTCAGACATCGTGACAAAAGAGCAGGTGGAGGAAATCATCGATATTTATGAAACCTCAAGTCCATCGTATCTTTTGATGGCTTCTGCTGAGTACGGAATCATGTATATGAAAGAAAATCAGGGACAACTCGCCGAATATGTGGATAACCTTAAAAATTTTCGCCGAAAATGTGAACAACTCAAAAAAATAAGCCTGCTCAATCAGAAAAAGTTAAATTGTTTTGCATATGATAACGGGAAATTGGTCTTTTCAGTAAAGGGCTGCGGAATAAATGGAAAGGAGCTGTTTCAGTTATTATATGAAAAATATCACATTGAACTGGAGATGGAGAACCTGACTTATGGGATTGCCATGACTTCTATCTGTGATAAAAAGGAAGATTTTGATGAGCTTTGGAAGGCAATTTCTGAGATTGATAAAATGTGTGAAGAGAAAGAAAAGGAAAATCGTAGTTTAAATAAGGCTGTAAATGAGACAAAAATTGCCATCCAAAACCAAGATAAAGTTGAAATAGAAATTTGTGATAAAAACAAACCCAAAATAGAAACTAAAATTCATAACCACTATAAGGTTATACAAGAAAAAGAAAATGAGCAGACAATATATCCTCCCAAAATCATAGAATCCTGGCAGTGCCGGGGAAAAGCCATGGAGACAGTTGAGTTGGCTGATTCTACTGGCAGAGTTTCAGGAAAATATGTCATGATTTATCCGCCGGGAGTACCAATATTAGTTCCTGGAGAAAAAATACTCAAAGAAACAGTGGAAAATATCAGTCAATATTTATATAATGGATATAATGTACTTGGATTGTCCTGTAATAAGATTATCGTTCTAAAAGATTTATAGATAGTATAGCAAAAGCAGTATGATAAAAATATTGTACCAGAGCATGTTTGAAAGTACTATGACTAAAATACGATGAAGAAGTCAGATAACATTCAGATAATAAAAGTGCATGTACTTCTGAAGGGAGATTTTATTAGATGAAGGGATTATTTATTGTGATGGAGGGACCGGATGGTTCAGGAAAGACCACACAAATAAATTTATTAAAAGAATACTTAGAGGAAGCAGGCTATGAATGTCTCATAACAAGAGAACCGGGGGGAACAGTGATCGGAGAGGAAGTAAGACAGCTTATTCTGAATCCAGAACACAAAGAAATGTCTCCAGTAACAGAAATGCTTCTCTATGCGGCATCAAGAGCGCAGTTAGTACATGAAGTAATCGGACCAGCATTAGAAGAGGGCAAAATCGTTATAAGCGATCGTTTTGTAGATTCTTCTATCGTTTATCAGGGAATTGCAAGAAAACTTGGTATTTCTACAGTTTCGGCTGTAAATGCGCCGGGAATCGGCATTTATCGTCCCGATGGAATCTTTTTCATTGATTTATCAGAGGCAGAAGGACTTCGTAGAAAGAAAGAACAGAAGAATCTTGATCGTATGGAGCAGGAAGGTATAGATTTTCATCATATGGTATCGGAAGGATATCGAAAAGTCCTTTCAGGCAGGCCGGAAGTTATGAAGATTGATGGTGGAAGATCCATTGATACGATTCAGAAAAAGATTCGGAATCATGTGGATGAATTATTGAAGAAGAAGAATCGATAGACATGAATTCATTGAGAAAAAACAATAAAAGAATAGGTACCAATAGAAAATTAGCAGAAGAATTAAGATGATTAACAGAAAGATTTTGAGGGAAAGTCATGGCTGAATTAAATGAGATTTTAGGAAATGAAAGAATAAAAGAGCATTTTATTACTGCTGTGCATCATAAAAAGATTTCTCATGCCTATATTATGGAGGGGGATAAGGGAAGTGGGAAAAAAATGCTTGCCGAGGCTTTCTCTAAAATATTGCAGTGTGAAGGCCGGGAAACTACGGGTTTGGTGGAATCCTGTGGAAAGTGTGAATCTTGTATACAGATGGAACACCATGATCATCCGGACGTAATTTGGGTTTCTCATGAAAAGCCCAATGTGATTAGTGTTGGTGAGATAAGGGAGCAGATTGTTAATACGGTAGAAATTATGCCATATAAGGGGCCTTATAAAATCTATATCGTAGATGAGGCGGAAAAGATGAATGCTGCAGCGCAGAATGCCATCTTAAAGACGATTGAGGAACCGCCGGAATATGCAGTTATTTTCTTACTTACTACGAACAGAGGAGCATTTTTAGACACAATTCTTTCAAGATGTATTCTTCTTGCCACAAGACCGGTACCCGGAACAGCTGTTGAGAAATACTTGGTGGAAAAATGTAGCGTTTCTAAGGAAGAAGCAGAATTTGCAGCAGGATTTTCTCTTGGAAATATAGGAAAGGCAGAAGCAATCGTTTCTTCAGAAGAATTTCAGGATTTAAAGGAGTTGACTCTGTCCATTTTGCGGTATATCCATGAGATAGAAAGTTACGAGATTGCAGATAAAGTAAAGGAATATAAAAAGTATAAAAACAGAATTGAGGACTTTTTCGATATTTTTCTGATGTGGTTTCGGGATATTATGTTACTGAAAGCAGATAATTCAGTGAATGCTGAAGCTGCCAAAAAGAAAATTATTTTTAAAAATGAGTATGCGTATCTGAAAAAGCAGGTAGATAAATTAGATTTAGAGGCAATTGATTATGTTATAGGCAAAATTCATCGTGCCAGAGTCCGCATAAAGTCTAATGTGAATTTTGACGCAACTTTAGAGTTGCTTATTGTAGAAGCGAGAAGAGAGTTTTAAGAAGAACAGGAGGTAGAAATGGCCAGAGTAATAGGAGTTCGTTTTAGAGATAATGGTAAAATATATTATTTTGCCTCAGAGCAGTTTGAGGTAGAAGTTGGACAGAATGTTATCGTGGAGACTGCGCGTGGAGTAGAATACGGCAGAGTTGTTTTAGGAAATCGTGAGATTCATGATGAGAAGATTATTGCAACTTTAAAGCCAGTTATCCGAATCGCAACACCAGAAGACGATAAGATTCAGGAAAATAATAAAGAAAAGAGCAAAGAAGCTTATAAAATCTGTATTGAGAAGATAAAAAAACATAAGCTTGCAATGAAGCTCATTGATTGTGAGTATACATTTGATAATAATAAAGTATTATTTTACTTTACGGCGGACGGACGAATTGATTTCCGTGAGCTGGTAAAAGATTTAGCCTCAGTTTTTAAGACAAGAATTGAATTAAGACAGATTGGTGTAAGAGATGAGACAAAAATTAAAGGTGGTATCGGCATTTGTGGAAGAAGCCTTTGCTGTAATACATTTTTATCTGAGTTTGTGCCAGTATCAATTAAAATGGCGAAGGAGCAGAATCTTTCTCTGAATCCTACAAAGATTTCAGGAGTTTGTGGAAGATTGATGTGCTGCCTGAAAAATGAGCAGGATACTTATGAGTATCTGAACAGTAAGCTTCCGAATGTTGGTGATGAAGTAAAGACGAATACGGGAGTAAAAGGTGTTGTTCACGAAGTCAGCGTGTTAAGACAGAGAGTGAAGCTCGTAGTTACTGATGAAAAGGGAGAAAAAGAACTCGTAGATTATAAAGTGGATGATTTGATTTTCCGTCCTCGGAAGCGCAGAGAAAAAGTAAAAATGGATGATGAGCTTAAAAAATTAGAGGCGATGGAGAAGAAGGAAAGAAAGTCTAAGCTTTAATGAAACGAAGAGAAATAAGGGAAGAGAATTTAAATAATAAAAATTACTGTTATTTTTATTGTTTTATTCCTCATAATTTTTTATAATACTCAAATTTTGGTTTTGTTGATATAAGAAGTTTGAAAAATTAAGAAGAGTTCTTTGGTAGTATAATTGCTGGGTTCTTCACTTAATTGTAGTTGAAAATGAAGATTTAAAATAGGATACTTATATGGAGAATGTACAAATTAAAGAAAATGAGCGTATTGATGATCTCCAGATAAAGGATTACCGTATTATCCAGAAAACAGATGGTTTTTGCTTCGGGATTGATGCGGTACTGCTTTCTGATTATGCCAGAGTTAAAAAGAAAAGTAAAGGGATTGATTTGTGTAGCGGTACAGGAATTATTCCAATACTGATGGAGGGTAAATATCCGCTTGCTTATGTAGAGGGGTTAGAGTATCAGGAAGAGTTTGCCAAGATGGCAGAGCGTTCTGTGAAGATGAATGGTCAGGAAGAAAAAGTGCATATTGTACAGGGGGATGTTCGTAATATAAAGACAGACTATGAGAGGGAGAGTTTTGACTGGGTGACCTGTAACCCTCCGTATATGACAGGAGAACATGGTCTGACGAATCCAGATTATGCAAAGGCAATTGCAAGACATGAGATTACCTGTTCCCTTGAAGATGTAGTAAAGGCAGCAAAATGGCTGTTGAAAACAGGCGGCCATTTTTATATGGTGCACAGACCTTTTCGCTTAGCGGAGATTATTTATACATTAAAACAGCATAAATTAGAGCCGAAGAGGATGCGTCTCGTACATCCTTATGTAGATAAAGAGCCAAATATGGTTTTGATTGATGCTGCAAAAGGTGGTAAGCAGAGGATTACGGTAGAACCCCCATTAATTGTATACAATAAGGATGGTTCTTATACCGATGAGATTTATCAGATATATGGAGAAATGAAGAATTAAAATGGCAGGAACATTATATTTATGTGCGACACCGATTGGAAATCTCGAAGATATGACCTATCGGGCAGTACGAATTTTAAAAGAAGTGGATTTGATAGCGGCAGAAGATACGAGAAACAGTATCAAGCTTCTCAATCATTTTGAGATAAAAACAAAGATGACGAGCTATCATGAGTACAACAAAGTCGATAAGGCAGTTTATCTTGTAAATAAATTAAGAGAAGGACTGGATATCGCAGTAATCACAGATGCGGGAACACCGGGAATCTCTGACCCAGGAGAGGAACTTGTAAGACAGTGCTATGAAGCAGGAATTAATGTTACATCACTTCCGGGAGCTTGTGCCTGCATTACGGCACTTACTATGTCCGGACAGCCGACAAGGAGATTCGCATTCGAAGCATTTTTACCGTATGACAAGAAGGAAAGAGCACAGATTTTGGAGAATCTTCGCAATGAGACAAGAACGATTATTATTTACGAAGCGCCGCATCATTTAAAGAAGACTTTGAAAGAGTGCAGGGAATATCTGGGTAACCGAAATATGACGGTATGTAAGGAACTGACGAAGCGATATGAGCAGAAGCGCAAGACAACTCTCGATGAAATGATTGCTTATTATGAGGAGAACGAGCCAAGAGGGGAGTATGTTTTAATCTTTGAGGGAAAGTTTACAGGAACTGAAAGAGGAAAAACAACAGGAGTGGAATCAGCTTACTGTGCAGGAACATATGGAACATTATCTTGAAAAAGGGATGGATAAAAAGAGTGCGATGAAACAGGTAGCAAAAGACCGCGGAGTAAGTAAAAGGGATGTTTATCAGGAATTGTTAAAAAAGTAATCCTTTTTTCTAAAAATTAAATAAATGAATTCTTAAGAATTCTATAGTTGAGAAATGTTATCAACTATAGAATTGACATGGAGTATAAAAACAGGTAGTCTTTAAAATAAACTAACTAATGTTAGAACTAAGTAACATAAATTAGTTTTAAGTGGCAACCTGTTTTTTTATTAAGTTTATTTGAGAGAGAGAAAGGGAGAGAAACAAATGAGAAAAATTAGTTCATTCATTATGGCATGTGCAATGTGCCTGTCAATGACAGTAGTGGGAACAGTTGCACCACAGGTAGCGGTACAGGCTGAGGAGACAGCAACGGTAGAATTAAAGGAAGCACCAACGGAAACTCCAACACTTGATAAAGATTTTGGTTATGAATGGTATCTTATTCAATATCCTGAATATACTGCAAATTCAGAAAATACAAAAAGTTGGATGGAAAAGATTACATCTATTAAAGTAAATGATGCAGAACCTTATACTAAAGTAGATAATAAATTTCTTATGAAAGAAGATACATTTAGAGCATATGTGAACATGGTTAATATAACAATAGGAAATAAGGAATTTACAAAAGATACTAACAAAGTTGTTATTTCTGCAGAAGGATATAAAGACTTAGTATTAGAAGTAGGTAAAGATTATAAAACAGTTGCCATCCACACAAAACATACGGGTGGAACAGCTACTTGTACGAAGAAAGCAGTTTGCGAATTCTGTGGAGAAGAATACGGTGAGTACGCATCTCATAACTATGGAGATAAATATGAGTCTGACGGATCTTATCACTGGAAGAAATGTCAGAATGAAGGTTGTGATACTACGACTGAAAAAGAAGCACATAAAGGTGGCGAAGCTACAACAACAAAGAGAGCAGTCTGTGAAGTATGTGGAGCAGAATATGGAGATTTAAAGCAGAAAGATCCAAAGCCAGCAGACAAAACAACAGAAAGTAAAAAAGATGATACAAAACCAGCAGAAAAGCCAGATAAGAAAACTGTAAAAGCCAAAAAAGTTGTTGTTAACAAAAAGCGTATTGTGTTAAAGAAAGGCAAAAAAGTTAAACTTAAAGCAAAATTAAAACCAGCCAATGCGACAGAAAAAGTTACATTTAAGTCTTCTAACAAGAAGGTTGCCAAAGTAACAAAGAACGGTGTTGTAAAGGCTGTTAAAAAAGGTAAATGCAAGATTACTGTTAAGACAGCAAGTGGAAAGAAAGCAGTTGTTAAAGTAACTGTAAAATAGGAGAAACCGGATATGAATAAGAAGGTTAGAAAGTTATTAGCCAGTGTTGTTTTGGGAGTGTGTTTACTTACAGTATCCTTTATTCCTTCATTTGCGGCAAACTCTGCCAATCCTGCAAGTGTCGGCAATATAGAAGCAATGAAAGAAAATGTAGTTTATGATTTTCAGAGTCTTTCTTTTGCGGATGCACCTGACTATGTCAAAGGAATAAAAAGTGTTTCTGTAAATAAAACAAAGTGGGAAGAAGCAAGTTCTCGTTTATCTTTAATGAGACGAGAAGCATACTACAGAAATACAGATGAAAATAAACTTTATTTTGATGGTTCTTCTGACGGCATGTTAAAGAGTGGAAATATTCTCACGATTGAGAGTGAAGGATATGAAACGCTGTACTTACGTGTGATAAAGGCAACAGCAGATACATTTACTGTTAAAAAGACAGATTCAGATGCAGAGACTCCTTCAGGACCTTCTGATGGAATTAATACGCTTCATGTAAGAATACGAGGAAGCTTTGAAAGTGCTTTAGAAGGACAGAAGAAATATGATGCAATCAGTGGAGCTTCTACTTCTGTTACGACAAATAAAAATAGTGATGTGATTGTTGAAGCAGCAGTTCTTCCTGATGGACAGGAGCCGAAGAACAGCGACTGGAAGCCGTTAAGTGAAGTAATCACAGTAAATAAGAACAGAACAAAGATAAATATTGATACAGAAGCCTGCGGAATGGAAGGTGTTTATTCTGTCCACGACAGTTCTCTTTCTTTATCAGGGGAACCGTTAAAAGCCGGCTCTTATCCAATTAGTGTAACAGTAACGGATGAGAGCGGTCGTACTGCAACAAGTAATGAGCTGAATTTTAAAGTTTATACTCGTACAGAAGTACTTGCAAAGCAGCTTAAACTTGAGAATTGTAAGCAGACAGCGGATGGAAAGTATATGTATGATATGGAGCCATGGGCAATTGCTTCTTTTGGCGGAGAGAACGAAACAGTTACGGTACCAAAGGATATTAAGGCATGGTACGGTTCTCATACAAGTGGAACTTATGGAGAACTTGGTTATGCTGTAGATGGTAGTCCAGTACAGACATTGATTGTTCCAGATGGCTGTAATCTTACTCTTGTAAATATGAAAGTTTTCAGCAGCGTAAATATTGTTGTAGAGAATGGTGGCAAGCTTGTTCTTCGTGATTCTTCTATTCATGGAAATATTGAAGTGAAGAATGGCGGTAAGTTCTCATCAAACTATGATGATTATGGCAGTCAGTTTCTCACTGGTTCTTCAATTAATGGACAGTTGATTTTAAATGATGGAGCAATTTTAGAAAATTCATCTATTTATTCTAACACCAATTTTATATCAAATGGACATATGATTAGACAGAATACGAATCCTGTTATTGTTGTAAAAGGAAAGGTTACCGTAGATGGGCAGGTATTTGTAAAGGGAGATGAAGCAGCAACCGGACAGGATGAAACAACAGGAAAAAGTCTTTCCGGTCAGCCGGCGATCCGTATTGAGAATGGTTCCTTAGATATTAAAAAAGATTCCGTAGTAGCGGTATTTGGTGGAGGATATATCGCAACAACATCTGTTGGCGGCAGCGGAATTATTTTAGATAATGGAAGTATTTCCGGTGAGGGAACATTAATTGCATTTGGCGGTAACGGTACATATGATGATGGCGCAGATGCTATCAGCGGTAATGGTACTGTTTCTGTAAAAAATGTTTATGCACAAGGTGGCTGCAGCAGTATACCAAAAACAGGTTCTACTGCGGGAAAAGCAATCGCAGATGGGGTAACGCTTGCTAAGACATCCAATCGGACATTACTAAACGGCAAGGAAATCAAGGATAACTATGGAACAATTTCTGAGTTGTACTGGTCAAGTATTACAAAAGTTCCAGATGTGAGCAAGTATGTGATAGAAGTAAATGGTTCTGATGAAGAGGATAATACGAAACCAGGCAGCTCTGAAGATAAGCCAGACACAAAGCCGGGAGCATCCGAGAATAAGCCAAATACGAAGCCGGGAACATCCGAAAAGAAGCCAGAGACGAAGCCAGCTTCAGGTTCTACAGTTAAGAAAACAATAAAAACAAAGTCTTTAAAAGTGAAGAAAACAAAAGTTACTTTAAAGAAGGGAAAGAAATATAAAATACAAGCCAAGAAGATTCCGGCATCTTCTACTGCTAAGATTATGTATCGCTCTTCCAATAAGAGGATTGCCAAAGTAACAAAAAAAGGTGTTATTAAGGCATTGAAAAAAGGTAAATGTAAAATTACTGTAAAGACCAGTGATGGAAAAAAGAAAGTAATTATAGTAAAAGTAAAATAATAAAAGCAAAATAATTGAAAAATTCGGGAGATACTATATTTCCCGAATTTTTTACATATAAAAAACTTCACAATAGGAAAAAATGTGGTAGAATTTATTTGTTTATAGACTTTTTTATAAGGGGTGTTTTGCGCCCATTTATAAGTATACCAAATGTGACATAATATAGATATGTACAGTAACCTGAGTAAAGTATGATTTTACAGGATTACTGTAGAAGTAAGGGAAAGAGGACAAACATGGAAGAATACTTGCGTACCTATTGTGAAATTGATTTAAAAGCAATCAGGGAGAATTATATAAATATCAAAAAGAAAACAGGAGATAATGCGATGACTATGGCTGTCATAAAGGCTGACGGTTATGGACATGGTGCAGTGGAAGTAGCACATTATTTAAATGATATTGCAGATTATTTTGGTGTTGCTACAATTGATGAGGGAGTAGAACTGAGAAAGGCTGGATTAAAACAGCCAATTTTGCTTCTTGGCTATAATTCCCCCTCTCTTTATTATAAGAATTTGGAGTATGGTGTAGATCAGACGATTTATTGCTATGATACGGCTAAGGCAATGTCTGAAGCTGCCGTAAAGGCAGAAAAGACGGCGAGAATTCACATCGCATTAGATACCGGAATGACAAGAATCGGTTTATCTCCAGATGAGAAAGGGCTTGCGATTGTAAAGCAGATTGCAGAGCTGCCCAATATAAAGATTGAGGGGTTATTTACCCATTTATCCTGTGCAGATATGACAGATAAGGCATACACAGAAAGTCAGATGGAGAGATATGATCATTTTGTTCAGTTACTTGATGAAGCGGGAATTGAAATTCCAGTAAAACATATCTGTAATAGTGCCGCTATCATGGAATATGAAGACCATCGTTATGATATGGCAAGGGCGGGTATTATTCTTTATGGAATGTATCCTTCTGATGAAGTGGATTTCTCTAATTTAGATCTGACACCGGCCATGAGCTGGTATTCTCATGTAGTAAATATTATGGAGCCAGAGATGGAACGAGGTGTAAGTTATGGAGCGACTTATATTGTTGAACATCCATGCCGTCTTGCTACAGTATCTGTTGGATATGCGGATGGATATGCAAGAAGTCTTTCTAACAAAGGCTGGGTATTGATTCACGGACAGAAGGCACCGATTGTCGGAAGAGTGTGCATGGATCAGATGATGGTAGACATTACAGATATTCCAGATGTGAAGCTTGAAGATACTGTTACCTTGATTGGTAAAGACGGGGATAATTATATCAGTGTTGAAGATATGGCGAACCTTGCCGGAAGCTTTAACTATGAATTTGTTTGTGATGTAGGAAAGAGAGTTCCTAGAGTGTATAAAAGATAGATAATGGACATTCATACAGGATACGACAGACAGCAAGATATTTATGCAGTATGCGGATTTTGCGATGTATCAGATTAAACATACCGTTAAGAATCAGTTTGGTTACTTTGATATGGAAGCATACCGTACAAGCCAGGAACAATATAATGAAGAAAAAGGTTGAGAGAGTTTGAGTGGTTTATGCTGAATATATTGTGGGTGATTATGATTGCCGGAGGAATCTTCTTTGCGGCATTTCATGGCACAATGGGGCAGATAACAGAAAGTTTTATTTCATCTTCAACAGAGGCGGTGAATTTATGTATTTTTATGCTTGGAGTTATCGGTGTCTGGAACGGCATGATGGAAATAGCGGTAAAGAGTGGTCTTATGAAAAAGATTGCAAAGACAATGTATCCCTTTATCCACTGGCTATTTCCAGACATACCACCCCGCCATAAAGCTAATGAATACATAGCGGCTAATATGGCAGCTAATATTCTTGGGCTAGGCTGGGCGGCGACCCCGGCTGGGCTTAAGGCGATGCGAGAGCTGCAGAAGCTGGAGGAAGGCGGGGGCAGAGCTTCTGATATGATGTGTGCTTTTCTTGTTTTGAATATTTCATCGCTGCAGCTTGTTCCAATTAACATGATTGCCTATCGAAGCCAGTACGGTTCCGTGAATCCAGCCGCGGTTGTACTTCCAGCAATCTGTGCGACAATGATTTCTACCATAGCAGGAATTGTATTCATTAAAATAATGGAAATAACAAGATACAATGGAAAGAAATATAATAGAAAAAATAAGAAGAAACGGAGATGGATACAGTGAAGTTTCTTCTTTATTTTTCGGATTTTATCGTGCCATTTACCATGTTCTATATTGTTGTATATGGCTTCTTTAATCGCAATGATGTATATGAAAGCTTTCTAAAGGGAGTAAAAGAGGGGTTTCAGATTGTTATTGAAATCGCGCCGACAATGATAGCACTACTCGTTTCGATAGGAATCTTTCGTGCATCAGGAGCATTAGATTCTTTCTCAGAACTGCTTGCTCCCGCAGGAAAGCTTTTGCACATTCCAGTAGAAGTTATTCCCGTATTTATTGTAAGAATATTTTCTTCATCGGCAGCGGTCAGCTTTGTCCTTGATATTTTTAAAGAATATGGTCCGGATTCAAGGCTTGGAATGATCGTCTCAATCATGATGAGCTGTACAGAGACGGTAATCTATACAATTACGATTTACTACATGAGTGTAAATATTAAAAAAACACGTTGGACTTTACCGGGAGCGATGTTTGCGACGATAGCAGGAGCGGTGGCGAGCGTGGCAATAACGGAATTGATTATGTGATTTAATCAATATAGTATTAAGCGTAATTACTATAATAAAGAATATATGAGAAATAACAAGAAAATATAGAAGTTGGAAAAGTAATAAATGAGGAACACTTTATGAAACAGGAAAAAAATATTGATTATTTTCAGATAGAAGGAACCCCCGGCGGCAATCAGGAATGGTGCACAGACTTCTGGATGTATCTTGGCGGCTGTGGTGCATTAGCTGCCTGCGATTTATCTATTTGCCTGGCGAGAAATTATGGTCTGAAAAAATGTTATCCCGGCGATGCATTAAATCTCACTAGAAAAGAATATGTGGACTTCTCCATGAAAATGAAGCCCTATATTCATCCAAGAGTCGGAGGAGTCACAAAACTTTCTATGTTTACAGATGGGTGTGGACAATATTTAAAGGATTGTGGATATCGGGCTGAATTTGAGACTCTAGATGGGGATAAACCATATGAAGAAGCTGAGAAATTTGTGAAAAATGCAATCGAGAGAAATCTTCCGGTAATTTATCTCATGCTTCGTCATCGGGATAAGAAATTTAAGGATCTGAATTGGCATTGGTTTTGTATAACAGGATATAAAACAGAAAAAGAAGAAGTCCAGCAGCGTCAAATAAAAAATTCTTGTATCCACACAGCTTCCATTCAGGCAAATGAAATGAATAAAAATAAAATTAAAGAAGGCATCAACTTAGAAGAAAGAGTTTACTTAAATTATCATACATATGGAGAAGCTCTGTCTGTTGATTTTAAAAGACTTTGGAATACGGGTATGTATAAGAGAGGCGGAATGGTGGCATTGAAGAGTATTAAATAGTAATTTGTTAAAGACAGGAATCGAAAGAAGGCATTATGTAATAACACGCTCTAGCAAGCGATAGATGCGGTTGAGCATTTATCGTGCAGTGATACGAAGTAGTTTTACATAATGCCTTCTTTCGGTTCCGTTTCCTTTAATAAAACTAAACGACTCTTACAGAAGATAATCAGGTAAGTCAACGCCGAATCCGTGATGAACAAAACCGATATGTTCGAGTGTAATGTGTTCAATAGAAATCTTGTTTAACGTCATATGTTGCATACTGCTTCCCTCCCAACTTAAATTCTGTTATTTTATTATAACAAAAGAAAATCAGTTTGAATAGAGGATAATGCGGTGACTTCGGCTATTTTTCGGGCATAAATAGAAATTTTTTTGACATGAGGTTAAGAAAAAGAAATACAATAAAAATAGATAAAAAGCAGGAATTGAGGGCAATTTTGATAATAAACTTCAATAGGATGTGAAATCGCCTAACAAAAAAGAAGTAAAACTAAATTTTTTTGTGAAGATTGTGAATTGAAAAAAAAGAAAAATATTATATAATAAGAAGCGTTGAAAAGAAGAGTTGAGCCATTGCGGTGAGACCTTAAATATAAATCTTAATTTTCCCCTTTAACTGCTTTGCAGATTTTATATGGTGCGTATCGAGTCATATTGATGACGTCGATGCGTTTTTTTTATTTTAAATAGAATTGTAAATATTTTTTTATCATCAAAAGTTCCTCTGGAAACAGACAATACTTTTTATCTCCATCTTTTACTTTTTTGCAGCATTCCTTAAAATCAAGCCAGCATACTTCTTGAACTTCTTCTTTCTGTAAGGTTAAATCCTCTATATTAACAGGTTCCTGATACAAATAAACATGACTGATTTCGTGATTTTTAAAAGGCTTGCCATAAAATGTTTCCTCGCAACATCCCTCATGGAGTCCCATAAAATGAAGCTGCTCCGGCTTTGCCTTAATTCCAAGTTCTTCTTCCAGTTCCCTTAATGCAGAAGAAAGATAATCCTGACCTGCTGGTAAATGTCCTGCAGAAGAAATATCATAGCATCCTGGAAATGCATCTTTATTTTCACTACGTTTCTGTAACAGCAAATCATAACTGCCTTTTTCATTTTTCCGCACAATCCATACATGAGAAGTTCCATGAATATCTCCATCGGCATGAACTAAGGAACGTTCTTTTACTTCACCTGTGGGATTCCCATTTTTATCTCTTATATCTAAAAATTCCATCGTTATATTCCTTCTCTCTTTGGGGGCGTCTCCTTTGCCTGCGGCAAATCAGAATTTATCAAGAAACTTTTTCCCAGATTTCCTCTCTGGAAAGTGAAAAATTCTCCGCAACAATCTTAGCAATCTCCATAAAATGATCATTCATCTGATCAATATTCGGATACTTATGGAAAAGATACATCAGCTTCTTAATCCACTCAATTCCCTTATAATCAAATGGGTCTTTCGATAAAATATCACTCATCTGATAAGGAAGAATCTGCATCCAGATACTCATACGAGCCAGAAGATGCATTGTAAAATAAATCTGGCGGGTAGAGCCGTATTCGGCGGTGTTGGTGTAATGCTCGCCGTAATACTGAATATTACTTACTGTTTCTTTATGTAAGATATCAACTTTACTATTGTTAATGTCGTATTTAACGCGAATACCGTAGCGGTGTTTCAGCCATGCGGCATAGCCCCGGCGTTCTGCGTGATACTCAGACCAGTGCTGGAACAATACTGTTTCCGGGTCATCAAATAACTGTCTGTAGGAAGTCAGGTGATTAAGTCGGGCATAGTCTCTATAATCACAAATGTGTGTCAGTTCATGGAAGACAAGACGATATACTTCACAAAGTGGGGAACGTCTTAAATATGGTTCCTTAAAAATCAGTGTAAACGGCTCGTTCATATGCTTTGGATATTTCATACAGGCAGCTACATGCTTCCAGTTTTTGCGGGCAGTTGCCTCATCAAGAGTCTGAGAGTCTTCTTTATTAAATCCATATTTTTTCTGACAGGTATACATATCGTCTGTCAGTATAATCTGAACATTTAAATTCTTTATTTTAAAGAACTGAATATACGAGTTCATAATTCTGTTAATCGTCTTTTTCATAATATTGCCCCCATAGGCTCTAATAGAGCCGACTTCCCTTTTTATTAATAATCAGTATAGCACAAAAGAAATATAGCGTCAAAATGTATACAGAATTACTATTTAATTCATTAGACAAACTACAGACGAAGCCATTGCCCTCAATAAGGCATATTTGTGCTTTTAGTCGC
>ENA-ORVB01001456-ORVB01001456.1-human-gut-metagenome-genome-assembly--contig:-NODE-1456-length-15810-cov-3.58083_pt1 | contig 15810 bp, 13 predicted proteins | sample MGYA00242090_ERZ509231 | MGnify/ENA primary metagenome ERZ509231 (study PRJEB26280, sample SAMEA2338798) | human gut metagenome | biome: human gut; feature: human-associated habitat; material: faeces...
TGGATTTCGAAAGTGGTATGCAACCAGTGGAATAGAGTACTTTTATTATCTAAATAAGAAAAGATATGTGACGGTCTTTTGAATGCTGCGGGAAGAAGATTATCGGAAAGCCGTGTGAGGGAGAACCTCATGCACGGTTTGAGGTGGCAGGAGATGGAAACGGAAACTACCGCGCCATCGCTTGACCCTACCCTACTTTTACAACAATCCGATTTTGATAAAGTCCCATATCACACCTCAATGACGGACAATATATGATGGATATAGGGCAGGAATTTTTTGCAAATATCCTCTGTCTGAACTTTCATATATCCCGTTGTCGTTCCGTCGCTGCAACCATACCATTTTGCAGAAAACACCTCTTTGTCAAAAACAATCTGCACTTTGTTTCCTGTATTTAACAGGCTGCTAAAAACAGTTGTCGCACCGATTTTTGTATCCAACATACTTTTCATTTGCTCTATGGGGGCAAAGGAAACGCAGGCAATGCCTAACGCATTACTAAAATCCTTAGAACGAAACGGCTTATTGCCTACGGTAATAAACAAATAAAAATCTGTCTGCTGTCGATTGCAGAGGAACACGGTTTTTACCATGTTCATATTCAGCTTTTCATCAATGGCAACACAATCTTCCATTGTAATCGCTTCATCTGTGTCGACACGCTGAAAAGGAATTTGCAGTTCTTTTAACACTCCATAAACCTTTTTCTGAAGCTGTGTCTGAAAATGACAAGGTGCTTCTGTCTGAATTTCACTTACATAAAACATTGTTGTCACACTCCCGCTTGACTTTTTTGCGTATTCAGTTTACCATGTTTTCTTTGATTACAAAAGCGAATGTTTATCATATAAAGTATAAAAAAACAGATATATAGAATGAGGTGCTAACATGGACATGAATATTCAAAAATATATGGCATTTGTCAAAACTGTTGAGTATGGCAGTTTTACAAAAGCCGCAGAAATACTGAATTACTCTCAATCGGGCATTAGCCGTATGATAAATGACTTGGAAAAGGAATGGAAAGTGGTCCTGTTAGAAAGAGGAAAATCCGGCGTAAAACTGACAAGCGACGGAATGAAACTGCTCCCTTACGCAAAGAATGTCTGCATGGAATATGAAAAGCTGCAAATGGAAGTGGATGAGTTGAACGGGCTGTAATCGGGGCTTATCCGTATTGGTACATTTTCCAGTGTAGCGACACACTGGCTTCCAAATATCATCAAAGAATTAAAAAAAGCATATCCGGGCATTGATTATGAACTTCTTCTTGGAGATTATACGGAAATTGAAGAATGGATTTCAGAGGGACGTGTGGATTGCGGCTTCCTGCGATTACCAACCTGCTCTGACTTTGAAACCGTTTTTTAGAACAGGACAGGCTGCTTGCCATTTTGCCGGAAAATCATGCTTTGGTGCAGCTTGAAAAAGTTCCTATGGCGGCTCTTTGTGATGAACCATTTATGCTGTTGGAAAAGGGGGCAAAAACAGAGGTATCGGAAATATTTGAACGATGTAACCTGATACCAAAAGTGCATTTTACAACATGGGACGATTATGCGATTATGTCAATGGTGGAAAGTGGTCTTGGTATCAGCATTTTGCCGGAATTGATTTTGAAGCGTGTTCCATATCGGATTGTGGCAAAAGAATTAGATGTACCTGCATATCGAAAGATAGGAATTGCTTTGAGAAGTAAAAAAACAGCTTCACTTGCAGTCAAGCGTTTTTTAGAATATCTTCAATATTGTTAAAATCTTGTTACTAAAAATATATGAACAGCTCATTTATATTCAGCTAGATTTCTGGCTGCGTATAGATGTGCTATTTTTTGAACTGAATAATTTTTTGTGAAAAAATTTGGCATTTTAGGAAAAGGGTACTCTTTTCCTATGTTGATGATTTGTCAGAGGTTTCGGTGCCTGTAATGGATGAGCCGGTGGTTGAAGAGCCGAAGGTGGTAGAATATGAGCAGGAGGAATGTTCGGAAGAGAAGATGATATCCTATGAGGAATATAAGAGAATGACACCTCTGGAGAAAACGTAGATCTGTGGAGTTGCTCAGATTAGAAGTCGTCAGATGGTGCATAATATCGAGAAGTTTAAATTCATGGATATAGTACTGCGGATGTGGATGAGTTTATGGAAGAGAAAGAAAAATTTCATTAGGGAATGTGAGAGTTGGTTGTACATTCCAAGGCAGAGGAGGTTCTGGAAGAGACTAAGCGACTGGGACTACCTTTTGAGTACTGGATTATAACACAAAAGGTGGAGGCGTTGCAATTTCAGTTGGATAACAATGTTTATAATGCGAAGCTATATCTGGCGGTGTGGATATTTCGGATGAAGATAAGGTGTTTGCTTGAAAATGGTATAAAAGAATGATAAAATGGTAAGAAAATAAAACCAAAATATTTACAATAATAAGAGGATAATTATGAGTGAAATGTACAATTTTATCAATGAAAAAATGAAGGTATTATTGGTTATTAATGAGAATTCAATGGAAATAGATGGGGTTAAAGTATGTCCACTTAATCAGCAAGAGATTGCAAATCAAGTACCTTGTGGAAAGCCAAAAGTAAATCAGATAATTCGTGAACTGACAGATGAAGGCTATGTGGAAACTATGCGAACAAAGGGGAGGTATATACTTACCGAAAAGGCAGAAATATTAGTAAAAGGTTTACTTGATAATTAAATGGAGGCAGTTATGGAAAATGCTAATAAGAATGTGGAAGAATTATTTAATCCGAGTCTTTCGCAAGTATATAAGGATAAATTTCAAGAGCTTATATTCAGAATGGATAATGCTTATGCAAATTATAGAGTTAGGATATTAAAGGAAGAAATAGAAACACAGAAACTATCTGAGGAGAGCGATATTGAAGAGCTAAAATATATAGCTTCATTAAGGGTTTTGTTGGATTTGATTCAACAGGGCTGGGTTATGGATATAAGAGATGGAGCATTATATTTACTTTTTTCTTCTGAAAATAGTAATAATAAGAACTATATAAAATATCGTTTAAGTTTCGAAAGGAACGCTCAGTTTGAAGAAAAGTCAATTGTTCAATTTATAGAAAAAATGGAAAAAAAGAGGATCTTTGAAGGAAGGGAGGTATCTGTAAAATCATTAATTGGAGATCCGGCGGCTTTAATTTACAAAATTAATAATGGAGAAATTATTGTGAGACCTTATATTCAACAGGTTACAAACGATAAGGATATATACACGGGATATAAGTTGTCTGACATATGGAGGTATTTTAGATATACTTGGTCCATTCCATATAAGACAATGCCTGGTAGAAATATTTATTATCTTGTTAGAGATAAAGCACAAGAAAATCATCCGGTGATAGGTATTTTTGCATTAGGAAATTCCGTATTGAATCTTACAGTGCGAGATAATGATATAGGATGGACTGTTGATGCGGTAGATACTAATATGGCAAGAAAACAGGATATACAAAAATCAAATAAGCAAATCAGCCAGACTGAAGGGAAAGTCGAACGATTTTTAGAGAGCGAAGAGCAATATATAAGAAGAACAGAAGAATATGCAAATAAATTGTTAATTCAATTGGAAACAAATATAAAGGATGCATTGAATGATATTTATGTAAAGGATTTGGGGTATCATAGGAATACAAAGCATCCTAATGAAGAGTATATTCAGCGGTTGAGGGAGCAGGCGGAAGAATTAAGAATTAAAAATTTGAATAATACTAAGAACGATAATGTTACGGATTGGGTTGCTGAGGCAGAAAGTGAATTGTTTAAAAAGAAAAGGTTGATTGAATTAGCTAAATTGTTGGAAACGAGGAATATTTTTCAAAAGTATCATGCTTCCACAGCAAGAGAGCAAATTGTGACAATGCTGAAAAAGGATGATGGTCGAAAGGCTATCGGTGCAGCTTTGATTGCGAATAGGAAAAATAAAATTGGTGCTAACATGATGGATATTATAGTTTGTGGTGCGATTCCACCATACAATGAATTACTTGGTGGAAAATTAGTAAGTATACTGGCATGTAGTCCGCAGGTTATAAGTGATTATACAAATAGATATAAAAAGCAGGTAAGTGAAATAGCTTCTAGAATGAAAGGAAAAAAGGTCATAAGGGATAGTAGATTAGCGTATATGGGGACAACTAGCTTATATGCTATAGGTAGTAGTCAATACAATAGAATAAAAGTTCCGATGGCGGAGGACTTTGAATTAATATATAAAAAGGTTGGGGTTACAGAAGGGTTCGGAACAGTTTATTTTTCTAAGCATACAACGGATTTATTATCAAGGATTTTAGAGATAATGGATGGTGGTAAAAAAATTAATCATATCTTTGGGGAAGGAACTAGTCCAAGATTTAGATTGATTAGCAGAGGTGTTGTCGCGCTTGGGCTAAAGGCAGACTCTTTTTTACAGCATTACTCACCTAGAATTGTATATAGTATGGAATTGGCTAAGAATTCGAAGGACTTCTTAAATGGTTATACATCAGATTTACAGTACGCATTTGATTTGGAGAACCCCGAAAGTATTATACAGGCTACAAAGGAAATGAGTGATTTTTGGTATAATCGTTGGTTGCTGAGTAGAATAAAAACTGTTGATATTGAAACACGCTTAAATGCTTTTAAGGTAGAAGAATTCATGTTAAGTAGGAGGTGTAAGCATGAATAAGTTGGATTTTGTTCGTAAGCTTTACAGAGGTAAAAATTGTTATTCTGATCCATTAACACCAGAAGAAATAGAGCTTATTCATATAAGGTCTACAACTGAAAATATAATTAGACAGATGCTTGAGGATAAAAAAATTATATTTTTGACAGGTAATCCCGGGGATGGAAAGACTTATATAATTAAAGCGTTGGATGCGGTGATTGATAAGGTAAATGCTTATGTTGAAACAGACTTAAGTAGCATAGAAGATTATTCTGATATAGTAGAAAATATTAAACAGTGTTACGAAAATGGTAGTGCTTGTATTATAGCAGCAAATGAATATCCGTTTATTAAGCTAGAAAAAGCTATGGGAGAAAAATATCCAGAAATATCAGAGCAAATACGTGCTGTAAAGAAGAATAGCATCGTATATGGAGTCCCATCCTTTGAATGTGGACGAATTGTAGTTATTGATCTCAATGATAGAAATTTGTTGGATAGAGAGAAGAAAACAATTCTTACGGTTATTGATAGGTTAGTAGGTTTGTTGGAGGATAGTAAGGGTATAAACCATATATTAGATGAAAATATACAAGCCTTGTCTAATGAACTTGTAAGAGAACAATTGTTAAAGATTTTCGAAATCATTTCGATTTGTGGTGAACATTTTGTAATGCGGGATATATTGGGGACTATTGCTTATGCAGTTTCGGCGTGTGTTGATGATGAAGAATATACGCATTATTATGATACATTATTTAGTGGAAGCAGTGAATTGAACAATTATTTAAAGCAGTTTGATCCTGTCTATTTAAGTGAACCTGATATAGATGAGCAAATATGGAATGGTGAGATAGAAGATGGATGGGTTTTGAATGTACCAAGTAAATGGCCTTTTGAGTATGATGATACAGAGGAGGCATTAACCGCATTTGCTTCAATAAAAAGAAAATTCTATTTTGAGAATATCTATTCGAAAAGAATGTCAGAATTACAGCCAGATGAATACGTTGATTGCTGTAAGGTGTTCCAGCAGATTGATTCACGGAAAAGTAAGGTTAGAGATATCATTGTACAGGCCATAAATAGAATGTATTTGAAGTCTGATGATGCAAAGCATCAATTACGCATTTGGAGTACTCATAGCTATGATTTGAGCAGAGAATCCTCAGCAGCAGTTTCTAGCAGATATATTCCGAATAGTGAACTGTTATTGGAATGTCCACATCCTTCAGATTGGCTTGCGGATATGGAATATACACCAACACATTTGATTTTGCGTCATCAGAGTTTTGATTCTCCGGTGTTGAAATTAGATGTAGATATGTTGAAAACGTTATTTATGGTTAGAAAGGGATATCCGGTAGGCTTGCTGTCTGATAAGTATGAGCAGATGATAAGTCAGTTCCTTGACGAAATGGCAGGAAAAAATGGAGCAACACGACCATATGATGAAGGAGAAATTATTATTGCTAATCGAAAAGAGGATTATAAAAAATCTCTTTTTATTCGTAATAATAAGTATAGTTTTACAGAAGGAGAAGATTTGTAATGGCGACAAAGAAGTTTTTGAAGGAACTTGGTACAGATATTGCAAATACAAAATTAGAGTTTTTGCCAACCTCAGACTCGACAAAGCCAATGCATATTGCAAATGGTTTTTTTAGAGCATGTACGGGTGAAGTGTGTAACGTGCAGGATATACATGAATGGGTCATAAGTGAGAGACGAACCGATGGTAAAGCAATTACCTCAGAGAATTTAAAAGAAAAGTATGTGGATATCTTGGAATATGGTACAGATGAGAACAGTGATAATATAAAAGAAATACGTTTTTTGTTTGAAAAGGTATTTAATCCAGATGCAACAGTTTATCCAAGCTATGCTAATTCAGTTTTAAATATTAGTTCACATTGGTTGATAAAGGACAGGATAGATTCAGAGGCGAAAATAGGTGATTTTATTTATAATATTTTAGCAGTGCCTAGGGATGGACAGGTGTCTAGAGTTATTGAATTAACACAGAAGGCATTAAAAAATGATAAGGATGATATCACAAAATTAATTAAGCCTATATTAGGTGCAAAAGTAATTCAGGGCGAACGACAAACAAAAACAGAAAAGGATTTTGTTGGGATTGATATGAACTTCTCAAAAGGCGTTATACGTGATGGATATGATGCAATTGCAGAGAATATGATTTTTATGGAGCAAGTAAATAATTCACTATTATTCCTTAAAAGAATAATTAATTATGCTACATTTGCAACAGTTTTTTATTTGATTGATGTGAATCATGCTATGTATAATGCTGTTCGAGTTCCACTACTGCTTGATTCAGGTATTGGCTTGTCTGCTATAGAGGCGGCAAGCGAGGAGTGTTATAAAAGCGGCAAGAAGGAAGTGGAAAACTTTTATATTAACTGCATAAAGGAAAGATTGAGCAGTGAGATTATAAATCATAACTCTGAGGAAGAGTGTATGAGTTATATTGAAAAATCTCCATTTGATGAAACTAATGAGAAGAAGGATGAAAGAGGATTAGTAAAAAGGTATTTTTCTGCATATGTGCAGAGTGGAGATTTACCGTTAGATGCATTGGCAAAGGCATTGCAAATGGCATTATATACTTTTACATATTCTAATAATACTCCTTCTGACTTTTGCAGAGTGTGTGGTGGTAGAAGCGGATTGGTCGGTCCTAAGGGTAATGCTGCAACAAAACGCCTGCTCATAGATAGATTTTTATTAGAAACAATTGCGTTATCAGTTGTGTCGCCACAAGAATTAGAAAATGGTATGGAGTTCAAGGAATTTGGTAAGCGGTTAAGGGAAAAATATAATATTATTATTGGTACAGATGTTGAATTAGAATATGAGCTGTTAGAAAATGCGAATATCGCACAGTTGGTGCCAGGAGACTTAAGGGGAGAGTTGGCTAATAATGCGAAGGGTATAGCAGATATGCTTAATTCCATGAATTTAGCAAAAAGATATGCAGATGGTGTTATTATTATAGGATGGAGGTTGCAGTGATGAATTTATTAACTAAAGTTATTGCAGAAACTATATCTAAGAAATGCAACGATGGAAGCTTTGGCGTTTCATTGATTAATATCCCTTCTGTCAATTATACAGATCTTGTGTCTAATATAAATTTAAGTAAGAAGGCTGAAATTTTCTTTTTGGGTTTTTATGAAAAAGAGATTGAGTCTATGGAATTGGTGGAAAGGGATGGTATAAGTTTTTCTTATACAGTCGAGGAGGCAGAAATATCCAGAAATACTGGTGATGAGAGTGTGTTTAGAATTCTTATTATAAAAAGGCAGGATATTGAGAAGCTTTCTTCATTGAGATGGTTTGAAGAAATTGATATGACAGGAACCTATAAGTCTATCTGTGATTATAGCATGAATCATATTAAAGACAAAAATTCTACAATCATAAATTTGATAAGAGCATTGAAAAGAAAAAGCATACAATCAGTGCTGAGTTTTGAAAATGTTTTAGCATATTTAGGAGATATTATGTCTGCGAGTAAAGAAGAGCTTCCGCAGGTAGTTCGTACAAACTTATATAAATTGGGTTTGTGCGCAGATAAGTCGTTTGCAATTGGCAATGTTGGTGTTGATGAATTTGTAAAAAGCATAAAGCGTAATGCAGCGACTGTTAAAAGAATTGGTGGATTAGAGCAAAAGGAGCGACAAGGTATTAATAACTATTATACTAAGCACCCTGAAAGTTCAGTTACGAAGTTGATTTTAAAGTATAGAGATATAAAGGATATCAATATACTGTGCAATATGGATATCGAAGAGGTTGAAGCATGCTTGAAGGCTGTGTCTGCATCAAAAAAGAAATCTACCAGCAGAAAGAAAGGCAGTGGTGGAAAAATATCTCAAACAACAGCAGCAGCGCAGTTGATTTTTGGTGGTAGTAAGGAAGAAATAGAAGAGGTAATATCAGAATTTGTAGAGAGGGTTAAAAATCAAGAGAATCCAGATAAACTAGAAATGCTCGAAGTAGAGGTGGGCGACAGTAAAATGCAGGTAAGTAGAGAGCCTGCTTCAAAAACTGTGGCAACAAAAATGTCATCAAAAAGAAACTATGGAGCTTGTATTTTTGCAGAGGTTGATAATGTAAGAGCAGCTATAGATGGCTATAATGATAAATATTATCATAAAGATTTTAACCAAGAGTTTGTTATGCAGATAAAGGATTGGTTAAAGACATCTTTACAATATATTCCGGATTTATCTATTGTTGAAGCTTTTGAAGAATATTTATTGTGTCGTGATGTTATATATGATGAATATACTCGAATGATAACCGATGAATACGGACAGATAAGAGATGAGATAGAAGGTTATTCTATTGCTGAACGTTTGCATGACATACCTATGCTACAGATAATTAGTAATATAAAAATCTTTTCGGATTATATTAATGCATATGAGAAGTTACTTGCTACAATTAATGTAGAATTTCCTAAAATAAGTACGATGATTGCACAAAGTGTAGCGAAAGATATTGTAAATTATATTATGGCTATGGATTATGTGTTTGTAATCGGAGAAAGTAAATTTCATGCTATTCCAACGCCGATGAATCCGATGTATTTATGGAAATATGTACGCTTGGCAGAGGAAATCATTGAGTCAAAGGGGATAGATGGAAGTGAGATTGCTTCAATTAATGAGGATGATAAGAGCTTCATAATACGAAAAGCAGAGGATATTCCGGAACCAGTGTCTATTGTTATGATTACTAAAATGCTTAGAGAAGAAGGTGCAGTATATCTTCCTATAGCGGGAAAACTTGGCAATTTACCTATATATTCAACTCAACCGCAGATTAATGAAGGTAATAGTGGAATTGAAGTTGTTAAACAAAGTGTTGTAAGGTATATATGCTTATATCCGCATGCAAGCATGATGCTAAGAATAACATTCGTGAATCCACCTTCTGTAGAAAATGTAATTGCAATGCTGAAAAAATTAGATGCGGAAAGAGATTTGAGTTCGTTTGGTGTGGATATATCAATATATAGGACAAAGGAAGCCCCTAGTCATTGGGTTGAAATAACGGACAAATCCTTACAAGAAGGGCTTTTAGGAAAAATCAAACATGGAAAGAATATGCACTTTTCCTTGAATATTAAAAATGAGACTATAGACTATGATAAACTGTTGTTGGAATTAGGTAAAAAGAAGCAGCATTTAATTGTAATTTTTGATCCTAACGAAAAGGAAATTCGCACAGCTAAGAGTGAAAGATATAATCACATTCATCCTTTGTGCGTGCCAATGGTTTATCAATATAATCCATTCAAGGACGAGGTGGATATTAGACCATCTAATGAGGGTGGTATTTTTTCGTATTATTCAAGTATACTGGAGAAGCTCAATGAGCATTCTTCAAGCTTTGCACATACGAGTATATTTAGTAGATCACCAATAAGAAAGGAAACCTATAATAGCTTACTTGAAAATACAGATTGGATGATTATTCTCGACCAAAATTTAAAAAGCTGGGACATTTCACTGCAATCAGAAAGTGAAAAGTTATTTTATAAGGAGGATGAATGCCGTTCAATAGGTATTTATTCAAAAAATAGCAGAAAGTTTTCTCTGGGATATAAAAAGACTATAGAGAGCTTGGGGAATTATATTGCGACTGAAAAAGGCTTGGAAAATATAATAAAAACAATTAGGTCGGTAAACGATGATGGCTTGCTTAGCATAGTTTCACATTCAACCAATAGGATATTTGACGATAATCATGGAAAAGGTAGCTTAGGTCTTGGTATAGCTGCGATATCTTATTTAAAAGGAAATAAGGACGCATTACTTGTAGGCTTAGATACACAGCTGGCTAGAGAGTGGCTTTCTGAAAGAGAGAAAGGTATTTTGCCAGATTTGATTGGAATTAATCTTCAGGGTGATGATATTCGAGTTGACCTTATCGAAGTAAAAACCGGAAATGGTGATTTTAGAATTTGTGATGAACAAATATCGGGGCATGCAGTAGAGCAGGTGTGCGTGTTAGATAACCTGATTAAGGAGATATTCGGAAGAAGTGAAAAGATAACAACAGTATCAAGACGAGAAATTTTACGTCATCACGTATTTGAAAGCTTGTATAATGCAGATCTTACTAATACTGAAAAGCATAATTTGACAGAAAAATTAAATCAATTGTTTGCTGGAGAATTAAATTTAAAAATTAAGAAAAACATAGTTTTTGTTGATTTTAATTCAGCGGATACAAAGAGTGAAATCTTTGAGGCTGGAGATTCATTAATTGGAAACAAGATTATATTTACTAAGATTGGCAGTAGCGATATTCAGAAAATATTATCTGGTATTTCGGTTGATGAAAATTTATTTTTACAAGCTGAACAAGCGAATGAAATATTTGTTAATAGCGAAAACGAGGGTAATGTTCCAGAGATAGACAATGATGTATCAGAGCCTATGTCAGAGGAAAATGATGAAAAAGCAGAAGATACTACTGATGCTACAAAGGTGGAGGCGGAACAGATAAAGGAGACGCATGAAGAAACAGAAAATGTAAATATAGTTCATACGCCGGAAAAAGAGCAGGAAGCATTATTTATAAAAGAAAAGTGCTATCGTCTTAATAAGGTGCTACGAGATTTTGGCATTAAAGCAGTACCTATAACTGAAGAAAATGTGTTAGTAGCAGCTCGTTTTGTAAGATTTAAAATTGAACTTTGTTCGGGAGAAACTATTAGAAACCTAGAAAAATATAAGCAGGATATATCTCGAGAAATAGAAGCCTTTGGAGAGATTATGATTGATAATATCAAGGGCACACGTTATGTGGGGATGGATGTTCCTTTTGAAAGAAATGGTAACACGCTTGAGTTATTGGAAAATTTGAGCTTGCTTAATAATTCTAGTGGTAGTCTTGATATATTAGCGGGACAAAAGCCGGATAGTAGTATAGACATTCTTGATGTGTCAAAGGCACCACATATTTTGATATCTGGTACAACTGGTTCAGGAAAAACAGTGTTTTTGTATTCTATGATTGTTAGCTTGATAAGTAAGCATTCGAAGAATAACTTGGAAATAGTGATTGTGGATCCCAAGCAAACAGATTTTCATTTTTTCAAAGGACTTCCACATTTACGAGGCAACAAAATTATTACTGATCCAGAAGAGGCACTTAAGATGCTGGATGAAATCAATAGTATCGAGAAGGAGCATAGAACACAGTTACTAATTGAGAGTAATAGCAGAGATATAGAATCATATAATGCTAAAAATTTATCTAATCCAATGAAAAGGTTGGTTGTTGTCATAGATGAATACGCAGATTTGGTTAAGGCTGCGGAAATGCTTGGTATTAGAAAGGATTTTGAAGCCAGATTATGTATGCTGGCTCAGCGAGTAAGAAATCTAGGAATTCATTTAATTATTGCAACTCAACGTCCGAGTGCATCTATTGTGACTACGGCATTGAAGGCCAATATTCCTGTAAGAATATCATTTAGGTTACCAGCACATCAGGATTCTATGACCATATTGGATAGAACAGGTGCAGAGGATTTATTGGGAAAAGGAGATATGCTTGCAATGACGGAGACTGATTATTATAGAATGCAAGGCTTTTATATTTCAGAGGAAGATTTGCAAGAATATTTGAGGAAATTTAAAGATGAGTAGTATATCATTAGAAAAATGTATTACTGGTCAATTTGTGAGGGAATTAAAAAACAGATTTCTCTGTGAGGTTGTTATTGCTGGTAAGGTGGAGGTGTGTTATATACCCTCCTCCTGTCATTTGAGTAATTTTTTGCAACTAGAGGGGAAAGAAGTACTGTTAATGCCAACGGTAGCAAAAAAATCTAAAACTGCTTTTGCTGTTGTGGCTGTAAAATTCAAGAGAAGTTATATAATATTAAATACTTCTTACGCAAACAGATTAGTAGAGTATGCGATACAGGGAAGAAAGCTATCATATCTGGGCAAAAGAAAAGCTTGCACGCGAGAAAAGAATGTAAATGAGTATAAATGTGACTTATATATTGCTGATACCAAGACTATTGTGGAAATAAAGAGCGTCATATCAGCAAGTGATATTGGGGTATTTCCTACAGTGTATTCAGAACGTTCGTTAAATCAACTAAGTAAGATAAAGGAATTATTACGGTTAGGATATAGAGTCGATTATATTATTGTTTCCTTAAATCCTTATGTTAAAGGTATAGAATTGTTAAAGGATACACAATTTTATGTAGAGTTTGAAGAATGTATTAATTTGGGAATGAGTGTGCATGCATTTAATTGTAAAATTCAAAATGATATGGTTCTGTTAGATAAAAAGTTGTTGATTGAGTAATGAGGTTGTTTTGTATCGTATTGGAGGAAAGGAAGGTGTGCTCATGGCTATACCAACAAACATAAAAACGTTACTATCCGGCGAAGTAGTTGAATGGGCAAGAATTGAATTTAAAGAAACATGGGATCCGGCAACTTCATTGAAATCTGTTTGCGCATTTGCCAATGACCTTGATAATTGGGGCGGTGGCTATATTGTAATAGGTGTGGAGGAAGAGGATGGACGTCCAGTGTATCCGCTAAAGGGCGTGCCGGTAGAAAAGCTTGATAATTATCAGAAAGAGATATTTAAGAAGTGTAAGCTTATAAGACCTGCATATATGCCGATTATCGGTAAGGAAACTTATCAAGGTAAGCACTTTATAGTGATTTGGTGTCCCGGTGGAGAGTCGCGTCCGTATTCGTCGCCGAAAACTATGAAAGTGGAGAATAAGGAACGAATTCATTATATCCGCAAGGCATCGAACACAGTGGAACCTACAGATGATGAGGAAAAGGATTTGTTTAACCTTGCAAACAGAATTCCCTTTGATGACCGTGTAAATCATAAGGCAGAGATATCTGATTTGAACATTACCCTTATTCAGAATTACCTGAAAGAGGTAAAAAGCTCTTTGTATGAGAAGGCGAAAACAGGGGATTTTATTGAGGTGTGCCAAGATATGAATATCGTCAGTACCCTGCCAGAATATATTAAGCCTAAAAATGTTGGGTTGATGTTTTTTAGCATGGAACCGGACAAGTTTTTTCCATATACTCAGATCGATGTGGTACAGTTCCCGAGCGGTCTTGGTGGAGATGATATTATTGAAAAAATCTTTAAGGGACCGATACAGCAGCAACTTAGGGATGCATTGCAGTATATTCATAATGTAGTTATTACTGAGAAGGTTACCAAATATCCTGATAGAGCGGAGTCAGACCGTTTCTTCAATTATCCATATGCAGCAATAGAAGAGGCATTATCAAATGCTGTTTATCATCGTGCCTATGATGAGCGTGAGCCGATCGAAGTTCGCGTTGAAAACGATAGAATTGAAATCGTAAGCTTTCCAGGACCGGATCGTTCGGTAACGATTGAGGGGTTAAGATGTTTTCGTGTATCAAACCGTCGTTACAGAAATCGTCGAATTGGAGATTTTTTAAAGGAGTTGCATCTTACAGAAGGTAGAAATACCGGATTTAAGAAAATTTTGGATGCTTTGGAGGCAAATGGCTCTCCAAAGCCTGAGTTTGAGACAGATGAGGATAGAAGTTATTTTATAACACGATTGTTTATACATGAGAAATTTGTAAATGATTCTGACGAAAAGCTAAAAAGGAGCCAAAAAGGAGCTGAAAAGGAGCCGAAAAAAGGGGATGAAAGAAAACAAGCAATTTTAGCAATGTTGGCAGAGAATCCAACGATTACTCAAACTCAGATTATGGAAGAAATGAATTTAACGAGGAAACAGGTACAAAGGGATATGAAAGAATTGCAGGAGGACGGGGTACTTGTAAGAGTGGGAACTAATAGAAGCGGATGCTGGGTGGTAAAAAGTTAACATTATTATGAAATTGAGGCGAATAAATGAAAATATTATATGAACTCGTATATTATTGTGAAGAACTCAAGCCGGTTGGCGCATTCATTGCTTTTAAGTAGTGAATGGGGATGTGGAAAGACATATCTGATTGAGCATGATTTAAAAGATACGTTTAAAGATAAATTCTATATTCTTCGCGTATCTCTTTTTAAAATTACTTTAATAGAAGAAATGTATAATTTTATGAGAAAAATGGCTTGAGGATACTATAGAAGTAAAAATATAAGAAATGTAGTAGAAAAATTACAGAAGAGTGCAGAAATTGTTGCAAAATAGACGAGAAATCATCTATGGAGCAAGGGCTCCTCTTTTATGTCAAAAGTAACCGCCAAATTATAATGCGGTCAGATGCAAAATTACCCCAGCTCTTTGCGAGCTGTGAGCCTATGAAACTTTTTCTGTAAAATAACGACGATAAGGTCCTTCTATGATAAAATAAATATCATTAGGAGGGTCTTTTACTATGGCAAGACAAAAGAAACCGATTCACAGAGTTGAAATGACAGAAGAAAAACGAAATATTAGATAACGTATAATTAATTTCGCAAATTCAATTTCATAAAAATATTATCCGGCAGCTTCTAGAGGAATACGATATCGAGACAGCAGAGGATATCCAGGATGCTCTTAAAGATCTCCTGGGTGACACTATCAAGGAAATGATGGAGGCTGAAATGGATGAGCACCTCGGATATGAAAAATCTGAGCGTTCTGATAATGATGATTATCGCAATGGGTATAAGCGCAAGCAGGTCAACAGTCGTTACGGTTCTATGGCAATCGAAGTACCGCAGGATCGGAAATCTACCTTTGAACCACAGGTCGTAAAAAAGATATTTCTGACATTGACCAGAAGATTATTTCCATGTATGCAAAAGGAATGACTACACGCCAAATCTCGAAAACAATAGAAGATATCTATGGATTCGAAACATCTGAGAGTTTTATTTCTGATGTGACTGATAAGAGACTTCCACAGATTGAAGACTGGCAGAATCGTCCATTGGACGAGGTATATCCAATCCTTTACATCGACGCCATTCACTATTCTGTACAGGATAATGGTGTGATCCGTAAACTTGCCGCTTATGTCATACTGGGCATTAACTCAGAAGGCAGGAAGGAAGTCCTGACGATTACAATTGGTTGAATATTATGGTGCGGCAAAGCCGCCAGTCCG
>ENA-ORVB01001460-ORVB01001460.1-human-gut-metagenome-genome-assembly--contig:-NODE-1460-length-15794-cov-3.58746_pt1 | contig 15794 bp, 17 predicted proteins | sample MGYA00242090_ERZ509231 | MGnify/ENA primary metagenome ERZ509231 (study PRJEB26280, sample SAMEA2338798) | human gut metagenome | biome: human gut; feature: human-associated habitat; material: faeces...
CTGCAAGCACGGCCTGACCAGTTCCCCACGGCTTTGTACGGCCTTCCGGCAGAGTTCCCGGAATATCGTTAATGTCCTGGAAAGCATAATCCACCGTCACATCATGGGCAGCGCAGATAGCTTTGATACGCTCACCGATAACCTCTTTGAACTCCTGCTCGATATCCTTACGGATGATAAATACCACATGGTTGAAGCCAGCCTCAAGCGCATCATGGATGGAATAATCCATGATAATATGCCCCGCATCATCCACCGGCTCTAACTGCTTGATTCCTGTTCCGAAGCGGCTGCCAATACCAGCTGCCATGATAAGTAATGTTGTTTTCATAATTCTCCTTTCCATACCTTGTAGCGCCCAATGTGCCTTCCACAAAATTTTATGTGATTATTAGAGCAACGCCAGTAGCCTATGCTCTCGTTTTTGTTTATAGTTTCTTTAGAAAAAATCATTTCTTCTTCATGGGGTCCAATCTATTTAATGTCTTCCAGATTTCCCATCCAATTGACATATCTCATCATTTTTCTGGCATTCTTTAGCATTTTTCAAAGATTCATCGTAACATTCTGATAAACCATTTATTCCTTCGATAATAGCCAGACCGATTACAAATCCAATAACATATTTTTCCGCCCAAGCTTGTTTCATATAATAAAAAAGATTTGCAATCGCTGAATATAAATAGAAACCTCCTTTAAATGCATACACTGTTGTTAACCGTAAATGATTTTCTGTTCTTTTGCCTGTTATCAAGCCCCATGAAATAATAATAGGCAAAACTATATACATGAGAATAAAGCTAATATCCATATATAATATTCCTCTAAAATCCTATTTTTTTCTATATTTTGTTAAATACTGTCTACAAAATTTCAAATATAAATTTTTCCTCATGCTTACTCTAATCTTTCAACATCATAATTTGCAGACATTTACTTTATCACCCTTTATCGTGTATTTTAAATTTCTCATTACTCCAAGTATATTATTTTGCAATTCTTAAATTCAAAAATTCTTTCTTTGCTTTTTGAACTGCATCAAATTTTTCGTTCCATTTAACACGTATATTAGATTTTTTTAATACTTCATCTAACGAATAATCATCAAAATATTTCAATGGTTCTGCTGCATAATATTCCTTACAATACCAGTTGTAAAGTGTGCTTATTTTCTCTTCGCATTCTGCATTTTCTAATTCAAACGGTGTTTCTTTTAATATTTTTTCTAAACCCTCTGACAGAAAAAATATATCAGGTGGATAATCATCATATACATACTCTCCTTCATATTCTACCCGCACAGGTTTAGGGTTAATATTATTCTTTTTAAGTTTATACTCAAAATACGAAAATAAACTATCCGCATTAACAGATACATCATTATATCTGCAAACTTCCTTATATGCATCTAAAAGTTGATTTAAGCATGACATTTCATTTCTATTCATATATCTACTAGTATAATCTTTAGATATTTCACATAAGTTTTTATAATTTTGCTGAGAATATCCCTCTTCAAATAGTCTTATTATTGGATGAATAATATTCATTTTTAAATTATTTCTATTGCCTTTATGATAATATGCTGCTGAAATAACTAATGAAATAATTCCTGATACTATTACCGTTATAATCGTAAAACAATTAGAATACCAATTATTATCGAACCACTGTTGAAAAGTCATTTCACATCTCCATCCCTATACTGATATACCATATTTAGAAAATAATCCATCAAAAAATGCACACACTTTTCTTTTTCCAATAGCAGGATTGTATAATTCCTTTGCTCCAAATCTATAAACATCATAGCCAGCCAAACTCATTTCCCGTTGTGCTGCCATCATACCAGCATATTTATCAACTGATGCATAATGTTTTTTATTGCCTTCAACATATTCTGCATAATGTTGCACTCCGTCAATCTCAATAACCACTCTTTGTGATTCAGAAAAAAGCATAAGGAAATCCATACGCTGATGTTCAAAAATCTTTTTAATTCTATCTTTTTGCAACTTTGGATCATAATACAGCCATACCTGAGGAAACAATGCTGGTATTTTTCCTTCTTTCCCTGCTACCATTTCTAAATATGTATCAAAAAACAACCGTTCCATTGGGGAATCCCTCAATGAATTTTTCATGAATGTCACCATATCTGCTCCCATATCCAACTCATATAACCTGTTATCATACCAGTCTTGAAGTTCTTTCCATGTAATTCCATGTCCCCCTATTGGTTCATCATATACAAGACATTGATCTGCATTATTTACAATAGTCACGTCATTATTAAGAGCATCTGACAAAACAATTTCTGGTTTATATTTAGAAGCAAAAATAATATTTTTCAACTGCCCATTTACTCCTGGATTCAAAGGAACCACACTATATATTGGCATATTTGCAATTGTGTCTGTTTCTCTAAGTTCATATCCATCTGAAGTTAAATATTTGTTTATTGCTTCAGCACAAACAGAATTGCTAAAGGGAATTTCTTCAAATTCATCATTAATTTGAAATCTTCTAATAGATGGATGCACATACTGTGTCAAAAAATATTTAAAGTGTTCATCATTAATTTTCAAAAAATCAAGATATGAATAAAAAAGTTCCTCAAAACTCCAATCATTATTTCGATCCATGTGTTGCCGAATATCATCTATAGCTGTTGTCATTCCAAATCTGTAATCCGTCGTAGGCAAACTGTTAGCCTTAGGATATACTTTTCGCACAAATTCAGCAACCCCCATATGACCAGTAACACAGCCAATCATCAATAATTCATCTATTATCATCTGTCTTGTCAATTCCTGAATACTCATAAATGTTCTCCTTGCAATTCCATCACCCTATAGGCGTTTGCGAAACGCCCAAAGCCGCATAAATACGGCATTTTTTTGTTGTTAAAATAAAATATCTCCTCAAGGTTTATGGTAAAATAGAATTGCCCCAAAACTAATTAACCAATCCATCTAAAGGAGATATACCTATATGATAACATATAAACAGCTCACTTTGACAAAAATTTTTGAAGATTGTCAGAATAAATTTGACAACGACAACTATCCTAACACACAGGGATGAAGCCATTAACTTTGATGAAATTGTTCCTGTTTCTTTTATTTCTCATTTTTATCTTTATGGGGTCTGACCTCGAGAGTTTCCTGGCCAAATCATCAAAATTATTTAACTGAGAAATTATTGATCCTCTGCGTTGCTCAACAGTATCCTTAATGATATTTTGAAATACTGTTTTCCCAAATGTGCTGATATTCTTATCATTAAATCCTTCTGGAAGCCAGTCATTCGCATATGCTGTGTGAGTATCTACATTGTCTCTACTATTTTTAAATGCTTCCTTGCTTTTTGCTGCTTCTTCAGGGGGTCTGACCCCAATTTCGAAGCACAGCTCCTGCACCAAACAAAAATCCGTATTTCATTGCGCATTTCCTCCCCACATTATATAAATTTAATCAAGCAGATTTTTCATCAGCAGCCACCTATAATTGTTCAGTTATCAAGACAGAAATTTAAGCTTTTTATATTGTGTTCATAGGGTCAGCCCCCTGATATTCTCTGGCTCATTTTTTCATAGGTCACTTGATACTATCTCTTTTCTTTCTCACACTTAGCCGATTTATCAGCGTTGCCTGCTGCTCACCACGAAGAAGTGTGTGATTTATCAAAAAGATTTTTGATTTATCCGAACAGCGTAGGGAGCTACCGCTCCTTTGTTTTGTTTATAAATTCTTTAGAAATGTTTATTTTTTCTTTATGGTGTCTGACCCCGAGAGTTATTAGAAAAAAATCATTTCTTCTTCATGGGGTCTGACCCCAATGTTCCACAAATGCTGTGGTTAGCAGCTTATTTGATGGGGCTTCCACCCACCGGACTATATACCCTTAGCTGGACGCACGGTCTGACCCCAATGGAACCCAATAATATTCTCCTAATTACCTAGACTATCCTCGCTGTCGGACCCTATCCCTTATTTCACATGCTATGTTCCATCCTATCGCAGATCAAATTAACCTCCTCACGAAAATTCTTCCGATAGTTTTCTAAATCATAGATAGGAGTATTTTCTTTACACTTGTCTGCATAGTCTTTTGTTTTCATGATGTAATGGGCTGGTACCCCCCCCCACACTTCTCCGGAGGGTATACTTTTATTCACCACCGCTCCCACTGCCACGATACTATTATCACCAATTGTAACACCTGGTAAAATCGTACTGCGGGCACCAATAAAACAGTTATTCCCAATTCGAATTCTTCCGAATTTTAATGTTCCCTTATACTCATCTTGATCTCTAAAACACCAGGTAGCACCATCATGAGTTATAAAAGCTACATCAAAGGAAACCTCTGTATGATTTCCAATAGAAATCAACCATGGCTCACTACCCCAATCTGGTAATCCAATAAGTCTGCAGTTTTCACCTAGCACTACGCCCATCTTGCGAGCATACCGCATCGGGTTTTGGCGCTTCATTATATATTTCCATATTTTATTTATTATGCCCATGATACAGTTCCCATTCTACGCGGCAAAAACGCGTCATTAGCTGGTCTATCGTTTAATTTGTCTGGTTCTCCATGATTTTTCTGATTTTTGTGTCATTACCCCAAATTGCCTTGGAGTCATACGGTCTATCTGGAAATGCTCCATATTGCAGCTTAATTCTATAATCATTTTCCTTAATAAAGCGCTCAACTCTATCTGCCAATTTTTCTGGTTTGCCTGAGCAAATATTAATAATCCCTTGCTCATTTTTCTGACCAACTACTGCGGCAACCTGTGCGCAGAAATCAGGGTAGTCAATAAAGTCATATTGATTTTGACCCAAGGTAAATGGAAACTCTGTCTTTCCTTCATCTACGGCCGCTGTAATCTTTGAGAATATTGAACTGCCAAACTTAGAATTACCAACAATATAATAGCCACGTAGCCACTGGAACACAATATTTTTTTGCTTACATATCATTTGTGTTAAATCGCGTAATGCGTTCTTTGCAATTCCATACGGAGTCGTAGGATGACAAGGAGTGCTTTCATTTATGCTACCCTCAAAGAAGCCAATTTCGTGCATGCTTCCCATAACAGCAACCTGTTGAATACCTCCATCAACCATTTTTTTAATAAACGCATAGTGCTTAGGAAGATCATCAATATGCGCACTGGAATAGTGAACAAACCCGTCTCTCCATGCCAAATGGAGAAGCACATCAGGTTCGCCAAAGAAACTATACGGGTTATCAACTTCAAATAAATTGCAGACAATTCTTTCTGCACGCTCATCTACAAACTGGGTGTTAAAATCCGTAGCTACAACACAATGGCCATTATTCAAGATACTTCTTACAATCCCCTGTCCCAGATATCCATTTGCACCAGTCACTAATATTTTCAATTTTGGTTCCTCCTTTAGAATTTGAATGTGTCTTTTAAGCCCATCCACTTCTGATCTTTTTCACTTAGATTTAACTGAGTTCCATCCATGAGTTGATAGCCGTCAGCGGATGCATTTCCTTTATATTTACCGATAAGCTGCGGCCATACAATACCAATTTCAGGATCATTCCATGCCACGCCGCCTTCATCACCAGGATGATAAAAATCAGTTGTCTTGTAACAAAACTTTGCGACTTCGCTTAGTACAAGAAAACCGTGTGCAAACCCTTCCGAAATATAGAACTGCTTACCATTTTCCTCCGTTAACTCTACCCCATACCATTGACCATAAGTTCTACTATTCGCACGCAAATCAACTGCAACATCAAAAACAGAACCCTGAATTACACGCACTAGCTTTCCTTGTGGAAATTGTTTCTGAAAGTGAAGCCCACGCAATACGCCCTTGCGTGACATGGACTGATTGTCTTGGACAAACACCATATCCAATCCGGCCTCATGCATATCGTGTTGGTTATATGTTTCAACAAAATATCCTCGACTGTCACCATGTACAGTAGGCTCAATTACATATAGCCCATCTATCGGTGCCTTTGTAACTGTAATTTGTCCCATATGAACTCCTCCTTACCTATTTTTGTACATTTTTTCGTAGTAGTTCTGATACTCGCCAGAGATGATGGTCTCCCACCATTCCTTATTGTCCAGATACCACTGGATGGTCTTCTGGATGCCGTCCTTAAACATCGTTTCAGGCAGCCAGCCAAGCTCATTGTGAATTTTAGTCGGATCAATGGCATAGCGCATATCGTGACCCTTACGATCGGTAACATATGTAATCAGGCTTTCCGGTTTATCCAGTGCCTTGCAGATGATCTTCACGACGTCGATATTCTTCATCTCATTGTGGCCGCCGATATTGTAAACCTCACCTACACGTCCTTTGTGGATGATTAAATCAATGGCTTTGCAGTGATCCTCCACGTACAGCCAGTCGCGCACATTTAGACCTTCACCATAAACCGGCAAAGGTTTGTCATTCAGAGCATTAGCAATCATAAGAGGAATCAGCTTCTCCGGAAAGTGATATGGGCCATAGTTGTTGGAACAACGGGAAATAGTCACCGGCAAACCGTATGTACGATGGTAAGCCAGCACCAGCAGATCAGCTGCAGCTTTAGACGAAGAATACGGACTGCTGGTGTGAATAGGAGTCTCCTCCGTGAAAAACAGATCAGGTCTATCCAGAGGCAGATCACCGTACACCTCGTCGGTAGACACTTGATGATAACGAGTAATACCATACTTACGGCAAGCATCCATCAACGTTGCAGTACCCATGATATTGGTCTGCAGGAAGATACCTGGATCTTCAATGGAACGATCCACATGGCTTTCTGCTGCAAAGTTCACCACAATATCGGGCTGCTCTTCTTCAAACAGCTTATATACTGCCTCTCTATCACAGATATCAGCCTTCACAAAACGGAAGTTGGGGTTATCCATCACAGGAGCCAATGTTGACAAATTGCCTGCGTAGGTCAGTTTATCCAAGCAAATAATGCGGTAGTCCGGGTACTTATCCAGCATATGAAACACAAAGTTGCTTCCAATAAATCCGGCGCCGCCGGTTACAATAATATTCATTATACTCACCTCATTTTTCCTTCCACTACAGTCTTCAAATGCTCTCCATAAGGAGATTTTCCATAAAGCGCAGCGGCCTCTTTTAACTGCTCCGTTGTAATCCATTTGTATCTATAAGCAATTTCTTCAGGAGCGGATATCATAACCCCTTGCTGTTCCTCAACCATATGAATGAAATCAGACGCTCTCAGTAAACTTTCCATCGTTCCAGTGTCTAGCCATGCAAAGCCCCGATTGAGTAGTTCAACATTCAACAGATTATCCTTTAGATACATATCATTTAAAGTCGTGATTTCCAGCTCTCCTCTGGAAGATGGCTTAACCCTCTCCGCACGTGATGCCACACCTGAAGGGTAAAAATACAGACCGGTAATTGCATAATTACTTTTTGGTGCCTTTGGCTTCTCTTCTACGGACAATACTTTACCCTCCGAATCGAATTCAACCACCCCAAATCTTTCCGGGTCTCTTACATAATACCCAAATACAGTCGCAATTCCTTGTTCTGCCATTCTCTTAGCATTATCCATACGTGCAAACAAACCATTGCCATAAAAGATATTGTCGCCCAGTATCATAGCGCAGGTATCATCACCTATAAACTCCTTGCCAATAATAAAAGCCTGTGCAAGCCCATCTGGCGACGGCTGAACAGCATATGTTAGATTGATGCCAAACTGATGGCCATCACCGAGCAATTCTTTATAACGCGGAGTATCCTGTGATGTCGAAATAATTAGAATATCTTTGATTTCTGCCAACATCAATGTTGAAAGTGGATAATAAATCATCGGTTTATCATAAACAGGAAGCAATTGTTTCGATGTGACCATAGTGAGGGGATACAAACGTGTACCTGCGCCCCCGGCTAATACGATACCTTTCATTTTTTAGTCCTTCTTCGTTTTTTCCCAAATCTCTTTGTCAAAATTATATTTTTTTATTACTTGAGCAGAATTTCCAGCAACAATTGTATTCGATGAAACATCCTTTGCCACAACACTCTCTGCGCCAATGGTAACATTATCTAAAATCGTAGGATTGGTTTTACTTCTGTCACCTTCCCCGTTTTTACCAATAACAACTCCCGGCAGCACTGACAAATTCTTACCGGCCTTGTAAGGGGATATCACTGCTATAGAGTGCGGGATGTATAACCCCCCCCCAATAATTTCTCCGATTTCCACTGTCTGAAGTGGCGGAAAAACAACTTTTACTATGTACCGCCATTTTGTATTCTTATTTTGATAATAAAACACAGACCTAAAAGGTTTATGTTTCGACATTAAAAAATCAACTTTTCGTATCCAGTAAACGGAGCGCTGTAGCGCTTCATATCCTCTTTCAGCAATGAATTGTTTCGGTAACAAAAGAATGCCGGAAAAACAAGAGCACCTATAATCTTGTATAACATTACTGCTTCACCTTCCTCATTTTTATAACTCTATATCCCAGTACGGCACCAACCGCACAGCCAGCTATAATAATTCCATATCTTAAAACAGCATACTGATACCAAATTAATCCGCTCAAGCATAGTAGAATGGCCATAACCGCCATCAGTCCAACTGCTTTATCGTTGTATACCTCGTAGTTGGCACCTCTCTCTTTTTTACATACCACATGAGCACAAACAGCCTCTCCAAGAGCTAATACGATATACGCAACCAGAGTAGTATATGCCGCAGCCATATAACCAAATTTCGCAATACAAAAATAGTTCAAAACAACATTGGTAGCTGCCGCAGCTATCGAAGCATACATAATATATTGAGTTTTCTTATAGTAAATCATAATATTCGAGTACATATTGGATACGCATGTCAGAAACACACCGCCAGCAATAGGTGGCATAATATAAATCGCTTCATAATATTCCTCAGTAGCTAATGTTCTTACAATTTCAGGAGCAAAGAATGTTAATAATGCAGCCACAATCGCATAAGCGCCCATAAGCAAAAGTGAATATTTCTTTATTTCATTCTTATCTGACTCAATATTCTGATACAGATATGGTATAAAAGAAGCATTTATCGCACTCCATACCAGTAAAGATATCGAACTAACGGTATACAAAGTACTATAAATTCCAACTGCACTATTATCCACCATTTTGCTAATCATCATCCGATCCGATACGCTAAGAACCTGTGCAGCTAAGGCATATCCAATCAAAGGAATGCTCAATTGTAAGGAGAATTTCCAATATTTCTTATTGAAAAATGTTTTCCCTCTAAAAATAATGATGCACCACAAAATTCCGTAAATAATATAAGATACGATATTCGATGCATAGAGTCGTCCATTCGCCACGTCAGACAGTTCCTTAGCGTTCATGTGAAGCACAATCATTACAGCACATAACGATGCAAGAAGAGCTGTAATAGCTGTTAAACTGCCCGCAAGTTTATATTTATATTCGTACCGCTGTCTAGCAAGCCAAAAATCATATGCTGGGGCTACAAAAAAACCAATCAGCATCAAGACCATTAAATCTGTTGACAGACCGGTCAGTCCATTCCAAAAAGACGGACATATTATATAAATAAAAGCAACAATTAACGCAGCAAAAGACGTTAATGATAATACCGATGACTGATATTGATCTCTCTCTTTTCCAAACTCTTTTAATGCGGCAGAATAACCTCCAGACGTTAATGAAAGCGTCACTACTGCATTCAACATGGAATTCCACGAATTATATAAATTAACTACACCAATTTCAGAAGTAGACATGATTCTCGTAAAAATTGGTACTGTGATAATTGCCAGCCCTTTTGAAAAAACAGATGCCAAGGTATACACAGCTGCCGCTTTTACTCCGATGGGCACATTCTTTATTTTATCTAATATTTTATTCATTCTAATCCTCTATCCATATATTAGTCTCAAAATCAAAATGCTTAATAACATGAGCTGGGTTACCTACTGCAACTGAGTATGCAGGAATACTTTTCGTTACTACAGAACCAGCACCCACTATACTTTTTTCCCCTATTGTTACATTTGGAAGAATAATAACATTATTCCCAATCCAAACCCCATTCTCAATTGTTACGCCCCCCCCCGAAATATTTAAGGGATTATCTAGGTAATTCTTTGTAAGTGGCGAATTTCCATGATTATAATCTATGATGAAAACATCAGACGCTATCAGCACATTATCACCGATTTGAACTCTATTGGCACATTGAATCGTCAAGTTCCGCGTTGCACGTACCCCAGATCCAATTATAATTGAGGGAGAAGTCTCAAATTTCTTACCATCGTAAGAATCCCAGCACAAGAGTTTGCTATTCTCTCCTATCGCGATATTGGAACCGCATGATATATACTTGGGAAGCCGAAGCTGTAAAGAACCATCGACATACAAACCTCTATGATTTCGCTTAAAATTGTATAATTCTATCTTTCTACGAATTTTTTTCTTTACATCCGAAAACACAGTCTGCTCCTTTCAAAAGCTACTCGGTAAAGCGGTCAACCCACGCTTCTATGGAATAATATTCTCGAACTTCGTCACTGTAGTTTCGAAAAGGCTTTGCAAAGAAAGCTTGAAGTTCATCTGCAGTAGTTGTTTTTAAGTCAACAATGAAGATATTATTTTCGTCATAAAATACTGATTGTTTAACCGCAGTATTCGTTGTAACAAGTTTTTTATTAAAAAAGATTGCCTCCATCACTCTCATCGAATATCCATCTTGTTTCTGTTGCGCAATATCTAATATGGCACGACTGGTTCCGACCATCTTTAAATAATCGTAGTACCCTACATAATCATCTCGATATTCAAATGGAAATTTTTCTTTTCTTTCTCCATTACTAACAATAACAAATCTTGGGGTTAATCCTGCAGAAGTAAACATATCGTATAACGATAAAATATTTTCCTTCCTGTCTTTTAAATATCCAAGGAACAAAATATCATATTGTTCATGAGCTGTCTGCAAAGTCAAGGTGCGATCATACATGATTGTATTGAACTTCAAACCATACTTTTCGCACTCTCCTCTATCGTATGAATAAAACTGAAATCCGGAATCCTTTACCGCATTATAAGTAATTTCAAATTTTGATTCATCTTTTGCTATATTCCAGGAATAAAAATACAACTTCGAATTCGTAGCTTTCTGTGCAATATTTCGTAGAAGTTGAGAATCATAGGAAAAAGCCACATCTAATACAATTATTTTTTCATATGAATCAATATTTTCGAACCAATCCTGATAAAAGAAACATGTCCATCTCGATTTCGCTTTTCTGAGAAATTTGAGTACAGGATTATTGAACTCAGCGTGGTTCTTAAAGAGTCCTCTAATTGATAATCCCGGAATATGGGCATGATCAAAATAGTACGCATTTTCGTTAGAGCATATCATAAGAGTTTTCTTCATCGGTTATTGTCACCTCCTCATATTCTTAGTTGCTACCAAATACATTGGAATCATGAAAAATGCTGGATATATCAAATCTGTTTGCGCCAAAGTAGTATTTACAAAAAGCAAAACATACAAAAATGCAACTGCTCTTCTTTGATGTCTAAACACCGGCGTGAATATCATTCCAAGAACTATCAACCATGGGATAATCCCATAAACAGCAGCATAAGCTAAAAGACTTGCTGCTACTAAACCACTTCCAAAAGCATTCCGTGCTGCATAGAACGCGTCATATCCTACTCCCAATGGATGCTGAAAAACGGTTGCAAGACTAATCATCATGGTTCCTAATCTATACTGGCCTGTCCCCGATGATACATCAAAACCGCTACCAGAAGATCCAAATAGTTTTTCGATAATCTGTTTATACAAAATACTATCATTTGCTCTTGTTGCATAATCTACAAATAAAACAACGAGAGCAATAAAAACCAATCCCATTAAGTAAAATTTAACTCGGCTCACCTCATGTTCTTGATGAGTAAAATAAAAGAAAAACAAGATGAGAACCAATCCCAAATAACCTGTCGTCGATTGAGCTGTAATAATTCCTATTAAGATTATATTTAAGCATCTTCTATATCGTCTTTCCGCTACAAAAGAGAGTTTATCTTTCCAAAACAGTAACACAAACAATGCCATGTTCAAAACAATCTGATAGACTCCTGGTTCAGTGAAAATGCCACAATTTCTTGTGGGATGAATTTCCAAGTAGCTATACAGAAGTACTCCTTTACCATGCCAATATGTTTCCCATCCTGCTGTTCCCAGCGCCTGAGTATCATAAGATTGAGCCGGCCAAAGGTTGACTAAATTCGGTGCAATACAAAAGACGGCCCAAAACCCAATACTAATTGCTGCAAAAAATTCAACAGTTTGAATCCATCTATTTAAAAAATGTTCTCTATCACAACAAATAGCAATTTGTGTGCTAAGAATACACACAGCAAACTGACACCACGCAGAAAGTCCTACACCACCAACCAAAAATCTAGAAAATACAGTAAAGAACAACAATAATAAAAGAAAGCAAATCGAATACCGAGATTGATATTTTTTCTTAAAAGCAATCAAGGCAGCATATATTATAAGTAATACAAAATACTTCATAGTTCCTGTCCAGTACTTTGCAAATAAACAACTTCCAGGAATTATGAACATGAGGTATATCAATAAATATTGTGTAATCGCCGATTTGTTAATTCTGATTTCCATTCTATTCTCCTTTTCCGATTGCTTCAAATTTCACAAAGACAATCCAGCTTGATCTCGCATTTAATCAAGTTACGGAGAAACTTATCGAACCAGCAACGCTTTCCACATACCAAAAATCCTATCGTCTGTGAGTTCTTCACGAATTTTAACAGACTCTTTAGAAAAAGATTCTCCAAGTTTTTTGTCTTCCATTAAGGCGAGCATACGATCAGCCATCACATCCGCATCTCCTACAGGAATCAAATAACCATTTTCCCCGTCACGAATATACATTCTGGCGCCACCTACCGGGCAATCCGTGCATATCGCCGGAATTCCAATTGCCAACGCTTCCAACATGGAATTCGAAATACCTTCATAGTCAGAGGAAGAAACGTAAATAGCCGATCCGGCCATAATTTTGTGAATTTCACTGGAGAAACCGTGAAATTTCACCGCCTCCGAAATGCCCAACTGCTCAGCGTACCTCACAAGGGCTTCCTTCAGCTCCCCTTCTCCGTAAATCGAAAGTTTATAGTCCTGCCGCTTTTCCCAAACAATACGGTATGCGTCCAATAGCATAAAAAGGTTCTTTTGTTTGGCCATACGGCATGCAGCCACAACTTCTTTTCGGTGGTTTTCTTCATTCCAGTAGGGTAATCCGCTCTTCACAGGGTTTGGAATCAAGACTCCATGTTCACGGATCTTTTGGCAAAAATAATCTCTGGCATCTGGGGTTTGAAATACGATTTTATCCGCATCCCAATACACTAAATTACTAAGGATCTTTTTAAGCCCACTATTAAAGACCTTTGTCGGATCATTCCGCAAGGAATATATTTTAAAAAGTTTTTTATTGCCAATTAAGAAAATACCCTCAACTGAAATATCTAAAGAAATCATGACTTCTATATTATTTTTCTTTATGTATTTTCTCAGATTAATAGCAATAGATAGCTGCCCTCTAAATCCACTTCTTTCTGTTCCTATATAATCATATTGAACTTTCGGATCCAAATAATATTCCCTTCTATCTGAATGTACGGCACAGAAAAACACCTCGTTCTCGTTCAATAAATGGTTTGCCAAATTAACAGCCACACGTTCTGCTCCACCACCACCGGCACTGTGAGATATAATAGCTATATTCATTCGTTCATCCTCCACTATCCTTACGGTCAAATTCCAATCTGCTCTGTTAGCATTTCCTCTAAAATCCGAATGGATTCTATTCTACTTATACCAATCTTTTCATTCGCTTCCTTAAAATCAATCTCCTGATCGATATATGAAAAATCATTCAAATCTCGAACGATTCTATTTGTCAGTCCAGTCAATTCTAAAATACTCTGATTTCGGCTGCTGGTTCCTGTATTCGGAAGCACTTCGACAAACTGTGTATGTCTACCATGATATCAGCATCGTTTCCAACCCAGCGCGATGTATGTCATTTACAACTTGTAATATTCTTATCACTGTCCGTTCTCCTTTCTGCGCCATTCTACCGTCTCAATTAATCCCTCTGGAAAATATCTCTTGTATAAACTTTTTCCTCCACATCATCCAAGCATTTATCATAACGGTTTGCAATGATGGCCTGACTCTGCTTCTTAAACTCGTCCAAATCATTAACTACTACGCTACCGAAGAACTTCTCGCCATCTTTCAACGTCGGCTCATAAATAATTACAGTTGCACCTTTGGCTTTGATGCGTTTCATGACACCCTGAATGGAACTCTGGCGGAAGTTGTCGCTGTTACTTTTCATGGTCAGGCGGTATACGCCAACAACAACTTCTTTTTCCTTGCTCTCATCCCAGCTGTCATTTGCCTCATAAGCACCAGCAATCTCCAGCACACGATCAGCAATGAAGTCTTTTCTTGTTCTATTACTTTCAACGATAGCCTCAATCAGGTTCTCCGGCACATCAGCATAATTGGCCAGCAGCTGCTTGGTGTCCTTCGGCAGGCAATATCCACCATATCCAAAGGATGGATTATTATAATGAGTACCAATTCGAGGATCAAGGCAGACGCCATTGATAATCTGCTGAGTGTTCAGCCCCTTCATCTCCGCATAGGTATCAAGCTCATTGAAGTAGCTGACGCGCAGTGCCAGATATGTATTGGCAAACAGTTTAACTGCCTCTGCTTCTGTGAAGCCCATAAACAGTGTGTCAATATTCTCCTTGATAGCACCTTCCTGCAGAAGTTCAGCAAAAGTGTGTGCTGCCTTTACCAGACGAGCATTATCTACATCAGTACCGACAATGATACGAGAAGGATAAAGGTTGTCATACAGAGCCTTGCTCTCACGTAGAAATTCCGGACTGAAGAGGATATTGTCGCAGTGGAATTTCTCACGCACAGAAGCTGTATAACCAACCGGAATCGTCGACTTAATGACCATAATAGCTTCTGGGTTATACTCAATAACCAGCTTGATTACAGCTTCCACTGCACTGGTGTCGAAAAAGTTCTTCTTGCTATCATAGTTGGTAGGTGCAGCAATTACTACAAAATCAGCATCAGAGTATGCTTCCTTGGCATCCAGCGTTGCCGTTAAATCCAACTCTTTTTCCGCCAGATACTTTTCAATATATTCATCCTGAATCGGAGATTTTTTGTTATTAATCAATTCTACTTTTTCAGGAATAATGTCTACAGCGGTCACCTTGTGATGCTGAGACAACAACGTGGCAATGGAAAGGCCAACATATCCCGTTCCGGCAACAGCAATCTTTAAATCTTTAAACTCTCTCATTTCTCTGTCCCTCTAATTCTCTTATTTATAAAACTCAGCGTACCACTCAGCGAACTTTCTTAATCCAGTTCTCAAATCAGTGCTCGGCTTGTAACCAAAGTCACGTTCCAGTGCGCTGGTGTCTGCATAGGTCACAGGCACATCACCCGGCTGCATCGGAACCAGCTCCTTATGTGCCTCGAAGTCATAATCTTCCGGCAAAACTTTCGCTCTTACTAACTCCTCACTCAGAATCTGCACGAAGTCTATCAAGTTCTCTGGATTCTGATTGCCGATGTTGTAAACGGCATACGGCGGAATCGGCAGACCATCCTCGCCATTCTTCTTGTCC
>ENA-ORVB01001461-ORVB01001461.1-human-gut-metagenome-genome-assembly--contig:-NODE-1461-length-15775-cov-2.85604_pt1 | contig 15775 bp, 10 predicted proteins | sample MGYA00242090_ERZ509231 | MGnify/ENA primary metagenome ERZ509231 (study PRJEB26280, sample SAMEA2338798) | human gut metagenome | biome: human gut; feature: human-associated habitat; material: faeces...
TTCATCGTTCTGGCTTGTGAAGGCTTTCATCATGATGCTCATCGGCCAAATCATATCGTAACCGATATGCGGTCCGCCGATACCTTCGCCCGCTGTCCCCTTAAAGAAATAAGGATTGTCCTCGCTCCATATCAGCTTGCGGGTATTCTGATACACCGGATCGTCTGCCGGCACGTCACCCAGATAGGGCATGGCCAACAGACTGGGCACATTGGCATCGTCCATGAGCAAACGGTTGCCGAAACCGTCCACCTCGAAAGCATACACTTTTCCGTAACGGGGATGATCGTATACGGCGTATTTCTTCAAGGCGGTCTCCACTTCATCCGCCAATTCACGACATTCTTTGGCCAACGTCTTTTCATGGTTCACCTCGGTCAAAATCTCGGCCGCCTTACGCAAAGAAGTCACGGCAAAGAAATTGGAAGGCACCAGAAACTGAAACGTGGTGGCATCGTCGGAAGGACGGAAAGCCGAGGCTATCAACCCCACAGGCTTCACCGGATTGCCCCATCCGTTATTGGTCACGGTGTCGAGCGCACGCTCCGTCTTGCGTTGGAAGTGATAGGGGCCGTTCCCCTCCTTACGCTGCTGTTCCCGGAACGTCTGTAGAATGTATGCCACGGCTTGCAGCCACTCGTCGGAGAAGACACTGGCATCTCCCGTCACCTTCCAATAATGGTAGGCCAGACGAATGGGATAACACAGCGAGTCGATTTCCCATTTCCGCTCATACACTTCGGGCTTCATATCCGTCATGTCGGACGCCCAATAGCTTCCCGTCGCCTCCTTATTGAAGGCATTGGCGTATGGGTCGATATTGATACACTTGAACTGACGGCGAATCACTCCGGCCAACATTTTCTTCAGTTCAGGATCCTCATTGGCCAACTGTACGTAGGGCCACACTTGCGCACCGGAATCCCGCAGCCACATGGCATGGATATCACCCGTGTACACGAAGGTGTCGTCCGCCCCATCGAAGTGGACGGTCGTATCCAGCGTATTCGGGAAGCAATTCTCAAACATCCATGCCAATTTCGTATTCGTCAACAGTTTCTTGGCACGTTGTATCTGCTCCTCTACGGCTTTGGAAGTGAACAAACGTTTTTCGGGCCGATGGCTCTTCCACACACTGACCTGAGTGTTGTCCCGTTCGGCTACATACTCCTGCATTTCAGCCGCCCGGGTCTCTACCGTCATTCCGGCAACCCCTACGGCTACTCCTACAATTTTAATAAGATTTAAGTTCATAACATTTATTGTGAATTAGTATTAAGTTGGGTTATCTTATAAAATAGATTTCCACCGTATGGAAACCCAAAGCACGGAACAAGGCCGTGAACTGATTGCGTGCATTGGCTTCCGCCCGACGCATATTCGACGGCGTCAGGCATTGACGCAACATCTTCCCGTAAGCACGGTCGTACAAATCGCGGCGTGCGCCGTTCGGCCATTTTCCGCTCTCATAAAATACCTTCGTACGGGCTTCGTCGATAAAATTCTTGTCCAACAAATGCACGGCAGGCAAACGGAGAGTCACGGTATCGCCATGCGCCTGCGCCCATTCTCCTGTCACCCGGTTCATGTCGATCCCGATGCGGGGAACTCCTGTGTACACAGCCACCAAGCGGTCGTCGGTAAAGAACCCTTTGCGTAACGTATCGGCCACGACTTCAGACTGAACCGACAAAAATTCCCATTGTCCGATTTGTTCGATACGGCGTATCTCCTGAGAGGTCAGCTCGATACGGTCATCAAAACCGACCTCCACCGATATGCCTCCTTTACGATTCCATTTTATCAGCAGCCCGATAAAGACAGCCAATACGACGGCCACGACCAGCCACTTCAGTGCACTCAACCATTTTCCCATTTCATTTCAGTTTTTCAGTCCGGCCTTCACGTTCCAACAGCAACGGCATATCCGCCGTCGTAAAATCCTTACGGAAGGAAATCACTATATTCCGCTCGTCATAGCCTAACCTCGTCAACATCGGCACCAACACGTGAGCCGCATTCTCACGAGCCATCTCCAAAATGCCCAACTGCGGCACGGAAGCCAGAATCTCGTCTTCCCCCTGACGCGTAAAATCGGCCAACTCCGCAGAAGTGTAGTCCGAACGTGTCAAAGACACAAATTGCTTCACCTCATCGTGATTGATGCGCGAGGAGGTCACGACCACCCGTGGGTCGGGCAAAGTGACCACAATACGGTCGCCCGAACGCAACACATTCTTCTCGTCGAAGCCCGTGAAGTCAATATAAGCTTTCAGAGTTACATCGAGAGGTATCATGACCTTGCGTTCGCCGATAGGAACTTTTACGTCGAACGCCCGCTGAAAGAGATTTCCTTTCACCCGCAAAGGGTCGTCCTTCAACACTAATTTATGGACTTCATATTCGGCCGTATAAAGACGGGCACACTCCTTTACCTGCATAACCAAAGAGAGCGTATCGACCCGGACGACTTCTGCTTGCGTCTCTTCCCCGCGACAAGCCGACAAAAGAGACAGGCACAAAACTATGACAAAGTAAAATGTTGTTTTCATTGCAAATGCTTGGGGACTTCAAAGATAGACATTTATGGAATAACAGGCAACAAAAGAAGACCTAAAAATATAATGAACCGGCTTGTCCAACTCACCTTTTTTTTGTTCCTTTGTGAAACTGTTGAGAAAAAGAAGAAAATGCAGACACATTTCAAATTCCTATGTATGGCATGCACCGTATTGCTGTGCTACAGTTGCGGCGGAAATAACCCGCAAACCACCAGCGGATACAGTGAATATGAAAAACCGGACACGACAAATTCCGTGCAGGAAATGAAAGACTATCATTACAGTGCAGAAGTCAAAGTCGGACAAACGCGATATACGTACGACATCGTACGGGAGGTAAACGATACGCTTCCGTTAGTGACGGGGGACGACGGCGAACGCTATGCCGACAACTATATCCGGCTGCGCGTGAACCGCGAAGGAAAAGAAATCTTCAATAAAGTCTTTACCAAAAACCACTTCAGAAGCTATATGGAAAAAGGATTCATATCCCACGCCATTTTGGAGGGAATGGCCTTCGATAAAGCGGACGGCAACAACCTGCGTTTTGCCACCAGTGTCAGCTACCCGGCTTCGGACATCTACATCCCGTTGTCCATCACCATCTCGCCCGACGGCAGTTATCAAATTACAAAAGATGAAGTCCTGGACACAGTGGTAGCCACAGACTCTACGGAAACGGAAGAATAATCCGACAAACCACGATGCCCGGTCCAAGTAAACTTAGGCCGGGCATCGTGGCTGTTCCCTCTCAACAAGAGAAGGGAACGTTATTTCATCAACTTTTCCAACTGTAATTTCAACTTCGGATCGGAAGGTCGTTTCGCATAGGCATCCACGATATGTCCATCCTTATCCACCAATACCACGCGGGGAACAGAACGGATGTTCATTCTTGCCGTAAAATCGGAACGGAAACCTCCGGGCAGATTCAAATTCAATACAGGTGATTTCCCGTCTTTCTCCGACACCATCTTTTTCCACAGTGCCATCAATTGGTCGCCGGTATCCAACGAAACGGACAGGAATTGAACCGGACGGTCTTTGAATGTTTCTGCCAGACGGTCGAAGTAAGGCATTTCCGCACGGCAAGGAATACAGCCGGTGAACCAAAAATCTATGACTACCACCTTGCCTTTCATGTCGGATAAGGTATAAGCTTTCCCGTCTTGGGTATAAGCCGTAAAGTCCGGCATTTCCATCCCCCTGAGCAAGTCTTTGTTTTTTTCGCGCAAGGTAAGGTACTGTTTTTCTATTTCCGCCAAATCGTCCAAAGCTTTCCTGTCGGTTATCAACGGGCGCACATCATCTACATATACATTGAAATCGTCAGAGAATCCCTTACGTAAAGTGAATCTCAGCATCTCCACCAGAAATCTCGAGCGTAGCTTCTCGTCTGTAATGCGCTCCGCATAAATCGGAAGATAATGGGTGGCGGAAACCGTCAAAAAGCCTTGTTTCTCCATCTCTTCCATAGCATCTTTCATTACGGAGAACCATTTGGGCAGGCAAAGAATAAGGGAATCTCCGAAGGTAAGCGTTTTCAAAAAGTCATAATAATCCCGACCTGCATCGGCTCCATGTCCGAACATTTGCATGGTACGGGCATTCAATCTGAGGTTCAGAAACACAAAACGAAGATATTCTTTGTGAACCGCCACAAAGTTTGCAGGCAAACCGGAGCGGTCTAATAGACCGTATAGCTCTCCCAACTTCTCTTCATTATAACGCACCCACTCTTGAGAATAAGTTTTTATAGGTTCCGGAGCACGGCCTATATAACGATGTTCGTCCAGAAAAGTCTGTACCCGGGCTTTCGTACCGCTCCAAGAAAGTTTTTTCCCGTCATACAGTAATTCCAACGTGTCTCCCGGTTCCACGTATAAAGAGTAGAAATTGGAATTGGCATCCACAAAGCGATAATAACAAGCACCGTCCACGACCGGTTTCATTACGGTGGTTCCGGGAAGAACCTTACGATACCCCGTCGTATCTTCCGGTTGCAGAAACACGTCTTCCGTACTTTTATTCTCGACCGTTATATACACTTCTTGCGCTTTGCCCCCTACGGTCCCTATTACCGTCAGGCATAAACCGCCGACTAAGCTTATCAATCTTTTTCTTTCCATCGTCATTTACTATTTTGAATCAAATTACTCGTCTGCATAGCCTTCAATGGGAACGGATACGTTAGCAAATGAGACGCAGGAGACAAGGTATAGGTTTTCCCTTCAATCACACGTGTCTGCGTCTCGTTGAACTCCGTAACAAAACGTCTGAGGTCAAAGAAACCGTTACAAGTGAGGAAAAGTTCACGTTTACGTTCCTCGCGTACCAAACGTAATGCTTCTTCCGCATCGGTCGGTGCAAAAGGCTGATAGCGACCGGGAACCATACGGCAGGCACGCAATGTTTCCATATATCCCATGGCTTTAGACAGATCTGCCGTGTTTCCCTTACGGGCATAACATTCAGCCAACATCAGATAGACTTCGGACAATCTCATCCCGCCGGGATTCCACTTGACAGCCAACGTTGAAAAATTACTGTCACCCGCCGGAGCCGTCTCGTGCTCGGCCTTGTAACGGATGCAATAACGATAGCGCAAATCCGCATCCTTCTGGAAAAGATCCAGCACTTGCTTGGGCACGTACATAGGATAAGGATCGGTATAAGTGGAACCGAACTGATACAACAGTTGTTCCGGGGCATCATACTCAAAAGGTATTCTCGTTTTCCATACATTCTCGACAAAGTCGTTCACTCCCGCATACTGAGGTTCGTCTATCGCCATTTCGGGGTACCCTGCCGCCACAAGCATCGGAGCAAAAGTGTTATAGCCTTCCGTCATATCCCACAACTCGTGCCCGGCCCGGGCGGCCTCCGCAAGTGCGGAATCGCACGCTTCTATACATTGTTCGAACTCCCGTCGGAATAAATGTACCTTGGCTTTGAAAGCGTATCCAAAAGTCTTGTCGGGACGAAACGAATTTGTAGCCTTATGCGGCAAATCAGGTATAGCCGCTTCTATGTCGCGCTGTATAAAATCATAGGTATAGCCTACCGACTGCTGTATCCCCACATCTTCCAAACTCTCGAACATCTTTTCCCTGACAATGATACCGTGAGTCTGATAGGCCGTAGCAGGATCATAAGGGCGGGCAAAAGTGTTTATCAAGAAAAAGTAATTGTATGCTCTCAACACTCGTGCCTGAGCTTCTCCCATCCGTTTGTCCTCTTCCTTTCCCTCGGACGAGGCAATACCGTCCACCACGACATTGAATTTCGTAATACGGTCATAACATGCATTGTAAGCTGCATTCTCTATCATATCCCCGGCACGATCGTACGACTCGTCCCAGAAATAGGCTACCGAGTTCAACGGATTGGTATAACTTTTCAACTCTTCGGCCTTATACCAACTGGCCTCACCGGCCAAAATCCAGCTATTCATCATATCATATTCGGGCGACCTGTCCTCTATCAATCCCAAATAATCTTCGGTAGATTTCAGCAAAGCCTTACCTTTGGGCGTAATATCCAAATAGTCGTCGCAGGCCGCCAACGTTACGACCATGCCGATACAAGCCGTCCAATTTCTTATTATATTCCTCATCATTTGTTCTTTTTAGAATTTCACATTAAGCCCTAAAACATAGCTCGGCATGATAGCGTCCGTACGGGTTCCAGTATTTGCATTGAAAGCCTCGGGGTCAATATCACGCTTGTTGGCAGCCCAATAACACAGATTGTCCACCTGAGCCTTCACTGTTATGCCTTTCATTTTCAGTTTCGACACAAGTCCCTGAGGCAAAGTGTAGGACACTCCGATATTCCTCAGTTTGATGAACGAAGCGCTCTCCGTATTCACATCGGCATATTTCCAATGATAGTTGCGTTCCCCTACATTGGTATGCAGTCCCATGGCCGGAATATCGGTATCCGTATGTTCCGGAGTCCAGCGGCGTGAAATATCTTCGTGAATCGCTCCTCCCTCGATAGCATTGTATGGATCATAAAGCGTTACCACATCGTCACGCAGAGCATGGCCGGTATAATAAACGACTTTGGCAAACACATTCAATCCTTTCCAACGGAAGTCGAGCTGCAATGCACCATTCCATTTCGGAGTAAGTTGCCCCACACAAACCACGGCATTCACATTACGCACCTGTTCTATGGAAATGACATTGCCGTTTTCATCGTAAACAGACGGGTCACCGGTTGCTGTCAAGCCCGCATAACGATAGGCATAAAGAGAGTTATAAGTATCTCCCATCTTATAGTTGGATGTAGGCTCACGCATCATATCCAATGCATCGGTGGGTTCATAATCTACTTTCTTGATTTCATTCTTATTGTAAGCTGCCGAGAAAGAAGTGGTGAAAGACATATCACGCTTCTTCAACCAATCGTAAGAAAGAGAGAGTTCCACACCATTATTCTGCATCTCTCCGTTATTGGCACGTGCCTTTCCATCGAATCCCAACGAAGGGTCTATGCTTTTATTGACCAACAAATCCGAACTATAACGCCGGTATACATCAAAACTTCCCGTCAATCTGCCGAGCAACATGAAATCCATACCGAAGTTCAGCGTAGAGGTCTTTTCCCAACGCAACGAGCTATTGGGAGGAGTCTGCAACGTAGTAATGGGTGAATTCGTATAAAGGGAAGTAAGGTAGTAAGCCAACAGATAAGGAGACGAGGTCTGGTCTACATTTCCCGTAATACCATAAGTCAGGCGCAGTTTGAACATGTCCAACCAATCCATTCCCGCATCTTTGACAAAACGTTCATTCGTCACATTCCAACTGGCCCCCACCGACCATAAGGGACGATAACGATATTTGGGGTCCGTACCGAAAAGATCCGCCTGTTCCACACGCACGCTCCCGTTCAGAGAATAACGGGTGTCGTAGGTATAACCGGCATTGAAATAAGCTGATACATAGCGATGCATTTCTTCATAGACGTTCAAGACCTCACTTCTGCGCCGCAAAGCGGAATAGAGCCCTCCTTCCACTCCGTCTTTCGACAGCGTGGCCCAATCGACCATAGAATATGTCAGGCGCATGTCATCATAGCCGTAACGTTCGCTACTTGCCGAACGGTTCTTGTCCTGCCGTATTTCTCCTCCCAACAAAGCAGAAACATCATGCTTTCCGGCAAATTCTTTTTTGTAATTGAACTGCCCCCGCAAGTTATAGTAACTGGCATTCGTATTACCCGTGAGCAAATGTCCCCCGCGTGGAATATGATAAGTCAGCGTACCGTCATCGTTGCGCGATGCAAATTCGTTGAGGATGGAACGCATCATATAGGAATTTTCCTCGTCATACTCATTGGTTTCGGCATGGTTTCGTTCATACTGGAATTTCAGCTCCAAATCCAAATCCTTGGTAATGTTGAAATCCGTATGCAAGAACAGTTTCAGATATTGGCGGTCGGTCTTCTTGATGTTATGCTTGGACTCTTCCGCTGCGTTGAACCCCATATCGTAATATCCGTCCTGCGTGGCCAACTGTTCAGCCAGCACTTGATTATAAATATAACGATTCACCGGCTGGCCATCGTCGTCGTAAAGACGGTCATAAGGCATGGCGCTGGTATATCCCATTCCGGAAGCCTGACAAAACTCACTTCGGTTGAAACGGGTATCCATCCCTAACGTAAGTTTCATCCAGGAAGCTACCGACAACGTATTCTTCAGATAAAGTGAAATGTTACGGGCTTCGTCGTACCGGTTGTACTGTCCGAGTTCCTGATAGCGCGCCGAGAAAAAAAGGTCGTTCTTCCCCCCGCCTTTCGAAAGCGTCACGTTGTAATCCTGCGTCAGATTCAGGTGTTGCAGCTTTTTGCGGTACTCCCGGCGATAGTCGTTACCACGCAAACGGTCCAGTCCCGCATTCACCTCTTCCTGTGTGATTTCTCCCATGGCCATACGGTAGTAAAGCATGTCCACTTGTGTCATATACGCCGGACTCGATTTGGCCGTCATCGTTGAGAAATAAGCTGTAGGGCTCTTGATATATTCCGGGTCGGACAGCAAGTTGTCGCGCTCCAAATCAATGATGTCGCTCGTCGAAGCATAGTGCATGTAGTCGAGCGACGGCAAAGGTTTGAGGTAGTAACCTAACGACACATTGACATTGAACTTGTCGTTTTCAGCCTGCTTGGTCGTCACGACAATGACCCCGTTGGAAGCACGCACACCATATAGCGACGTTGCCGCAGCATCCTTCAACACCGTTATGGTTTCCACCGTCTCCGGATTCAAGTCTTCCAAGGTCAGACTGCTCGGTTGCCCGTCAACCACGAGAAGCGGAGTCGTGCCCACGGCAAACGACGAAACTCCGCGAATGCTCAGTTCATTGTTATAGGTACTCAGGCCCGGAGCAATACCTTCCAGTTTCGCCACAAGGTCGGGCGCCAGCACTTGGTTTAAGTCTTCGCTATTGACAATTACGGCCGAACCGGTAGCACGCTCGCGCGAAATCGTCTGGAATCCGGTCACAATAAGCTCGTTCATTATACGCTCTTCTTGTGCCATACGGATATTCAATTTCTTTCCCGGCACAGCCTGGCGTTCTATACTCTCCATTCCTATATAAGAAACGACCAGAGTAACTTTCCCCGTGCCATTGACCGGGATTTCAAACGTGCCATCCATTCCGGATATGGCACCCGTATCGGTCCCTTTTATCCGGACCGAAGCACCGGGAAGCGGCTCTCCCATGTCATCAATAATCGTTCCTGTCACTTTATACCGACTTGTCTGGGTAACTTGTCCCGCCATTTCCGGAGTTGCAGCCTGCACTACGGAACAATACGGGTGTCCCACCCACAAAGTCAACACGCACGCGGCATGGCCGCAAAATGGTAAAAACCTATTCTTACACATCTTAATAATTGTATGGGTTAAGGTATCACGATTTCTTTTATTTGCACACGGCCTCCCGTTCCAATCCGAACAAAATACAGTCCGGAAGGCAAGTCTTTCACGGAAATATCTGTTTTGATTCCGGCCGCAAGAGAAGCGTTACGCACCACCATACCCGACAAGCTGACGATAGAAACTTGTCCGGCTTGGGGCACACAGAGTGTCACCTGAGCTTCTGAGCGCCGATAAGTGACTTCTGAAGCCCATTCGACCTCTTCTACCGAAGAACCTTCGTCCACGACCGTCAATGAGCCGGACGAAAATGCCGTAGCATAGCCGTCATCAAAATAAAACACGATATTATATCCGTCGCCTAAAGGCAAATCTACCGTTTCAGAGGCCCAAAGCGTTACATCCGTTACCGATGGTTTGGTTAACTCCAAGAGACCGGAATAGACTTTCACACCGGTAGTCTCCTCTCCCGTAGCCGTCTTGCGGAATATTTCGGCATAGATACGTCCTACAAACGGTATCTTAGAAGAGGGTTGAGACACTTCCACTGTCACACCCCCATCACGCCGATTCAACTTAAATCCGTCGGAAGGAGTCATTACACTGACCAGAGGTTTACGCGTAGCCTTCACCGTAACGCTCTCACCCAAAGATATACTGTTAGCCACCGTTGGTTTGGCATAAATACCGTTCACATTGCAATAATACGGAGTCAACTGATAATCGACAGCCGCCATGCCATCCAAATTAGCCAATACATTGACCGTCACGTCTTCTCCCGCCTCACAATAAGCCAACGAAGCAAAAAGAGTATCCACTCCGGCCTCTTCACTCTGCATCCGTATGCCGACCCATCCTTCAAGTCGTACAGCCCCCGGATTCGTGATATGAAGCTGCCAAGTCTTCAGGCCGGTCGTATACAAAATACCCGGTTGGAAATCTTCAGCCAAGGCTATACGAAAATCAGGATGAATTTTCTCCATCGTCACAGTCTCGGTTCCTATCACAAGACGAAAAGCAGAAGCATTTGCCTGTTCGGCTTGCATGGGCGACCAAAGTCCGTCATCACCTTTATAATACAGTCCCACTTCATAGAAACCTTCGTCCAAAGAAGACAAGTCCAAAAAAGCAGTGAACCATTGGGCGTCATTGTTGGAAGGTACAGCCATTTCACGTTCAACGGTAAGGGGCACCACGACCCCGTCGCGGTAAATGCCAGCACAAACCGTCGTGGCGAACGCAGCCACCGTCTCCGCATTGAAATAACATCCCACTCCGATACTTTCGTCGCGTCCTGCTTCGACCACGCCTTCACTTACGTATTCGTAGCTGGGAGCTGGCCGGCGGGCATAAAGCGACGAGATATAAAGCCGGTTCGGCTGCGGCGTTGAGGTACTTACCGGCGGTTGGATACGGCAAACCATAGTTTGGTTAAAAGCATAAGACCCGTTGGAGCCTCCGATGCCCTGCGTACTCGGATTCATAGCCGAAAGGGCATAATATCCATCACTGGAACCACCCCATCCCCAATTAAAATGAAACAGCCCGTCTCCGTCGTAACCATCGCAAAGAAAAGCATGGCCGGCCTTATTATTGAATCCTTCATAAAGCACGGGACGACCGGCTTGCAATTCGTCGACCAGTATCTTCACCCATTCGTCATAAGGGGTAAGCGCACGGATATGACGATGCATATTGGCATCGTATCCCAAGAAGTCCCGTAAACCAATGGCTGCATCCTTCAGGAAGGCCGTACTTTCACTCCTTGAGTAAGCCATCTTACAGGCATATCCGGCACAAACGCTCAGATTGGCCACGGCATGACGCTGCGCTTCCGTACCCGAGGCATAAGGATAATAGGCAAGCATATTATCCCAATCGAAATCCGGACACTCATCAAAATCAAACTCACGGTAAACCGACTGTTTCCGGTCATAATATTTTATATATCCCGAAGGACGCTGAGGCCAGCGATGATAATACATCAACTGTGCCATGGCTGTGGCCACACATCCCACGACACATCTTTCGTCCGACTCGCCGGATTCGTTTTCCGTCGGACAGAACAAATTGAACGGATCCGCCTGAGTCCATTGGGTCTGCAACATAGGCTGTATGACATCCGTCGGATAATCCGTTTTCCGAAATGCGGCAGCCTTACTCTCCGCCCCGTCCTCGGACATATCTTTCAATAAGGAAATTTCTTCTTGATAACCTTGCAGCCAACTTTGACTATTGGCAGGAAGGGCGTCGGGAGTAAATCCGCCATGCAGACTATAGGCTAATATGGGACGGGCGCGGTCGTCACCCGACACAATGACAAAGCCTTCATTCCCGTTCACATTCACCACATAGAAACAGGCTTCTTCCGCAGAAACCGTCCTACGGGCCGCAACTTTACCTTTACGGTAAGCCACATAAGATAGTTCAAAACGAGGTTTCGCGGACAAAGAACGTACATTTCTCGGCGCGGAAACCGTCTTTAATTCATAAAATGCTTCGGCTTGCGCTAAAGCCTGTTTTAAAGATACAGGACGCGCCCACCCACAAACGCACAGGCAGACCAGCAAGCCGCTTAATATAATCTTCGGAATGTTCATATATAAAAAAAGGAGAACGGCCTAACCCCAAAAAGGTTAGGACCGCCCTTTTATCCATCAAAATACCGTTTTCACTTATTCCACAATAACTTTAGTCGAAGCAGACTTGCTACGGCCTACAACCAAGAACATATACGTCCCGGCAGGAACACCGGACAGGTTTACAATCGCAGCATCGGAAGCCGGTTGTGCCTTGATGCTGTTGATTGCACGTCCGCTCATATCGTACACATATATACCGGCACCTTCGCCCAACAAATAGCTGCTGACACGATATTCCCTTTCGGCCACTTTGCTGACCTTCATATCGCTATAAGTCTCGGAAACGCTACGAACGCCTGTCGCATCCTTGCTGATTTGAACACTCGGCATACCCGTACTCATTTTGGCAAAAGTTTCGCTGGAGATCACGTAAGTCTGGCCTTCTTTCATTTCCACATAAACCTTGCCCTCTCCATTTTCACCCACTTCGGCCATCTGGGCATCCTCAAAATTGCAGGCAAATTTGGCGTTGTCATCTTCTTCCAACGTCCCGACTTGGAGAATCGTTCCCTGCGGAGCCTTATTTGTCACCAAATAAGTAGCCGTCTCAGGAGCGATAAAACGCCAATAGTTCTCATAAACGGCATTAGGATATGTAACTCCCGTATTTTCGGACAATACGGTCATACGTTCCGGATGGTTCTGGCAACTGGCTACAGGGGAAGACATCTGGAACATAATCTGAGTATCCCCCGAACAAGTCACACAAAACAGGTTCTCACCGGATTTGGCATAAACCTGGTCCGGCATCAAAAGATTGCTTTCGTTCTCCACGGCATTGCAATCACCGCTCTTCACTTTCACAGAAGTGACCGTAGCCGAGGAGCCTGTAGCCGTGAACTGTCGCACACTATACAAACCGGGATAAACCAGATTTATCTTGAACCATGTCGGATGATTAGCCTTTATAGGAGTGTACATACCTTGATTCACAGCAATCGGATTTGAACAATCATCTCCCTCGGCAGCAGCCGCCACTTCCACTGGAGTTCCCATAGCCATAACGTTCGTACCCGCAAACCACATACAAGCAGCAGCAATAGTTAGTAAACTTCTTCTCATAATCGTTTTATTTTATATGAATACTATACTAAAAAACACGTTAATAAAACCGTAACCTTCATTCTATTCCGGTAAAATTTGCATTTCGGCAAATCATTCTTTTTTATCTCTCTCTTCCTAAGAGAGCGACAACCTTCGTCATATTGGCATTTCTACGTGCTTTCCAAGGAGGCTTTATTTGTGTTTTTCAAACAAAAAGTAACGGTTTGGCAAACTTTTATTAATGTTTATTTGTCGAATCTATAGATTTTCAATAAATTTGCAACCGTTGTCGCTCTCTTAGGAAGAGAGCAACCGCATTTCTCTTGATGCAAAACCACACAACTTCTATCTTTTTTTCGTAAATTCGCAAAAAGATAAAAAACAAACGTGATATGGTAGTCATTAAAATAGGCCGCGGCGCAACCCAACGCATAATATGGATTCTGGCCCTCCTGATTCTGGCCGGGGGACTTACGGTAGCATTCTTCCACTTGCGTGATAAAATCTTTCCCTCCACCACGTTTGAACTGAATGACGAATTAGGGGGAAACATCTTCCCTTCCCTGATTCTCTCCACAGCCACTACGGACACCCTTATCGTAGCCCCCACGGAAAAAGGCGCGCTGGGAAATCCCAAATCGGGAATCTCGATACAAATCACAAGTCCCGTAAAAGATGCCCGCCTGCATGTAGAGGTGGCAGAAACGCCGTTTTTCAAACGTTCCGTATCGGAATTCATCCTTCCCGAGGAAGGAAAGGCTTACACGGTGTATCCCGACATTCTTTGGAACTACGACGCTTTACGCAATAACACACAGGCCGAGCCTATCACCGTGTCGGTGGAAGTACAAATCAAAGACCGGGAGGCAAGCCAACGCGTACGCACGTTCTCCGTGCGCAGCATCAATGAATGCCTCATCGGCTACAATGACAAAACGGGAGTCCTGTTTGCCGCATACGTGAACGAAGACAGTCCGTTGATAGACAAAATCCTGCGGGAAGCCTTGAACACACGTATCGTCAACCGCTTTATGGGCTATCAGAACAAGCGTAAAGACTACGTGGACAAGCAGGTCTATGCCCTTTGGAACGTACTGCAACGGCGCAAGTTCCGTTACAGCTCGATTTCATACAGCAGCCTGTCGAGCAACGTAGTCTATTCCCAACGCGTACGGACGCTGGAAGACGCTCTGGCTTCTTCGCAAATCAACTGCGTGGACGGCAGCGTATTGTTCGCCTCCCTGCTCCGCGCCATCAACATCGACCCGATATTGGTGCGCATTCCGGGGCACATGTACGTAGGGTATTACACCGACCGCAATCACAGTCAGGCCAATTTTCTGGAGACAACGATGATTGGAGACATAGACCTGGATGATTTCTTCCCCGAAGAAAAACTGGATTCCACTTCCGAAGGCAAGTCGCAGGAAGAAATGTCGCGGCTCACTTTCGAGAAATCCAAAGAGTATGCCCATCGTAAATACTCGGCCGACAGCGCACGCATCCATACGCTCCCACGGCAATACATGTTCCTGGAAATCTCCAAGGCATTAAGACGGAAGATACAACCGTTGGGTAAATGAAACCGGCGTCCCCATCATATTTACGGACATTCGAGAAAAAGTAAATGGCATCTCCAAAATTTCATAAAACATTGTTTTATAATTAATTACAGCTTCCTTCATTTTGGTTTTCCGTTCTGCGCCAAACGGAAAATCAATCTCAGGCAAACGATTTTCCGTTCTCAGCCAAACGATTTTTCATTCTCAGCAGAACGGAAAAAGGCGTTCTGCAATCCTTACACCCTGTTCCGGTATCCGGAAAAACGATCGCTAAAAAAGGGGATGGCTTCGCACGAAGCCATCCCCTTCAAGTTCCTGAAAAAATATCCACCGTCCACTCCTACGAAACGGATTTCCGTCTCTGCCTCCGCACGGTTCAACCTTCCTGCGACGGATAATGCAAATTGGCGTCCGTCATCTGTTCCAGCACTTCATGGAGGTATTTGGCAGACTCCCATTTGGCCATCGGCAAGTCCTGCAACAAATAATTGCCGCAGTCGCGCGGGGTTGCTCCGGGAACTTCCCCTTCATATTCCGCAATGAAACGGAACGTTTCTTTCATCAGTTCCACAATATCCTCCGACTGCAAGTCCCCCTTCATCAGCAGGTAATTTCCCGTCAGGCACCCCATCGGTCCCCAATATACAATCTTATCGGACCATACCGGATGATTGCGCAGGAACGTGGCCGCCAGATGTTCTATCGTATGCAACGCGCCTTGCCCCAAAGCCGGCTCACGGTTGGGTTCTTTCATGCGGACATCGAACGTGGTCACTGTCTCACCTCCCACTTCATCTTTACGGGAAACGTAAATGCCCCGCAACAAGTGGATGTGGTCAATCGTAAAACTTGGAATTTTCTTCATTGGATTTATATGTTTTTTCGGATTAAGACAAAGAAGAAGGCAAACTCTCCAAGAAGGTACGTACTACCCCGAAAGAACGGTCGGCCATCGTTTCCCAAAAATTCTCGTACTGCTGCCAGTGCGCATCGGCTCCCGGCGTGTCGCTGATAATCCGGAAACTGATGAAAGGCACGCGGTAGAGGTGGCAAACCTGCGCTATGGCAGCC
>ENA-ORVB01001466-ORVB01001466.1-human-gut-metagenome-genome-assembly--contig:-NODE-1466-length-15755-cov-3.09344_pt1 | contig 15755 bp, 16 predicted proteins | sample MGYA00242090_ERZ509231 | MGnify/ENA primary metagenome ERZ509231 (study PRJEB26280, sample SAMEA2338798) | human gut metagenome | biome: human gut; feature: human-associated habitat; material: faeces...
CCGGCAGTACCGCCGCCGGTCAAAACGATTTTTTTCATAAAAGTTGCCTCCTAAAATAATCTTATTAGGGTATGGTTGCCCATAAGTGGTACTTTATTATTAATTATTATACTAACCGCAATGTTTAAAAAGTCAACCCCGAATCGAATGGAAAACAGGGAAAACAGCGGGTGCAGCAGAAAATCCATGAGTAAAGAGGATGGCCAGTGAGACAGAATAAACGAGCAGACAATTTGTATACGATAGAACAAAAGGCCCAGAAACTTTTCAGCAGCGATGAAGCCAGCCTGCTGGAGGAAATGGATGAGGCAGAACGCATCTGGGCAGAAGAGAAGATTCGGGATCCTAATGCAATTTCCAGCATGGAAACGGCTGCAGCGAATCACTATGAAAAACTGACAGAGCAGATTCGAATAAGAGGAATCAAACCGGTAACGGAAGAAGAATATGAGCGAAGAAGAAGACAAGAGCTGGGAGAGGATGAAGATTCAAAACCGGGAATGAAAAAAATCGGATGGAAAATCAGGAAAAATTTGATCTTGAATAATCGTTAAAAATATAGTAAAACATATACGTAAGAAGTATTTAAAAGGTATGAAAATCAATAGACAGGAGGAATTTATGATGCAGAAATATGTTTGCGGCCCCTGTGGCTATGTATACGATCCTGAGGTGGGTGATCCGGATAATGGAATTGCACCGGGAACAGCATTTGAAGATCTTCCCGAGGATTGGGTATGCCCGCTTTGCGGACTTGGAAAAGATGTATTTGAGCCAGAAGATTAAGCTCAGAGTTTGATTGATTTTATGAGAGAAAGAATGGTGCCGCTGGCTGAAAAGCAGACGAAAGGCAGCACCATTCTTTTTCTTTCATTGAAGACGCGCATGATGCGTCAGAGGAAATCACTTCTGATGCAGCTGTGTTTTGGTGCGGGAATGCGCCCGCAGGTCATATACTTTCTTATTTATGGACAGAGAAGAAGGAGATTTAAGCAATTATGTTAGGAATTATCGGGGCAATGGCGGATGAGGTTTCTCAGTTAAAGCAGGAAATGAGCAATGTAAAAATTGTACAGGCAGCAGGAATGGAATTTTACCAGGGAACCATTGGCGGAAAAGAGGCTGTGGTTGTAAGATCTGGTATTGGAAAAGTAAATGCGGCTATGTGTGTACAGATTCTGGCAGATCGGTTCCAGGTGGACGGAATTGTAAATACAGGAATTGCGGGTTCCCTGAGAGCAGAGATTAATATCGGAGATATGGTTCTTTCTACAGATGCAGTTCAGCATGATGTAGATGCGGTAGCATTCGGATATCCGGTTGGTCAGATTCCTCAGATGGATGTTTTTTCATTCGAGGCGGACGAAAAACTGAGAAAAATGGCTCTTGCCTGCAGCCAGAAAGTAAACCCGGAGCTGGGAGTTTTTGAAGGCCGGAGATCAGTTTATTTCTGATAAAGAAAAAAAGCAGTGGCTGACAGATACCTTCCAGGGATTCTGTACTGAGATGGAAGGAGCAGCTATTGCCCAGGCAGCATATTTAAACGGGATTCCGTTTCTGATTGTTCGGGCAATTTCCGACAAGGCAGATGACAGCGCATCCATGGATTACCCGGAATTTGAGCGTCAGGCTATTCTTCACAGCACCAGATTGACAAAAGCTCTTATTGAGGCATATTAGAATTGACAAAATTTTCCATGAAAGAATATTCAATATGAAGTTAAGAATCGAATTTTAGCAGAATTTGATGATCGATTCTAGGCTCCCTGAACTTTCCAAAAGTGATTTTGCCCGGTATAATGGGGATGTCATCAAGAAAGAAAGGGGAGCTGTTTTTATGTTACAATTACTGGAAACAGGAAAGGCACTGTATGTGCTGGCAGGAATCTGCGTACTCGGCATTATGACGAGAGCGATTACCAAACGCTTCTACAAAAGACTGATAAAAGAAAGTACAAATCTGGCGCTGACAAAAAATAAGAGCCTGAAGGAGCTGCGGCAGAAAGCAGAAAATACATATCGGATGAACCAGGGGATGTCTGACAGCGGAGCATGGCTGGAGCACCAGCTGTATGAAATGAAGATTATGGGCGTGAATCTGTCAGGTTGGAGCAGCCTGTGTATGCAGTGGACCTGGCTTTGCCTTTTGGCAGGAGGTCTTGGAGCATTTCTTTCTTACTGGTATCGGCTGGATACTTTTTACATTGTTCTGTACGGAGGAGGCTCAGTCCTCTTGGCAATGATCACCATGCTTTTTGATAACGGTGTGGCAGGCGGCTGGAGAGAACAGCTGCAGGCAGCGCTTCAGGACTATCTGGAGAATGTGATGTATCCCAGAATGGCACGGAGTATGTCTGGAGAAGGCAGCCAGCGAGACAAAACAGCACAGGAGCGTTCCGGGCTGCGAGGGGTCAGAACAGTAGGAAAACGGGAAGGAAAACTGGTTCGAAGAACCCAGACTGCAGCAGACGCAGAACAGGAGGTTTCAGGCAGCAATGCATTTTCTGGAACGGCTTCAGAGCGAGCAGAACTTGAAGGGCAGATGGAAGCAGCGGGAGCGCGGGAAGAGAAGATGTCTGGAGGCAGGAAGGCAGAGACTGTGGCTGCAGAGTGTCTGACCGAGCCAAAGCGTGCTTTGTTTGGCGGACTTCGTGGAAATGGGAAAAATAGAAGCAGCCAGAAGCTTTCTGAGGGAATCCATGGAGAATCGGGGACTTTAGACAGAGAAAATACAGATTTGGAGCATGGAGGATGGAGTGATTCCAGAGTCAGAACGGGAATCCAGGCTGACAGCGAGGCAGGTGGATTTGAAGGAAGAGGCGCAGGAGGAAAGGCAGCTGCAGGCGGCTATGGAAATAGCGGGACAGGAGAGCAGAGCGAAAATTCCGGACTGAAGACCATTCGCGATTTGGATTATCTGAGGAAGAGCCTGGAGCAGATTGCAGCCTGTCGTGAAAAAAGCCGTGCAGCCGATGAAAACTGGCTGAGGGATTTGAGACCAGAGGAGGTAGAGCTGATCGGAGATATTTTAAAGCAGTATTTGGTGTGAAATTGTGTCGCATTTTTGTGGAGAATATGGTATAATTAATCCAATAATGATTCTCGGAAAGAGGCATTGTGGGAATTGGACCGGGGAACAGAAGAAAAGGAGAGAAAATTATGGGCAAGACTGTAACATTTGATTATTCCAAGGTTGCTGATTTTGTATCTGCAGAGGAATTGGCAAATTTTAAGAGTACTGTTATGGGGGCAAAAGAGACTCTGATCAGCAAGTCAGGAGCTGGAAATGATTTTGTTGGCTGGATTGATCTTCCGGTAGATTACGATAAGGAAGAGTTTGAACGAATCAAAGCAGCAGCAAAGAAGATTCAGAGCGATTCAGACGTACTTCTGGTTGTGGGAATCGGCGGTTCCTATCTGGGCGCCCGTGCAGCGATCGAATTTTTAAGCCACAGCTTCCACAATGTTTTGGATAAGAGCAAGAGAAAGGTTCCTGAGATCTATTTTGTAGGAAACAGCATCAGCAGCAAGTATATCCATGATTTAAAGGACGTACTGGAGGGAAAAGATTTCTCTATCAATATTATTTCCAAATCCGGAACAACCACAGAGCCGGCTATCGCATTCCGTGTATTTAAGGAAATGCTGATTGAAAAATATGGCCGCGAAGAAGCAAACAAGCGTATTTACGCAACCACAGACAAGGCAAGAGGAGCCCTGAAGAACCTGGCTAACGAAGAAGGCTATGAGTCCTTTGTAGTTCCGGATGATGTAGGCGGTCGTTTCTCTGTGCTGACAGCAGTAGGTCTTCTTCCTATCGCAGCAGCAGGTCTGGACATTGACAAGCTGATGGAGGGCGCTGCTTCCGGAAGAAAGAAAGCACTGGAAGATCCATATGAGTCTAACGACGCTTTGCTGTATGCCGCAATCCGCAATATTCTTCTGAGAAAAGGTAAAAACGTCGAGATCGTAGCCAACTATGAGCCCAGCCTGCATTATGTATCTGAGTGGTGGAAGCAGCTGTTCGGAGAAAGTGAAGGAAAGGATCAGAAGGGTATTTTCCCGGCAGCAGTAGATCTGACCACAGATCTGCACTCTATGGGACAGTTTATTCAGGACGGCGCAAGAATTATGTTCGAGACTGTTATGAGTGTAGAAGAGTCTCCGGCAGAGATTCTGCTGAATAAAGAAGATGTTGATACAGACGGTATGAACTATCTGGCAGGAAAGAGCGTTGACTTTGTAAATAAGAGTGCTATGAACGGAACGATCCTTGCTCATACAGACGGCAACGTTCCGAACCTGATGGTTCGCATTCCGGAACAGAATGAATTCTATCTGGGCGAGCTGTTCTATTTCTTTGAGTTTGCCTGCGGTGTCAGCGGATATATTCTGGGTGTGAATCCGTTTAACCAGCCTGGCGTAGAAAGCTACAAGCGTAATATGTTCGCGCTGCTTGGCAAGCCGGGATATGAGGATGAGAGAGAGAAGCTGCTGGCCAGACTGTAATTGAAAGCAGAAGCCTTTGTGAAAACAGCGGCAGTTAAAAAATGCCTATAAACAGAATACAATAAAAGAGAAAGAGAGCAGGTGCTGCCCATTGGGGGCGGTATCTGCTCTCTGCAATTTGACCCGTGAAGAGTTTTCCAAAATGACCGTTTCAGAAAGGCGTTTTCCGGCATTTCTACTCCTCAAGTACCTGAATTTCCAGATAATCAAATTCAATTTCTTCAATAAAATTATCCTGGCTGAACCGTGTTTTATCGTGGCGTTTGAAGTCTGTAATATTGGAATCCAGCCAGATGGGTTTGCTCAAATCAAACTGACAGCAGATATCATCCAGAGACTGGAAGACCATCTGTGTGCGGGACATCCGATAATCTGTCATGCAGATGACAGTATCCTGAAGCATACGGTTGTTTTTCCAGATTTTTCCCCACATACGAAACATGAAAAAGCCTCCTTCGTTCTAAGTGATTTTCAGTATATCGGATTTTTATGTAAATGTAAATCCCTGGAGAAAAATACAGAAGTATAACCGGATTTTTATTGTCTTTTTCTGTGGCGGCAGTATAATGAAAAGAGTTCGTTCAAAAGCTGGTTAAGCAGGCACAGCAGACAGGATTTTGAGAAAAAGAGAACGGTCAGGAGTGAATGATAATGGGAAAAAAGGCAGCGGCAATGGATATGACACAGGGAGCCATTACCCGGCAGTTAATCAGCTATTCTGTGCCTCTGATTCTGGGCAATTTGTTTCAGTTGACTTACAATGCAGTAGATTCTATCATTGCAGGCCGGTTTATTGGAAAAGAGGCATTGGCGGCAGAGGGAATGGCCAGTCCAGTGATGAATCTTGTAATATTAGGCATTTCCGGAATCTGTATGGGGGCCGGTGTGCTGATGAGTGAATTTTTTGGGGCAAAACAGCTGGAAAAGCTGAAAAGAGAAATGTCTACGGCAGTCCTGTTCGGCCTGTATTTTTCTTTGGCTGTGACAGGGATGGGAATCATTTTTACTCCGTCGCTTCTGAGATTGCTTCATGTGCCGGAGGAGCTGATGGAAATGACTGCGGTATATTTAAGAATTATTTTTATTGGCGCGCCCTTTACTTATTTTTATAATGCACTGTCATCTGCGCTCAAAAGCGTAGGAGATTCGAAAACGCCTCTGAAATTTCTGATGTTTTCCTCGGTGCTTAATGGAGTGCTGGATTTGATCTTTATCGGAGGTCTGGGATTTGGGATAGTGTGTTCGGCTGTTACCACAGTGGCGGCAGAGGCAGTATCTGCGGGCTTGTCTGTCTGGTATGTGTATCAGAAGATTCCTTTGCTCCGGCTGGAGAGAGGCGAATTTGTAATGGATCGGGGGCTGCTGAAAACGACGCTGCAGTATGGTTCCGTTACAGCGCTGCAGCAGTCCTGCCAGCCGATTGGAAAGGTGCTGATTCAGGGGGCCGTCAATACCCTGGGAGTGGACGTGATTGCCGCCTACAATGCAGTAACCAGGGTCGATGATTTTGCATGTCTTCCAGAACAGAGCATTTCTCATGGAATTACTACCTTTGTGGCCCAGAACCGGGGAGCGCAAAAGCCGGAGCGGATGAAAAAAGGCTTTGGCCGCGGGCTTTTGCTGGAGTTTGGATACTGGATTGGAATTTGTGCAGTGGTGCTTTTGATTCGAAATACAGTATTAAAGCTGTTTGTCACCGGAGAAAGCGCAGAGGCCATTGCAGTCATTGGCGGTCAGTATCTTGCAATTATGGCATTTTTTTATATTTTTCCCGCCTTTACCAATGGATTTCAGGGCTTTTACCGGGGCATGGGCATGATGAAAATGACCCTTCTGGGAACCTTTATTCAGACCAGTCTGCGGGTCATTTTCACATGGATCCTCACGCCTTCTATGGGAATCAGCGGAGTAGCCTTTGCCTGCGCCGCCGGGTGGAGCGTTATGCTTCTTGTTGAGATCCCTTATTATTTTCATTTACAACGATCCCGTTGACTTCTACGCCTCCGTCAATGGCAATGACAAGGCACTGGCGTCCGTCGATTTCGCGGGTTTCTACCAGGTCAGCCCGTTCCGGGTTGATCTTTATAATTACATCTGGTGTTTTTACTTCAAGAGCCCGGGTATTTACGACATTTCCGGCAAAAATAGAAGCACCTGGTCCTGCTGTTTCATCAAAGGTTTCGTCAAAGTGGGAAAGCTGCTCTTCCTCGACTCCGCTTTGCTCCAGCAGGGACTTAACCTGATACTTATCCAGCATCAGAGGCTCCGGCTGATCCTTGTGTTCCTCCAGCATTTCACTGAGATTTTCGTGAATGTTTTTAACCGTTTCGTAGTCACAGGCATCTCCCAGGGTTTCCTCAATAATTGCCTGGAAGGATTCCTTCTGAAACTGGGCAGGCAGAGGAAGGGGGCAGCCTAACAGCTGTTCCATAAAGGAATCATGAAGGTCATTGACATTTTTGGAGTAATACAGGGCTCCGTGGAGATCCGTGGAGCGGTCATTGAAGGCCGGGAAAAGGAAACCAAGCTCTGGCTTTCCCACCACCCAGTCGCGGACCCGATTCTGAAAAAGGTTTTCCAGTTCATTGTAGCTTAATCCTGGCTTTGACAGATCTACGGGGCAGATGCTGCAGAGAATGTAGCTGTAGACTTCATCAGAGGCATCATCCATTTCCAGTCCGTCCGAGGTTTTTCCGGGAATATCATAAGCATCGTGAATCAGCAGGATCAGATAGTTGCCTACATACTCATAGGTTTCTATAATCCGATCATAAAAGGCTTCCAGAAGAGCCTCGTCCTGAAGCCGACTGTTTCTCAGCTTCAGAAGAAATTCGTGGGGGCCTCCTTCTTTTTCTGCTTCTAGAGGAAACTCCAGATTCATGAGATTTTTTCCCAGAGTGCCGGAAAGATTTTTCCGAAGAATTTCAAAGTATTTAAACATATCTTCTTCCGGAAGGGAAAGAAAGGCTTCTTTGAACAGGGCCTTTTTATTTTTTTCTCCGTCCACATAACAGCCGCAGATACGGGTAATGGAACAGTTGGAGGGGGTAAACTGACGCTTGATTTCTGAAATTTCTTTTTTTGTCATAGCTGCTGTCTCCTTGTTTTTATATGTCACTTCAAGTGCTGTCATATAGGAATTGTAAAATGTTTCTGATCAATCTTTTTCATTTTATAATAAAAACAGGAAAAAAACAATGGAGGAACTGCCTGAGAAAGTGCGCTTTCATCCTCCCAGTGGCCGTCTCTTCCTGCTGCCAAGCATTTTCCCGCTGTAGACGAAAAGGGCTTCCTATGATATAATTATAAGTCAGATGGCTGTTTTTAGGATACTGGGAATTCGGTAAGGAGAACGGTTATGAAAGAGAATATGAAAGTACGAGGACAGTTGAGGTGGTATCTGGCCTGGCCGCTGCTGCTATCGCTGTTTCTGATGTTTGCCAATGTGGCAGTACTTCTTGTAAGCTGGCAGGCGGCATGTATGATGCTGCCGTTTACCATCACATATATTGCGATGTCTGCCTGGCTGAGAGTTTACAGCCGCAAGCGGGTACTGGGCGGTCTGGTGGAGTTTTCCGCCGAATATGCCTGGATTCAGAAGCAGCTGCTGACAGAGATGGCGCTTCCCTATGCCCTGGCAGATGATGATGGAAGAATTGTCTGGATGAATCAGGCCTTTCAGGAAATCATTGCCCTGGAAAAAGGCACAAGAAAAAATCTGCTTTCACTGTTTCCGGAGGTAACAAAGACAGATCTTGCTGTGGATAATGAGACAGCGCAGGTACATACTTCTTTTGGGGAGTATAAGTTCCGTCTGGATCTGCAGCCCATATTTGTAAGCGGAACAGAGGAGGAGGATATTGAGGCTCTGGTCAGCCGCCAGAAGCTGCTGGCTGTATATCTGTTTGACGAGACAGAGATTCTTCGTTATCGTCAGGAGATTACAGATGAGCGTATGGTGGCGGGACTGATTTATCTGGATAACTATGATGAGGCGCTGGAAAGCGTGGAGGAGGTTCGCCGCTCTCTGTTGACGGCTTTGATTGATCGGAAAATCAATAAGGCCATTGGTTCCATTGAGGGTGTGGTGAAGAAACTGGAAAAGGATAAGTATTTCTTTACCATCAAGCAGAAGTATATGGAACAGCTGGAGGAGGAGCGTTTCTCCATTCTGGAAGAGGTAAAGGCGGTTAATATTGGAAATGAGATGGCCGTGACCTTAAGTATCGGAATCGGTATGGGCGGAGACAGCTACAGCCAGAATTATGATTTTGCCCGGGCTGCCATTGATATGGCTTTGGGACGGGGCGGTGATCAGGCGGTGGTGAAAGATGGAAGCCGGATTCAGTATTATGGCGGAAAGTCTCAGCAGCTGGAAAAGGCAACCCGCGTTAAGGCCCGTGTCAAGGCCCATGCACTTCGGGAACTGGTGGAGACGAAGGATCGCCTGCTGATTATGGGACACCAGATGAGCGATATCGATTCTTTTGGCGCAGCCATCGGTATTTACCGGATCGCTGTGGCATTGAATAAAAAAGCCCACATTGTAATTAACCAGGTAACCTCATCCGTACAGCCTATGATGGATCGCTTTTTGGATAATCCGGAATATCCGGAGGATCTGTTCCTGAAAGGGCCTCAGGCTGCGGAGCTGGTAGATAACAATACCATGCTGGTGGTAGTAGATGTGAACCGCCCCAGTATCACGGATGCACCGGAGCTTTTAAAAATGGTAAAGACGATTGTTGTTCTGGATCACCATCGCCAGAGCAGTGAGGTGATTACCAACGCAGTGCTTTCCTACGTGGAGCCCTATGCATCCTCCACCTGTGAAATGGTTGCAGAGGTGCTTCAGTACATTGCAGACGGAATCCGGATTAAGCCGGCAGAGGCAGATACCATGTATGCGGGAATTGTAATTGACACCAACAATTTCACCAATCAGACCGGGGTGCGGACCTTTGAGGCGGCAGCCTATCTGCGGCGCAGCGGAGCTGACGTAACAAGGGTGAGGAAGCTGTTCCGGGACGATATGGCAGATTATAAGGCAAAAGCATACACCATTACTTCGGCAGAGGTTTACCGTGACAGCTTTTCCATTGGTGTATGTCCGGCAGAAGGGCTTCACAGTCCCACGATTGTCGGCGCACAGGCGGCTAATGAGCTGTTGGAAATTAAAGGAATCAAGGCCTCTGTAGTTCTGACAGAATATCAGAATACCATTTATGTCAGCGCCAGATCCATTGACGAAGTAAATGTTCAGGTTATGATGGAGCAGCTGGGGGGCGGCGGCCACCGAACGATTGCAGGTGCCCAGCTGAAGGATGGAACCGTTGAAGACGCAAAACGCCGCGTAAAAGAAGTAATTGATCAAATGCTGCAGAAGGGAGATATATCATAATGGAAATCGTATTATTAGAGGATGTAAAGGCTCTGGGAAAAAAGGGCCAGATTGTAAAGGTAAATGACGGCTATGCAAGAAACTTTATTCTGCCCAAAAAGCTGGGCGTGGAGGCTACTGCCAAGAATCTGAATGATTTAAAGCTGCAGAAAGCCAATGCTGCCAAGGTTGCAGCAGAACAGCTGGCCGCAGCGAAGGAGCTGGCAGAAAAGATTGAGAGCGGTCAGGTTGTGCTGAAGATGAAAGCAGGCGAAGGCGGAAAAGCATTTGGCTCTGTATCTGGAAAGGAAATTGCCGCTGCGGCATCAGAGCAGCTGGGTCTGGATATCGATAAGAAGAAGCTGGTTCTGCCGGATCCGATTAAAACCTTTGGAAACCATGAGGTGCCGGTAAAGCTGCATAAAGATGTAACAGCAAAACTGACTGTAAAGGTGACAGAAGCGTAAGAGACAATGGCTGCCAGTAAAAAGGGCAGCCATTTTGTTCTATGGAAAGTAAAAAAGACAGGAGACGAGCAAAATCATGGATGAAGCTTTGATGAAACGGGTACTTCCCCACAGTATAGAGGCAGAGCAGTCTGTTATTGGTTCCATGCTGATGGACAAGGAAGCGATAATTGCGGCCTCTGAGATTGTAACTGCCAGGGATTTTTATCAGCAGCAGTATGGAATTATGTTTGAAACCATGGTAGAGCTGTTTAACGAGGGAAAACCAGTGGATCTGGTCACTCTTCAGGATCGTCTGAAGGAGAAGGACGTTCCTCCGGAGGTGAGCAGCCTTGATTTTGTCCGGGATATTATTACCACAGTTCCCACATCAGCCAATGTAAAATCCTATGCAAATATTGTTCGGGAAAAGGCAGTTCTGCGGAGGTTGATCAAAGTAAACGAAGAAATTGCCAATACCTGCTATGCGGGAAAAGAGCCTCTGGAGCAGATTCTGGCAGCAACGGAAAAATCTGTATTTGATCTTCTGCAGAGTCGCAGCTCCGGCGAGTTTGTTCCCATCAGGCAGGTGGCCTTAAATGTACTGGAAAAAATAGAAGCCGCCTCGAAAACCCAGGGAACGGTAACGGGCATTCCTACGGGATTTATTGATCTGGATTATAAAACCTCCGGTATGCAGCCCTCGGATTTTATTTTAATTGCGGCTCGTCCTTCTATGGGAAAAACGGCGTTTGTGCTGAATCTGGTCGATCATGTGGCTGTGCGCAAGGGGCTGCCCTGTATGATATTCAGCCTGGAGATGTCTAAGGAACAGCTGGTAAACCGTATGCTGGCTATGGAGTCTAATGTAGATTCCCAGAAGCTGAGAACTGGAAACCTGACAGATTCAGACTGGGATGCTATTGTGGAAGGAATCGGTGTGATTGGAAATTCCAAGCTGGTCATTGACGATACGCCGGGTATTTCGATTACAGAGCTGCGATCCAAATGCAGGAAAATGAAGCTGGAGCAGGGGCTCAGCATGATTATTATCGACTATCTTCAGCTGATGTCCGGAAGCGGCGGAAAAAGCAGCGAAAGCCGTCAGCAGGAGATTTCGGAGATTTCCCGTTCCTTAAAGGCCCTGGCCAGAGAGATGAACGCACCCGTGGTGGCCCTGTCCCAGCTGAGCCGTGCCTGTGAGACGAGAACAGACCATCGGCCCATGCTGTCGGATTTGCGTGAGTCAGGGGCTATTGAGCAGGACGCAGACGTAGTAATGTTTCTTTACCGTGATGATTACTATAACAAGGATACGGATATGCCTAACATTGCAGAGGTAATTATTGCAAAACAGCGTAACGGCCCTATCGGAACCGTGAATCTGCTGTGGCAGGCGGAGTTTACAAAATTTGTGAATTTGGAAAAGTAAGAATATTTGAGAAACCTTTCCTGTGGAAAAATCAGACTTCTTTGGGGAAGGTTTCTCGAATGATTTTTTCCATTGCCTTTACAGCATTGGATTGATAGGTTGCATAAGGGTGAGCCAGTGCCAATTCCAAAAACACACCTTTCTGGCCAATAGAAAAGTAACTGGCATGGGGGTATTCCTCAATACAGGACTGATAAGTAAAGGCCAGTCCCAGGCCGGCTCTTGCCATAGCCGCAGCCAGATCAGCAGTAATATTCGTATTTGCAGCCCGGAATTTGATTCCGGCTTTTTTAAATTCCTGACGGCTGATATTCCCCAGCATGGTATCATAGGGACTGAGAATAAATTCATAAGATTCTGCATCTTTTAAATCCAGCCAAAAGCCGTGTCCGTTGTCCTTGGGATGAGCATATTTTTGAATGGGGTGATCAGAGTCAGCTACAATGAGAATTTCATCTTTTTTAAATATTTCTACTTCGTGAGTTAAACGGGACAATGGAAGCGCAATAATAGCCAGATCAATGGTTCCATCAATGAGTTTTTCTTCTAACGCCTTGCTGTTGGCTTCTATAATTTCTACATTTACATTTGGGTAAAGGGCATAAAAGTGTTTCAAAATTTTGGGAATCATATATTTTCCGCGGAAAGAACTGATTCCAAGAATAATACTTCCACTTTTTAACTGGGCCATATCGTCCAGTTTATTTTGAATTAACCGATAATGTCCAAGGATAATGCGGGCATTATCAATAAACATAGAGCCAGCAGCAGTTGGGCGGATACCTTTTGAGGTTCTTACAAACAACGAAATACCTAATTCTGTTTCATATTGAAGAAGGAACTGGCTTAAACTGGATTGGGCCATATAAAGACGTTCTGCTGCCCTGGAGATACTTCCCTCATCAGCCAGCGCAACAATATATTTTAACTCTTTTAACTGCATTGGTTTTTCCTCTTTTTGGTAATAATAGAACCATAAGTTACTATATCGGATTTTCCGATATAGTATATAAGTTATTTTCGGTTTCATCAATATATCTTTTATTATATGCTTAGATCATAAAAATTACAACAATTTCACTAAAAAGGAGGAGAGCGAATGGGAAAAATTTCTTTAAAAGGGGTTATTGATATGCATGTGCATTCAAATCCAGATATCCGCCATCGCGCTTATGACGATTTTGAGCTAATGGAAGCTGCAATCCGGGTGGGGGCCAGGGCGATTGTTATTAAAACGCATCAGGGGACAACGGTAGATCGCGCCTACCTATGCAATCGTCATAATGAAATCATACATCATGGTGATAATGATTTTACGATGTTTGGAAGTGTCACCTTAAATCGTCAAATGGGAGGACTGAATGCAGCAGCAGTAGAAAGCGGACTGAAGCTTGGTGCTAAGGTGATCTGGCTTCCAACTCAATCAGCCAGAAATAATCTGGAAAAGCAAAAGGGGGATTTGTCAAAAGCGGTTGAGGTTATTAGAGACGGTAAAATCGTTCCTGAGCTGCAGGATATATTTCAGCTGATAAAGGATTTTGATGTGGTATTGGGAACAGGACATCTTTCTCCAGAGGAAATTTTCAGGGTTGTAGAGGCCGCAAGAAATGCAGGTGTGAGAAAAATTGTTGTGACTCACCCAGAGTGGTGGATGGTTGGGATGAGTTTAGAAGATCAGGTGAGACTTGTACAGGATTATGACATTATTCTGGAACATTGTTTCGCACAGCCTATGGGAGGAGGAAAATATAAGAGTAATCTTCCTTTGAATTTGGAGGCGATTCAGGCTTGTGGTTATAAGAATGTTATGGTGAGCACAGATGGAGGACAGGTAGAAAATCCTTTCTGGGAAGCTGCACTGGAGCAATATATACAATATCTGGCAGATCATGGAATTTCTGAAGAACAGATTTTTTATATGACTCATGAGATTCAGACAAGACTTCTAAATTTATAGTATTCAGGAGGTAGGGATATGATCAGTTTATTTATTGTAGCGGCGATTGCTTTGTCAGTTGCAATTGGGTATAAAACAAAATATAACACAGGTTTTTTTGCAATAGTATTTGCATATGTAATCGGCTGTTTTGTTATGATGATGAAACCGAAGGAAGTAATCAGCGGGTGGCCAGTGAGTACGATGTTTGTTATTATGGCTGTGTCATTGTTCTATAATTTTGCTCTGGTAAACGGAACGCTGGAAAAGGCAGCCCGATATCTTCTTTATTTTTGCAGGCGTTTTCCTGGACTTCTTCCCTTTGCTCTTTATGCGGCAAGTGCCGGAATTGCCATGCTGGGAGCGGGGTTTTTTACTGTGATGGCATTCATGGTGCCGATTACACTTCTCATTTGTAAGGAAGCAAAAATGGATCCGCTGACCGGCGCAGCTGCAGTTAATTGCGGGGCATTATCAGGTGCCAATTTTATGACCAGTGGAAGCGGGATCATTTTCCGAGGCTTGATGGAGGAAAGCGGTCATGGAGATATGGCATTTTCTTCAACAGCAGTCATTTTTATTGCCAGTGTAGTGTTTTCGCTTCTTTTGATTGCTGGATTTCGCTATATTCCCAAAGCAAACCGCCATATTGGGAAAGGGGTATCCTTTGAAAAACCGGATCCATTCACAAAGAAACAGAAGCAGAATCTGTATCTGATGCTGATCATGATTATAATTGTACTGCTGTTTCCTGTATTAAATGTAATTGTGCCAGAAAATGAGGCAATAGCATTTATTAACAGTAAGCTTGATGTGGGTCTGGTAGCAATTGTATTTTCTGTGATTGCTCTGTTTTTGGATCTGGCTCCGCAGAAGGAGGTAATTGCCCGAATTCCATGGAATACGATTCTTATGATATGTGGAGTAGGAATGCTGATTCAGGTTGCAGTAAAGGCGGGAACTTTGGATCAGATGGCAGCATGGGCCGGAAGCAGCCTTCCTGCTTGGAGCATTCCAGTTGCATTTAGTCTGATCGGGGCAATTATGAGCTTTTTTTCCAGTACATTGGGCGTTGTTTGCCCTGCGTTGTTTCCGCTTGTGCCAGGACTTTCCGAAGCAGCTGGTCTAAATCCGCTGATTTTGTACACCTGTATTGTTGTAGGAGCCCAGAGCTCGGCTATTTCTCCGTTTTCATCTGGAGGAAGTCTGGTCATGGGTGCATGTTCAACCGAAGAGGAACGCAATCGTATGTTTCCACGTCTGCTGTTTTTGGCAGTTCCTGTCAGTGTAGCTTCTGCAACGGTATTTAATTTTGTGTTATCCATAATTCTTTAAGGTTAGTTTTTATGGTTAATCATAAATCTCAACCACTCCTCATAAACTATAAGTAGGCTATGAAATTAAAAAGAACATAAGGGGAGGAAGGGAATGGACGATACACATTATTCCATATCAGAGGCCGGTAAGCTGGTCGGTGTGGAATCCCATGTGCTCAGGTACTGGGAGGACGAGCTGCAGCTGAATATACCAAGAAATGGAAAAAGTCACCGGTACTATACGGGGCTTCATATTCGTTTATTTCAGAAGATAAAAGAGCTGAAGGAAAAAGGATATCAGCTGAAAGCCATCGAACAGGTTCTTAATAAAATGCTTGAAGGAGATGAGAACGTGGATGTGGACGAGATTTTAGAGAAGAATGCAGTTCATATTTTAAAGGAGGGAAGCACAGAGAAGCTGGACGAGAAAGCGCCTGGACTTCGCGTCCTTCCAAAGCCCAGTGAGGAGGGCACTGTAATCAATCAGGAAAAACTGGATCAGTTTCAGGAGATCATGAACCACATTATCGGCAATGCGATTGGACAGGCCATGAAGCAGAGCAGCGAGGCGATGAGCAGCGAGATTAGCCGCCAGGTCAGCAATCATATGGTTCAGGAGCTGGAGTATATGATGCGTGTAAACGATGAGCGGGAGGAAGATAGGTTTAAGATGCTGGATGAAACCCTGAGAACCTATCAGAGAGAAAGCAAGGGAAAAGCGGAGGCAGCTGCCACA
>ENA-ORVB01001479-ORVB01001479.1-human-gut-metagenome-genome-assembly--contig:-NODE-1479-length-15650-cov-4.92575_pt1 | contig 15650 bp, 12 predicted proteins | sample MGYA00242090_ERZ509231 | MGnify/ENA primary metagenome ERZ509231 (study PRJEB26280, sample SAMEA2338798) | human gut metagenome | biome: human gut; feature: human-associated habitat; material: faeces...
TCCGATGACACGTCCGCTCATGAACTGCTCATCCGGTCCATTGAAAATGATATAGTCAGGACCTGCTGCCTGTTTGAACATCTGGATATCCTGTACTGGCATAGAAGAGTTCTTAACACCGATTACGTTTGGATTCTTTCTCATCTCTGCAAAAAGTCCCTGTGTAAGAGCAACTCCTGCAAGCTGCGGAATATTATAGATTACAAAGTCTGTGTTTGGTGCTGCCGCACTAATGTCATTCCAGTACTGAGCGATTGCATACTCTGGCAGGTGGAAATAGATCGGTGGAATTGCTGCAATAGCATCAACTCCAAGGCTCTCTGCATGTCTTGCAAGTTCCTGGCTGTCTTTTGTGTTATTGCATGCAACGTGTGCAATAACTGTAAGTTTTCCTTCTGCTGCTTTCATAACGTTCTCAAGGATGATCTTACGATCTTCTACGCTCTGGTAGATACATTCTCCCGAAGATCCGTTAACATATACACCTTTTACACCTTTTTCTACGAAATATTTTGTCAGTGACTGTACTCCTTCTGGACTTACATTTCCCTCATTGTCATAACATGCATAAAACGCTGGAATCACACCTTTATACTTTTCAAGATTTCTCATATTTTTTACTCCTTTTACAAATACTATTTATAATATTACGTTCTAATATTTAATTTCATTTAAGCAATTCTTATAATGAAAATATGCGGTTCACCTTTTATTTTTGTCAACCGCATATTTTATTTATTCAAAGTACATTATTCCTTTTATGGCTGAACCTTCAATTCGTCAATCGTGAATTTTTCATATTTTAATATATTTTTCAAATGTAGTTCATTTCTTGACCATGAATCATATTTCTCATATAAAAGTCCAACCTTACCATCCGGAAGTTCTGTTAAGCATGAATAGGAATAACCCATTTGCGGTGTATCTACAGAATAACAATATTTCCATTCTACAGAATATTTATTTACTCCAGATTGCCCTGTTTCATTAATTAATCCGATCCATATTTTTCCGTTTTTTCGTCCGTTTGTCGCATTCGGTGCCGATAATATAATAGCTGGTTTTCCATCTATTGGTTGTGAATAATTGATAACAGATAACTGTGTTCCATAAGAAGTGGTAGCAATTTCTGTAAGCGGTACTCTATCACTCCATGTTTCTCCTCCATCTATACTTGTTACTTCAGCAATATATCCAGACCCTGTTCTTAAATATGTTTTTAATGATCCATCTGGCATTTCTACTATCTGTGCTTCTGCGGTTGCTCCTCCAGTATTGTGGTCTGCCTCGACATAATTCCAGCTATTTCCATGATCATCACTATACATAAAGCCCAATTCTGCCGATGATTTTGAATATAATGGCACAATCAATCTTCCTGCATTCTCTCCTGTTGTAATTTGCTTTCCAATTCCAGGTCCCAGTACCAAAAACTTTGATTCTTCTGGTTTAAATGTACTCACTATATTTAAATCGGACCAGTTATCGCCTTCATCATCTGAGTACTTCATTGCCAGATAATTTGTTGGAAATACTTTAAACATAGAGTCCTTGTAAAAGACATTCATATTTACATCTGTATCTGTCGGTGTTTCTAATAAACTTGTTCCTTCAAAATTATAATCATATTGTTTACAGGTTAGTGCTTCGCCATTCTTATACAAGTTGTATTCACCATCTACACTATATTCTGTTGATGCATTTGTTGTATCATCATAAATAATACCATTTTCTCTAATTGAATAATTGTAATCACTAGACGAATCGTCTTTCCAATGTAATTTCAAATATTTTTTGCCATTGATTTCTTTAAATCCAGAACCAACAGATGCATTAGAACTTCCAATGCCGGCTGGCATTAAATCTGCAAAAAGAAAAACACGATGTGTTGATTTGTCTTCCAAAAGTACAGGATCTATATAAGATGCACTTCCCTGAATCTGTACATTCTTGCCTACAGAGTCTCTTGGCCAATCAATATTTTTTGCTACATAATCATCAAATTTCATAGGTAATGTTGGTTCACCCCATGTATTTCCACCATCTGTACTTTTTGCAAATGCTGTATTGATTTTGCTTTTTGAATCATGCGTCCCACCATACCTTGCATCTGCTGCCGCAATTACTGTACCGGAATCTAATGTTAATAGTGATGGAATTCTAAAATAATTTGATTTTGTTGCATCTCCCGCATAAAAGATATTATCTGCATATGTTGTTTGCCCTGTTAATTGAACTAATTCATCATCTGATATTACATCCTGATACACACCAACGCTATTAATTGTTCCCTCAAAAGGATAGGCAACCTGTCCCTGCCTTAATGTACCTCCAAGCATTATATTGTCTACCCCCGTAATATCACTGATAAACTTAAATGCTTCTTTATCTAATGTAGCAATTAGTTCTCCGTCTGCAAATAATTTATATTTCTTATTTTCTTTATCTGCTTTAAATGCTATTGTATTGGAAACTCTTTCGCCCTTATAACTTCCTCTTACAGCAGCAGGTCGATCTAATGTATATTTAAAATCTCCATCCGTATTTCTCAGTTCCATTCCAACTCCGCCAGAATTTGTCACATAAATATGAAAATGCCTATTCTGATTTCCATTTGTTCCGTTTCCAACACTGAATAAAGATTGTATTGCATTTTCTCCCGTTGCCTTATATGAAATTACAATCGTTCCTTGTTCCAACGCTTTTACTGTCTCCGCTCCTTGTATATTGTTTAAACTATAGCCTGTTCCATTGGAAACTTCGATTTCTTTTTCTTGAAGTACCGGTGTTGGCAAATTTTCTGCGCTTTTTGTTTGACTAATTGTATTTTCAATATTACTATTTGGATCTACCTGTGCATAAACACTCATAGGTGTTATGCACAGAGAAAACATTGTCACTGCTGAAATTAATATTTTACTTTTTTTCATATATACTCCTATCCAATAATTTCGCTCAGTTTCACTTTCCTATCTTCAAATCTAGATCTCGTACATGCATCTGCAGTTGCAATTGCAGCTCTTGCAGCTTCACCTGTAAGAAGCGGTCTAAACTCTTCGTCTACTTCTTTTCCATGAAGAATTCCGTTCAAATATTTCATCTCGTTTTTCATGATACTATGAAGCCACATTGGTGGTTTCTTACCTGGTTTTCCATACATGATAGCACCATCCATCTCAGTACTGTGGTAGATTCGTGTACGGTCATCATCTTCTTCCTGTGATTCATGTACTAAGAAATGTTCATCCTTACCATCGATTTTTAATGTTCCGCCACAATCACACATATCAATTTTAATAGCTCCTTTAGTTCCCTGAATCAGTACATAATGTTCAGGCCAGTGGAATGCTGATCCCCATTCTAATACCGCATAACGATTATCAGAGAACTGCATGTTTACAAATAACATATCATCTTCGTCACCGAATGCTTCTCCCTGATGTGCAACATTTCCACCTGTCATTGTAACCTCTTCTGGCATTCCTCCCATCAAAAACTGTACACAGTCCAGTTCATGAATATGATGGTACAGATGACCTCCTGATTTTTCTCTAATCTTTTTCCACGAAATAGTTGGCTGCTGTTCTTCCCATCCATTTCGTGCTGAATGACAATAAAGTACTTTTCCGATAACACCATCGTTAATCAATTTCTTCGCATGTCTTACGCCATGGAAAAAGTTCATAACATGTCCTGCCATAAAAATCACTCCATGTTCCTGACAAGCTCTTACCATGTCATCACAATCCTGGTATGAAAGAGCAATCGGTTTCTCACAAAATACATTTACCCCATGCTCTGCTGCTTTAACAACCGGTTCTTTATGTAAATAATTTGGTGTTGCAACAATGACCGCATCTACATCATCTCTACTATATAATGTATCCAAGTCTGTTTCTACGTCGCACCCCAATTCATCCGCAATTGTCTGTCCGTTTTCTGGATCTAATACTGCGACGATTTTAGCTCCTTCTTGTTCCTTCATGATTCTTCCAAGTTCTGCTCCAAAATATCCTGTTCCTACAATTGCATATCCTACTGTTTTCATTTTTATAATCCTCCAATTTTTATTTTACTGCACCTTCTGTCATTCCACCTGCAATCTTATTTTGAATAAACATAAAGAAGATTACGGATGGTACAACAACGAGAGCTGATGCCGCCATCATATCTCCCCAATTTAAAATTTCTGCCCCCTGTAAAGACTTGAGCGCTACAGAAACTGTCATTTTATCTGTACTATTAATAAGAATTAACGAATACAGGAATTCATTCCATGCATTGATAAATGTATAAATTGCTGTTGCAACAATACCTGGCATTACCAATGGTAATACAATCTGTATAAATGTTTGAAATTTATTTGCACCGTCTACTTTTGCTGCTTCTTCAATTCCCAATGGAACCGTTTTAAAAAATCCGACTAACATCCAAACAGCATATGGTACACTAAATGATAGATACACAATAATAAGTCCTATTCTTGTGTTTACCAAGCCAAGCTTTGCCATGACCATAGAGTATGGAATCGCAAGCAAAATCGGTGGAAACATATATGTCGCTACTAAAACTTTCGACATAATCGATCCAAGTTTTGGAAAAAATCTTACTATTCCATATGCCGCCATAGATGAAATGACAATCGCAATACCTGTTGTTATAATTGCAATAATTAAACTATTTCCTATGTTTTTAGCAAACCCTAAATCCTGAATTACATGTGTAAAATTCTCTAATGTAAAATGTTTCGGGAAAAATCTTGTCGGATTCGATGTTAACTCTCCAGATGATTTTACCGAGCACAAAAGTACCCATACCAATGGAAAAACAGCTATCAAAGACAAAACAATCAGATAAATATGACAAAACGCATTCCCGACTTTTTCTTTTTTATTCGTCATCACTTATCCTCCTTTTCCCATTTTCCTATAATCGTAAAGTAAATAACACATACTAATAACAAGAATGCAAGTAATAGCATCGTAACTGCAGATGAACGACCTAACAGTTTTGTATTCCATCCCATGTTATAAGCATAAATTGGCATAGTCGTCGTCGCATTTGCTGGTCCACCACCAGTAAGCAGATAGATAATATCGAAGTTATTAAATACCCAAATTGTACGAAGAACTACTAATAAACCAACTACAACTTTAATATGTGGTACTGTAATATACCAAAACTGCTGAACTTTTGATGCACCATCGATCTGGGCTGCTTCATATTAATCCTGCGGAATTGTTTGGAGTGCTGATAATACATTTACCATAATCATCGGTGCCCCAAACCATATATTTATAAAAATTAATGTCAAAAACACAAAGCTATTATCACTCAAAAATTGTGGCAATTCATTACAAATGCCTAATTGAACCAATATGTTAGGAATAAATCCAGATACCCCATTTAAAATCCACTTCCAAGATAATGCAATAACAATGGATGGGAACGCCCATGGAATAATCATTAATGTTCTGTAAATGCCTTTTCCGAAATTTACTCTATTGATTGCAAGAGCACCTGTAAAACCTATAATCAATTGTCCTGCCAATGAACCTAGTGTCCACAAAACTGAATTTAAAAATGCTTTAAAAAAGTTCGGATCTGCCAACACTGCTTTATAATTTTCAAGTCCTATAAAATCATATGTTAAACGAATCAAATGTTTTGTTGTCATACTATAATATAAACTTGAAAAGATTGGGTAAATTAAAAGGATTCCCACAACTAATAGCGCTGGAAGTACGAATACCCAACGGGCATAATCTACCTTTGCTCTTCTTTTCATCATATACACCTTTCTTTATTTCAGAAAGCCGTTCAAATTGAACGGCTTTACTCTTTCATTTACTGTACCGTACTAAATAAATCATTTAGTTGATTTTCTGCTTTTTTAGCAGCTTTTTTCACATCTGTACCATTTGTAATAATGTCTTGGAACATGCTTTCAATGATTCCCTGCGAAGTTAAAAGTCCCGCCTGAACACTTGGTCCATGTTCATATCCGATTGCAGTTCCTTTATCCATTGCATCTGAAATAACATCTACAGCATTTGAAAATTTCTGTACAGTCTCATTTTCCTTATATTCCGGTGTGTCAGAAATTCCACTAATAGAAGGAAGCATTCCTACTGGCGTTGCGTCAAGGAATTTTATATATGTATCTTTTTCATATAATTTTTTCATGAATGCCTTACAGATTTCAGGATGTTTTGAGTTTTTCCAAACAACCATTGGAATATTTGATGTTTCAGCTCCATAATCTGGATCATCTGCATTAATCTTCGGAAGTGGCGCACAATCTATCTGATCAACCAAATCAGGTGAGTTTGTTTCTACACCGCTAATTTGGAAACCTGAGTTAAAATCAAAAGCAGTTTTTCCCTGATAGAACAAATTTGCCTGATCCAATACTGCATAATTTACCGAATCTTTTGGCGAACAGTTTTTATAAATATCTAACCAGTAATTGATTCCATCTATTGCCAGATCACTAGTTAGATTTGCTTTAAGATCATCTGTTAAAAGACTTCCGCCACCGCTTCTTACATAAAAGTTTAAAAATCTAGTTGCCATAAGGTCATTTGAACCACACGGGAAAGAACAACCATAAACACCATCTTTTGTAAGTGTCTTTGCTGCTTCAGCAAATTCATCCCAAGTTTTTGGTACAGAAAGTCCAGCTTTTTGCAGTAAATCTTTTCTATACCACATAACCTGCGCATGAGAATACAATGGTAATGAATAACAAGTTCCATCTTTTTTTCCTTCTGATAATGCTGTTTTTGAAAACTTGTTTCTTCCAATGTCATCAATCAAATCATCAACTGGTTCCAACGCATCTGCATCCATCATTTCAACTACATGGCCTGGAAGTGCCGTACTCATGTCTGGTACATTTCCTGATGCTAATCCTGTCGTCCATTTTGTATAAAAATCGCCCCATGAGAAAGTCTCAATTTTAATTTTTACTCCCGGGTTATCTTTCATAAACTGATCTGCTGTTTGCTGAATCACTTCCATTCTAGGTCCTTGAGTAAATGAATGCCAAAAGGTAATATCACCCTTTAGTTCTCCTGATGTTTCTTTCTTTGTCGGTTCACTTTTTTTGGAACCACACCCTGCTAATATTGAAGATGCTATCATCGTTCCAACAAGTAAAATAGCTAATTTCTTTTTCATAAGCTCTTCCTCTTCTATTTATTTTTCTATTGACTTGTTTCTCTTATTCAATGCGGCCACATCAATTTGTTTACTATGGTTCCATTTTATCCTTTATTTTTATGCATATCTACTAAGTGCACGCTTAATAATAGCATTTAACGCTCATTTTTATTCTCTCGCTATCTTTCTATATTGATTTGGCGTAAATCCAAAGGCCGATTTAAATTCTCTAATAAAATAATTTGCATCTTCATATCCGCATTCATATGCAATATCGTTAATATTTTTATTGCTCACAAGTAATGCTCTCGCTGCTGTAGTAAGTCGAATTTCTCTCACATATTCCATCGGACTTTTCCCCATATTAGCCTTAAACAAACTGCTGAATCTTTGTTTGCTTAATTCAACCATTTCTGCCATCTTTTGAGGTGTATATTTTTCTCTTGGATGAAGCACAACATAGTCTGCTACCAATTGCACTCTTGAGTCAATCTGCTCTTTCCTTTTTGCAATTTTAAGCACTGGGTTTTCATTTTTTTCCGTAACCTTTCCTGTATTTTTATCAAATTTATTTACTCGCATTGACAGAGTACCAATTAAAAGATCCAGATATCCTCTCACAAAACATTTTTTTACCCAGGAATCTTTTTTCACCCATTTGCAAATCTCTTTAAAATAATAATCCTCACCTTCATTTTCAATAATTCTTGGTATTCCATAATACTCTTTCAAAACATCTTCACCTTCATAAAATACAGAAGTTGTAAAACGAAGACTATAAAACTCAAATGATTCACTTAATGCTCTGCATGACATTCTACATCCTTGTGGAATATATACTATCTGGTTTTCCTTTACAATAATTTCTTCCCCGTCAATACAAAATTCAGCCTTTCCTTTTACAATATATCGAAATATATTATAAGGAATATAAGATTCTGGATATACCCAGGTTTTTCCCATTGAATAAAATTCAATATATAAAAATGTTAATCGTATATTATCAATAACTGACATTTCACTCATTTCTCCTATAAGCAAAAACAGCCATAAGTTCTTTTCTTACTTACAGCTGTTCTTCATACCATTATTCTTCCACTCTAATTTTGACTACGACTTTTTTTACCATTCCTGGAACAGTATTCATCATACCTACTTTATGTGCGTCACTCGGAAAACAAACCATAAAATCTCCTGTTTTTAAAAGATAACTACCTGATTCGCACCCTTCATAAAATCCAATATCTTTATCCTTATCAAACGGAACTTTTTCTTGAAGATTCTTTACATCTGCTGTCGCAATTTTTTCAATTCCTTCCATGATATAATGTACATCAATATGTTTTCGATGTGCTTCATACATGCATTCGCTTTCATCTTTGGACAAAAATGAAACTGGATTCGCCGAAATCCAATCCTTCTGTATAATCGCATTCGATTCTACATCATCCCATTTTTTTAACTTTTCCAAAAAATTTAATGTCTGATAGATTTCTTTTTCTTCCTTATAATTTTCCTTATTACTTATTGAATCAAATATCATGTTTCTTCTCCTTTCAGATTCTAATTCCATTTTTTTTCAAAGTATTTTTTAATACAGTTGCCATAATTTGATATCCTTTAGCATTTGGATGTAAACCATCGTATGTAATTCCATCAAGTAATTTATCTGTACCTGGAAATGTCATTGTAGCATAATAATTTACAAAAATTAAATTATTCATCTTTGCCATTTCCATGAGCCATTCATTTAGTTCTTTTATATACATTTTTCTGTCTCTTTCATATCGTAATATAGGAATATTGATTGGTAACAACGACGTTAAAATTAACATTATTTTTTCCTTTTTAGCTTGTTGTATAATTTCAATTATATTACTTTTAACTATTTTCAATTTTTCACTGTAGGGTACCGGTTCGAGTTTTTTCCAATAATCACCTTCCAATTCTATCGAATCGTTAATCCCAATTCCTAAAATACAATATTTTGGTTTAAGTTGAACCGCATCAACATAAAATCTTTTTTTTAAATATTTTGTCGTATCCCCTGCAATTCCTCTATTTATAATCAATTGATCAGAGTTCCTAAAGTATGCATTTAATTCCCAATATTCTGTGATAGAGTCTCCAATAAACAAGAAGTCCGGTCTCTGATTTGTATAACACAATGTATGATTTTTTATATCAAACTCTTTTCTATTTTTGTCTGCGGCAACATCCTCTGAAAAATATTCTAATCTTGTATACCCTTCATTTGTCGAAATCATCTGCTTTCTCCTCTCTGTATGTATATCAATTATAAATAGAAAATCATTTCTGCGAAACAGAGAGAACGCTCAAAAATAGCATTATACGCTTATTTTATTTCTTTTTTTACCATTTGTATATATCATAAATTCGAGTTTTAAAATTCACAAATCTAGCTAATATATTCGAGCTACATTTACTGCAAATATTGCTTTTATCAAAAGATAGTGTTATAAAAAATGAGGCGGTCTTTTTACTGAACCGCCTCATATACATAATATTTTTCCATAAAAACTTTTCTTATAATGCTTCTAACGCTTTATTAGATCCCACTAGGATCAGAACCATATCTTCCCGTAACACGGGAGTTTGACAGTTGAATAATGTAAAAAGTACTTGCAGGCCTTATAAAACCTGCTTTTTTTATGTCAATTTTTTATATATGTTATTTTCTGTTATTGTATGATATAATAAGGGGTGAGGAGGTATTACACATGAATCTTCATATACCTTAATTTCCAGCCTGGAATAGCCCTAAAAGCATCTCGGGCTGGAAATTTACATGTTATTGGCACCTTGAATCTGTGCTTCAGTCATACACATATCATGTTCTTTCGCAAATTTAAGAGCTGCCTTTAACCCTTTGGTTTTTTCTCCTTTCAAACCTTCGAATGCTACTTTTACATCTATCATGTAGCAGTATTCTAAAAATCTTTTCAATGTCTTTTCCTTCTGGCTGTTCTTAAATAATAATTCCCGTACAGACATCATATCTTCATGATAGAGAAGAATAATGATATCTCCATACCTGACTGCAAAATAGTATTCCGTTAACATTTGATCACACCTCTTCAGATTTACTGTACAGGTACTGCATGATTTCTTCATAGCTCCGTCCACTCTGTGCTATAGCATCCAATAGCTTTTTCTGGCGAAGTGCATCCCTCTTATCCAACAGATCTTTTAATGTTGCTGCCGCAGCATCATATCGATGTTTTGCTTTCACCAGATCTTGCTGTGCTTTTTCAATTTTAGTATCCAGTAGTTCTGCGTTTATTTCACGTGCCATATTTACTGCCTTTCTTTCTGAATGTTTGATTTCTTAAGTGTATTACTGATCTCTCCGGCCCGATAAGTAATGTTTCCTTCATTCATCCCAAAAGCCTTTAAGATTTTTTTCTGCTTTGCTGTTACAGCATGATCCAGCCGGTATATATTATCCGTCTGGCGTGTCATTTCAATCTTCTCAAGTTCCTTGATTGCTGCCGGAACTGTCATATAATTCTGTTTCTTCTCAAGCTTTTCGTTCTCTTCCTGTAATGCAGTATAAATTTTGTTTCGGATTATCAGTGCGATAAATTGTGTGAAAATCCGTCCTTCAACGCCTTCGTTTGTATGCGAACGCATGCTCTTGTTTCCAAAGAATGATTTATCAGAGGCAAAAAGTTTCTCAGATACATCACGGCTCTTATAAAGATGCAGTGCTTCCTTTGCTGTCATCCTTTCGGATGTGATAATAACAAAGTATCCGCATAATGATATTTCCCGTTCTGTCACGGTTGTTTTTTCTTCCGGATATAAAAACACGCCATCTTTATCGTAGTGAAGATAAAAGTATTTTTCGTAAGCTGAACCGAACTCTACTGTTTCATTCTGATGCGACATCAGCAAAGCTGTCCGCTCTCTCAGTGCGTTTTCAAAACTCTCCCGTTCATCAGCATCTTTTGAAATACTGTGATAAATATGAATGTATCTCTTTTTTTCATCACCTTCAAATAAAGTCTTTTGTACTGTTTTTCCATACACACCATAAGCGTTCATATCACAGGAGCGCTTATTTTCGAACGTTCCTTTGTTCTCTAAGATCAAATCACTTATAAAAGAAGACATGCCTTTAGCCATGATCACAAAACTATAACCACATTCGTCTAAATAGCGTATATTTCCACGGCTGAAATATCCCCTGTCCAAAATGAAACCGATTTTTTTATAGCCATACCCAGTGATCCTGCCAAGCATGGCCCTAAGCTGTGATACGTCGTTAATACTTCCAGGATAAGCTTCGTAAAAGAGTGGTTCTTTATTCTTAAGATCATATCCAACCGAATAGTTGATGATAGCTGAACCGATATCTGCCTTGGCATGACCGAATTCAGCCAGTTCAATCTCTCCGGCCTGGCAGTTCTTATTCGTAGAATCATAGGAAATATAAATATGCTCCCTTCGATTCCTCTTTGCATTCCATTCATTCAGAAAGCCTGTACTCTTATCCTTGGTGATGCTCTTAAAGAAATCACTTACTGACGCATCACTATAGATCTTCATACCAGAACTATACAGTGGATGATTGTATGCGTAATCCGGATAATGCTGTGCCACATTGCTTTCTTCTACAATAGAGTAAGAGGCAAGGTCGAGCAGTAATGCCATATCCCGCTCAGAGAAGAACTGTCCAAGCATCTTATCTAACGAATAATCCGATACTATCTTATGTATTGCAGCATATGTACCAACCCGCAGACAGCTGCTGCGCTCTGTTCGGTCTTCCATACCTGATAAAACTGCATCTGGAAAGTATTTCAGAAAGGCTTCGTTAGGGATCATCATAGTGTCATCATCCGCACACACCTTACCTATAGTTGCTCTCTGTGGATAGGTATATTTTTTCTCCGGATCATAATAGCGATCATACTCATACTTAATATATGTGATATCCCCTCTTCTTAATCGGGTCAATTTTCCATGTACATCTGGTATTTTTACTCTTGATTTCAGGTACATATTTGCCTCCTTTATTTAGGTTTATATAGTCCTAAATTTATTATACAGCACAACCCGTATTTTTGCTATAATTTCCACAGAAATACGGGCTTTTTTTAATTTTATTTTCGTTAGGGCTACTCATTTTTGGAAGTTAAGGTATGTGTATTAGAAAATTCGAGTTGATTTCCCAGTAGCGTATGTGTATTTGTAGTTATTTCCAAGACTTCGATAAATTACACTTTGGGAAGTGAAATCTCTACAGTAACTAGCATAGAAAGTTTTTGAAATTGCTTTTCTTTTTCCTGTTTTCAAAGAATAGCTGTATATTTTTGTTGGATATCCTTTATGGGTCCATTTTTTTGACAAACATTTAGCATAGTATATCTTTCCATCTATCATATCTGAATTAATAGACGATGAATCAATACGTTTGGATTTCCCGGTGGATAAATTATAGAGATAACAAGGAAGAGGGGATACTGCACCTGTGTTAGGAGCAAGGAGCAGATTTTTACCGTTCTGTCTTAGTATTGCTGCGTTTTTTTGAACACATTTTATTTTTTTTGTTTTTAAATTGTAGGTCCACAAATCGAGGAGTTCCGTATCATATACGCGATCTTTTTCATAATACAGTACATTCTTATATACTAATTTGGGAGTAGCATAGCCAGAGACTGTTATGAGTTTTTTTTTCGTATAAGTACCATTCTTTTGACGGTAAATGGTGCTTTTTTGATCAGGATATTTTCCGGTAATTGATACGGTATAATTATAATCACCGGATTGCATAGCGGCAGACACGCTTACCTGCATTCCCAAAAGCAGAAATAGTGAAAGAAAAATTAATAGGAACAAATGCTGATTTTTTTTCATCGTGAAATCCTCCTTCGTTTATTCTTAAACTAATTATAGCGTCAATAAGAAGTAGTATCAATACCTGTTCGGATATTTAATACTCGAACACCTTCCTATACATATGATCAGCATCAATATTCTGTGCGAAATCCCGAGTTGTACTCATATCGTCTGACTCAAATATTCTCATTCTTTCGTGCTTCACAGGATAAAATACCCGCTGCGGAAGATATTATACATATCTATCCACAACGGGTATTTCTGTATTTATTTCAAAATATATTTTGTCCCTTTTCCCTTGCCTTCGACTATTACAACTCCTTTCTAGAGCTCTACATTACTGTCACTGTAATTTCTTTATACACACCATTTTGTGCATACACCCATATAGTGCAGCTTCCCTTTCCTACAGCACTAATCACACCTTTTGATGTAACCGTTACTACCTTTGTGTTACTGCTTTTATAACAAAGAGCTCTGTGATGTTTAATCTTTTTGTCTTTTTTTACCTCTGCCGCTGTAATCTGTACAGTCTTGCCCTTCTTTACAGTTACTTTTGCAGTATTCTTTTTGTTTCCAATCTTTGTGACTGAAACAGCTTTGGCTACGCCATAATTTCCGCCACTCGTTACTACATGTATGGATGTCGAAATATCTGTAATCACTTTCTTGCCATCTACCAGCTTGTACGCTTTTACAATATATTTATAATATGTCGCTTTTTTCAGGCCGGTATTTGTCCACGTTTTAATCTTACCATCTGTAATTGTTACAAGCTTTTTGTATTTGTATACTTTTCCATTGCCATTACAACGATTACCATAAATAATATACCCATCCGCACCACTGACATTATTCCATTCTACTTTGATAGAATTATCCGTCTGACTTAAAGAACGCGCTTTCAGACAGCCGTAGCCTGTTCTCACTTTAATATCTGAATTATCCGGAATTTTTACTGTAACAATTACAAATTCGCTGAATCTTCCATCCTCTGTTGTTGCAGTAATAATCGCCTCACCCTTGCCTGTCGCTGTTACCTTTCCTTCAGCATCTACAGTAGCAGTCTTTTCATTACTGGATTTCCAGATCAGTTTATCATATGCTTTATCCGGCTCTACTTTTGCTATAATCTGCAGACTTTCCCCAAGCTTTGTAAGTTCCTTTTTATCTGCTGTAAGTATAAGCTTCTCTGGTGCGATTTTTACTGTAATAGTTGCTGATGCGCTATGTTTTCCATCTGCCGATGTCGCAGTAATGACAACTGTTCCATTTGCAATTGCTGTTACCTTTCCATCTTTGTCTACAACTGCAACTTTTTCATCACTGGATTTCCATGTGATATTCCTGTTATCTGCATAAGATGGTGTAACCGTTGCCGTAAGCTGTAAAGTCTCTCCCTCTTTCGACATGTCTGCATTGGTCTGTGATAATGTCACATCTGTCACCGGATAGCTTGGATAACTTGGATAGCTTGGTTCAGGAGCTGGTGTATTGTCTTTCACGTCTACATATGCAATCGCATAAGTTGAAAATGTATTGGTCCAAACCCCCAGTTTATCTCCAATGCGTTCTGCCGGCAAACATTCAACCTTGTTATCATGAATATGAATCACAAAAAAGTTTCTTTTTAATCCAGGTTTGACCTGTTTTTCTTTTTCAGAAAGTTCCAGTTCGACCATAATCTTTTTCTTTAAATTGTTGAGTGTATATTCCTGTATGCTCTTGTCCTGACTTTCTGAACCTTCCTGTATAAATAACCCTGTCAACGATAAATCAAAATAATTTATAGAACTATCTTCAATCTTTTCGAAACTGTTCTCTTGCATAACAGAGGCCATTTTCTGCTCTGCCAATGTTTTATCTTCTTCTGAGACACTGTCATTTATGCCCTTACTGTTTAAAATCACATTAATTGTTGTTTTAATATTCTTATTCTCATAAGCATCTTTTTGATTCTGTGTCAAGGTACTTACTACTAACTCTTCATCCAATCCCTTCACTGCAGCCTGTGGTCCATCATTCTCACTGACAGTCCCTGTTAAAATACTGTTATTCATATCAGGATTTTTTATCGGGTTCTCCGGGTCTATTAGCTTTATCAGCTTAGTTCCTGTATATTGCTGTTCCCCCACATTTACAGATGCCTGATAGTAAAGACTATAACTGCCATTTGTCCCCAAAATATTACTTTCCGTTACCGTACAAGTCGTTTCTTTTGTATGCTGCGGATCACGTGTACAGGAAAATACTGCTTTTGCATTATATTTAGGTAGTGACATGCTCCCACCACTTAAATCTTACGATTTTGAAGTGGGGGCTTCCTGCTCGATTGCCCTTTAGGGCAAAGCTAAAACAGGCTATCCCCGCGTGTCCCGCGGTTTTACTTTTTATCCGGATACGGATCTTTTTCTGTGCCGTCAGGCACATTCTTTATAAAGTCTTTTTCCTTCTTCCCGGATATTGACTGCCGCATTCACATCCCGGTCCATCCGGTTTCCACACTCACAGACATACTCTCTATCCGACAATGCCAGTTCCTTTTTCTTATGTCCGCATACACTGCAGATCTTGCTAGATGCAAAATAACGGTCTACTTTTATAAGATTCTTTCCACGCTC
>ENA-ORVB01001480-ORVB01001480.1-human-gut-metagenome-genome-assembly--contig:-NODE-1480-length-15644-cov-3.08904_pt1 | contig 15644 bp, 15 predicted proteins | sample MGYA00242090_ERZ509231 | MGnify/ENA primary metagenome ERZ509231 (study PRJEB26280, sample SAMEA2338798) | human gut metagenome | biome: human gut; feature: human-associated habitat; material: faeces...
CTACCTCTGCCTGATAGGAATACATCTGCTTAATGTCTTAACTAAATGACATTGGAGGTGATCCCTCCCATTTATGATATGGTGTCAGAACCAGGGGAAAATGGACTGATCCGGGCGGAGCAGCTGGTACCGACAGCTTTTTCTGAAAATAATATAATACCTACATTTTTCTATAATGAAAAAGGAGAAAAGGTATACAATTATGTAAGAAGATTTGGGGAACATCAGTCAACCGCCGTAAGGGAAGGTACGGAATATTTTATCGTAGACAGTCAGGGGAACCGGATCAGTGAAAACAGCTATACGTACATCGGGGACGCTGACATTTATGGGAATTTTATTGTAACTCAGGGAGGCGATCTGGGACTTGTAAATGAAGAGGGAAAAGAAATTATAGAACCTCAGGATGTCAGGATTATTTCAATAGACAGACTGTATACAGATAAAGACGGTGTATATCTTGTGATGGGGGACGGCTCCAGTCTGATCATAACAGAGCAGGGGGAGATTCCGGTATCCTGGCAGAAGGGACAGATTGAGAACGTCTCCATAGGTCAGCAAAGATATAAGATCAATCTTGAGAATGGAATGACAGAAATAAGAGATTTCAGTGGAAATGTGATCGTTTCTCAGGAGTATGGATCTGTGATCCTTTACCCCAATGGCTGTATGCAGAAAAGTGACAGTTCTGCGGTTTATGATCCTAATGGACAGGAAATTTTGCCCCGGGAAAACGAAAAGGGCTATCTTCAGACAGTAAACTGTTTTTCGTCAGACGGAATTGGAGCAGGAATTGTGTATACACGGGGGGGGCAGATGAGTATCGCTCAAAACAGGGAATGATTACGCTGGATGGTAAGATAGAGCTTCCCTGTGTTTATGATCAGATTTTTTACGTGCCGGATAAACAGATAATTGTTTATTCTAAAGAAAAAATGGTTGGCGCAATGAATCTGGAATGTGAGATTCTCTGGGAACAGGCTTACGACTATGCTTATGTTTTTAATGCAAAGGATAAAAAGAATACGGAGGATCTTCTTCTTGTAAAAAGAGGAGAAAACTATGGCCTTGTAGATATGATTACCGGAAAAGTAATGCTGGAATGTCAGTACAGCATGATATCAAAGGATAGTCAGATTCAGGAAAGCTGGTTCTGTTCCAGGGATGGAAAATACGGATTCTGGAATCAGAAGGACGGAAAATACACAGAAATCCCAAACAACGATAATTATACCATTGACGGATTCCATATGGGGTCAGGCGGAGAAGCCATTGATGTGTATGGTTATGAGCTGGGTGACTTCCTAAGAGTAAGGGATGGAATGACAACAGGGATTATAGACAGACAGGGAAACAGGATCATAGACCTCATTTATACAGAGATTTATTATGATGAATACGAGGAAATCTTTTTGGTTCGCACAGAGAACGAATCCGGCATTTATGATAAAAGCGGAGAGATTATTGTTCCATTAGATGTTTATGAAGACCTTGAATGGTGTTCGGAAGCTATTTTTGCAAGACCAGAAGGGGAAAATGCAAGAATTTTGGATTATGAAGGAAATACTGTGATTTCTCAGGAAGCCTGTCCGGAGAACTTTTGGGAATTGGGGTACATAACAACATATGAGGATGGAGAATGCCGTTTATATACAATGGCTGACGGAGAATTTCAAAAACTGGATTATGCATGGATTGCTCCGGATGAAAGGGATGGAATCATATGTGTACAAAATGAAGATGCTGAGTACGGATACATCAATGCAGATGGAGAAGAAATAATTCCATGTAGTTTTACGAGCGCTTATTGTTTTTGGAATGGTCTTGCAGTTGTGATGGACGAAGAGGGAGAATGGGGGGCAATGAATCTTCAGGGAGATATGCTGATAGACTGTGACTATGAAAATATTGATACTTCTTATGCGCCAAATGTACTTAAAGTAGAGGAATATGGTTATTTGGGAGTTCTTGATCTGGGAGGAGAAAGAATCATAGACTCAGATTATGAAGATATCACTATAGGTTCTATGGGAACAATTACGGCAACGGGAGGCTATGAAGGTGAACAGGATATTTATGATTATAATGGGACTCTTTTAGGAACGTATTCCTATTAAAAAGAAATTGTAGTAGGGAAGGAGAAATTTATGTACTGTAAATATTGTGGGAAAAAATTAGAGGATGGATACTGGAAAATTATTGATATTAACAACAGGGTAATTGTTGAGAATATGTATGGCATTGAAGAACTGAAAGAAATATCTTTTAGTAATGCCCGAGGCGGCAACATAAGTACCAGTCCGAAGGAGGGAGAAAGCGAGGAATGGGACTATTGTGGAAATAAACTCAAATAGGCAGATATCAATTTACATGAATCTTCCCTGCTGCTTTGGAGTTACTTAATCACAGCCAGGAACCGATTTTGGTAAAAAAGAACGTATGATGAAAAAGGAGAAAATTATGTACTGTAAATATTGTGGAAAAAAATTAGACGATGGAGTTTCATTCTGTACCGGATGCGGGAAGCCGGTACAGAAGCAGATCATAAAGAGCGAACTGGAAAGCAGGAATAAAAAACAAAGAAAACAGTTACACGAAATGTGATTATAGCTGTAGTGTTGTTGGCAATTGTATGTGTTGTCATTGGAATTTTCAATAAGCCGGGAATCATTTCGTTAGATCCGGAAAAGAGACTGGTGGGAACATGGTATGAAGTGGATGATGACGGCAGTGTGGATTATGACGAGGACATACAGTTTTTCAGTGACGGAACCTTTATCGGATTCGGAGAAGACGGCACCTATTCTATTGTGGATGGACAACTGGTATTCCGGTTTCAGTGGGCAGTCAGCAGTTTTGTATACGTATATGACTTTGATTTTCAGGGAAATGAATTACATTTATTTGAGGAAGACGGAGACGAAAAGATTCTGCAGAAAGAGGGGTCACTTTTTTAGAATGAATGACTTAAAGTATCCTGATAATTATTTATCAGATAAAATAATCTTTCCCCTGCTAGTTACCACAGCTTGGTAAATGTACCTGAAAAAATTGTAAGTAAGGTACAAAGGAGGGGGCAAAGGAGATGAAAAACATATGAAACAAAAGAAAGTGTGCAAAAATATTCTCATGATTCTGGCAATGCTTGTTTTTCTGTTTTCCTGGTGCAGTGTGGCACATGCGGAAGAAAATGTGCTTTTGAAGGATATGCCGATAGAGGAATGGGAAGGAGAATATGTTGACATAGGGGGAGATGAAATTGAAGATTCCAATGGAAATCACAATAGCAGGAATATCTTAGAGATGTGTACAATCTCTGATACTCATGTAGTTTACAAGCTGGATGGTCAGTATACACGCTTTTCGGGGAAAATTGTGATGGATAAGACTGAGTCGATTGTAATTAATGATACATCACTTTTTTTCTATATAAATATTGGTATTTACGGGGATGGCAGGGAATTGTACAGCAAGGCACTGCTGACAAAAGAGACAGAAGCACAGAATTTTGATATTGATGTAACGGGTGTGGGAAAGCTGGAAATACGAAGCAGTGGAGTTAGAATTTTCTCTCTGGAAGAAGGAATATTTACTAAAGCAGAACAGCGAATAGAACCTCAAACACATGTTTCTCTTGGAGATTTGAAAGTTGTTGATTCCGTTAATTTTGCACAGAGAACCAGTGTACAGATGGATGCGTTTGGAGGCGTACATAGAGGAAAACAGTATTTTAATAATTCTATGGACACAGATACGGAATCTTATGCTCTTTATAATTTGGATCTGAAATATTCATCATTCTCGGGTAAGCTGATGACTGACTATATTGATAATATAACGTCAGACAATGACTGTAATATGAATGTGCAGATTTATCTGGACGATCAGCTTGCATTTGAACAGAATGGGATAGGTTGGAACACTGAGCCAGTGGAAGCGAATTTGAATGTAACAAATACGAAGATAATGAAAATCAGAGTGGTTGGCAAAGAAGGTTATCTGTGCGTTGTGGATGATAGTCTGAAAGCTCATACTCCGGGAGATTGGGAAATAGTGACAGAAGCAACCTGTGAAAAAGCAGGGAAATCAGTACGGCGTTGCACAGAATGTAAGGCGATATGTAATACAGCTGAACTAAAGGCTCTGGAACACACGCCGGGTAACTGGGAAATAGAAACGGAAGCCACCTGTAACGCAGAGGGGGAGCGAAAAAATATTGTACCGTATGTAAAAAGATGTGTGCAGAAGAAATGATACCCAAACTGGAGCATAAAGAGGAAGATGAATGGTTTGAGCAGGAAGCACCTACATGTACCAGTGAAGGAACCCGGATAAAGAGATGCATTTATTGTGGTGAGACAGTAAAAACGGAGCAAATCGCCCAAACAGAGCATGAATTTGGAAAATGGACAACGGTAGAAGGAAGTGTGTGGAATGCGCCAATTGTAAAAAAACGTACATGCAATGCCTGTGATGCAGAAGAAATAGAAAATATTTATGAGTGGGTATGGGTTAAGCCGACAGTACTTATTTTGCTGTTTTTCGGTGTACTGACTGGAACTACAATGTTTTTGATAAGGAGGAAAGGGATACAGACTATATCGAAAAACCAGAGAAAATTTTGGAGGAAGAAGAAAAGAGAAAAAAGAACACAACAGGATGATGTTTTTCACGGACATCAGTAAAAAGAAGAGAGCATTTTAATATTTTTTAATTTCAAAATAATCTGCCCCTACCCATTGCCACAGCTTGATAAATGTACCTGAAAAAAATAAAATTTTTATAAACAGGTCAAAGGAGATAAAGGAATGGAACAGAACAAAAGAAAAAAAGTGCACAAAAATATTCTCATGATTGTGACAATGATTGTTTTTTTGTTTTCCTGGTGCAGTATAGCCCATGCGGAAGAAAAAAGTGTGCTTTTAAAGGACATGCACATGGAAGACAGCAATGAATGTGAAATATGGGAAAAAGAACTGAAAGATTCCTATGGAAATTCTTACAGCGGGAATATTGTAAATATAGAAGCCAGCAGAAATTCCTATGCGGTATATAATCTGGATGGCGAGTATACACGCTTTTCAGGTAAGATCGTTATTGCGGAGGATGTCTATACAGATTGTGTGATGGACATTGCCATTTACGGAGATGGAAGGGAACTATACAGTAAGGCGGGGCTGACAAGGCAGACGGAAGCGCAGGATTTTGATCTTGATGTTACCGGTGTGGGAACCCTGGAGATACGAAGCAGTGGAGAGGATTCTATTTCTCTGGCAGAAGCAGAGTTTACCCAGGCTGAAGAACGAACAGTACCGCCGACATATGCTTCTCTTGAGGAGCTGACAGTTATTGATTCCGTTGATTTTGAGCAGAAAACCTGTATACAGAAGGACACCTTTGGCAATTTACATAAAGGAAGGCAGTACTTTAAGAATCCTATGTCTTCAGATACAGAAACCTATGCCCTCTATAACTTGAATCAGGAATATCTGTCCTTTTCCGGTAAACTGATTATTGATGAAGAGTCAACTACCAACTGTAATATGAACGTACAGATTTATCTGGATGACCAGCTTGCGTTTGAACAGAATGGAATAGGCAGGACCACGGAACCGGTGGAAGTAAATCTGGATGTGACAAATGTAAAAGTAATGAAAATCAGAGTAGTGGGCAAGGCCGGATACCTGTGCGTGGTGGATGATGTTCTGAAAGGTCATGATCACACTCCGGGAGAGTGGGAAACCGAGACAGAAGCAACCTGCGATAAAGCAGGAAAAAAGGTACAGCGATGTACAGAATGTAAGGAAATTTGTAACACTCAGGAAACAAAAGCTCTGGGACATACTCCCGGCGACTGGGAGACAGAGATAGAAGCAACCTGCAAAGCAGAGGGAAAACGGGTAAAATATTGTACGGTATGTAAAAAGGTGTGTGCTGAAGAAAAAGTGGACAAGCTGGAGCATGAACCGGGAGACTGGGAAGTGGAGGCAGAAGCAACCTGTGAAAAGGCAGGGAAAAAAGTAAAGCACTGTAAAGTGTGCAAAGAAGTATGTGAAGAAAAGACTCTGGACAAGCTGGAACATGAACCGGGAGACTGGGAAGTGGAAACAGAGGCAACCTGTTGGTCAGAGGGGGAGGAATCTGTTTACTGTAAGTATTGTGGAGAATGGTTGGATACCCGGGAAATTCCCATTATGGAGCACAAACAGGAAGAAGAGTGGTTTGTGCAGCAGGAGCCTACCTGCACTTATGAAGGAACCAAGGTAAAAAGATGCGTTTACTGTGGTGAAACTATAAAAGTAGAAAAAATTCCAAAAACAAAGCATAAGTTTGGAGAATGGGTAACGGTAGAAGGAAGCGTATGGAATGCACCGATTGTAAAAACACGTATATGCAGCGGCTGTTTTTCTGAGGAGACAAAAAAGGTATATGCATGGGTATGGGTGAAACCGGTTGTTACGCTTCTGGTGATTCTTGGAGTCCTGGTTGGAATCATTGTGATCCTTATGAGGCAAAAAGGAATCCAGATCACTGTTGCAAATATAAAAGAATTTTGCAGGAACGGAATCAGGGATATCAAAGACAGGTCGAAAGATGAGGCATCCGGCGATGATATTTTTGGCGGAACCAAAAAAAATGAAAAAAAGGATAAGGATGATATTTTTTAACAGATATCATAAAAAAGAAGAAAACAGGGAGGAAAAAAATGTTTTGTGGAAAATGTGGTAAACAGCTTGAAGATGATGAGGTTGTATGTCCATGGTGCGGGGAAGCAACAGGAGTGGAAGTAGGAGAAAAAAGGTATTCACAGCAGCCGGAAAACGGAGGATACGGTCGAAATACTGAGGAAAGGTCTTATGTAAACAGAGAGCCTGTAAAACCAATGGCTCTGCTTGGGATTTCAGTGGGACTTGCGGCAATGATGATCTATTTCAGCGGACTGATCAGTAACACGATCCTTGTCGTGGCAGCAGGCTATGTACTTTTAAAAGAGGAAGACCGCAGGCTTCGTGCAGTAGCTGCAAAAGCGATTTTGATCGTGTGCATTTTTGGCGCAATAGCGGCAGGAATTACAATGGTGGAAAATGGAATTTCAGGATTCAATTATCTGATAATGATGGTGGATGCCGGCCCTCTGGATCGGATGGCAGTACAGGATCTTTGCAGTTTCCTGAACTACGCATGTCTGATCGTCAGAGATCTGGTTCTTCTGATAGCCGGAATCCAGGCATTTCACTGTAATAATTTCAGAGTTGGCTTTATAGATCGGATGATTAACCGAAATATACAGAAATAGGGATAACAGGGAGGAAAGAGTATGTTTTGCAGAAAATGTGGAATTGATAATCCGGAGGGCGCAAGGTACTGCAGGAGATGCGGAGAGCCTTTGGAAGGTTCACGTACATCATCAGGAGGAACATCGTCTGTGCCGCCGGCATCGAGGAAAATTTCAGTTGAAGATCTGCCGGTGGAATATCGTCCTATTGGTATGTGGGGATATTTTGGATACAGCCTGTTGTTTGCCATTCCGTTTGTTGGCTGGATCATTGCCCTGGTATTTGCTTTCGGCGTGAATCCAAACGTCAATCTGAAGAACTTCGCCAGAGCTTATTTTTGCAGTCTGATTGTAGCATGTGTTTTTCTGTTTCTTGTTTCAGTAAGCGGATGTTCGTTATTATCTGCAATGATGTAAAAGTGAAATTTGCAGCGGTGTTTTCTGCTTCCGTGTTAGGGCAGGAGACACCGTTTTGTTTTTACATAATACCTGCTTCCGGCTTGTTTTGTCGGTTCTCAGATGATAAAATAAAAAGAAAAATGAACGGTTTTTACATGGGGTGGCAGAATTATGACAGAAGATACAGGGAAGAAAATATCAGAGGAACTGAAAAATGATTTTACGATGGATAAGCTCTGGGCTGTTCTGTGCCTGATGCAGGGCGAAAGGTTTTATACGGCACGGGGACTTGAGTTTCATTATAAAATCCGGGGAAATGAGATTTTTGTGGACAGAAAGGTAAACAGTAAAAGCATTACCAGAAGCAGTGTGGAAATGGTTTTTAGGAAACTGCAGGAGAGGCGGCAGGGAGGAGAGGAATTTCCCCTTCCCGTACAGGGACCGAAAAAACTGGGGGTATTCGGCGCCAGCTATCTTTATCCTGTTCTGAAAAGGCTGGAGCTGGTAAGACCGGAATAAAAGAAATAAAGGGATATTTTTCAGATGCTATGTGAGAGACAAGGTATGTCCCTGTTAAGCTGCATGCAGATCCTATGGGCTGTCCCCAGGCAGGACAGCAGAATCCGGAAGCTGTACAGGGGAACAGATCCGGCAGGTACAACTGCAGGTTGTATATTTTTGAAAAATAAACTATAATAAACATCTGAACAGACAGTCTGAATGGGCTGAGTAAAATACATGCCGGAAATGATATGCAGTCGTATAAAAACTGCAGGTATATACCAATAAAGACAGGGAGTTGCAGAAGATGAGAGCAGAGGTTGTAAGTATGGATGCGAAGCATCCGGATAAAGAGGCCATAAAAAGAGCAGGACAGATACTGCAAAACGGAGGGCTGGTGGCTTTTCCTACGGAAACCGTATATGGACTGGGAGGAAATGCCCTGGATCCCCGGGCATCCATGAAAATTTATGCTGCAAAGGGACGTCCGTCAGACAATCCTCTGATCATTCACATTGCAGATATGTCCAGTCTGCCCAAAATCGTGTCAGAAATTCCTGCAAAGGCACAGCTTCTGGCAGAAAAATTCTGGCCGGGGCCTCTGACCATGATTCTTCCAAAAGCAGAGATTGTTCCCGGGGAGACGACCGGCGGTCTTGACAGCGTTGCAGTCCGGTTTCCAAGTGATCTGATCGCGCAGGAGCTGATCAAGGCGGCGGGAGGCTTTGTTGCGGCTCCAAGCGCAAACACATCGGGCCGTCCAAGTCCTACCAGAGCAGAGCATGTGGAAGAGGACCTTGGAGATGCCATTGATATGATCCTGGACGGCGGACAGGTTGGTATCGGGCTGGAATCTACGATCGTAGATTTTACAGAGGATATTCCGGTAGTGCTAAGACCGGGATATATTTCTCTGGAAATGCTTCAGGAAATTCTGGGTGAGGTGCGAATGGACAGAGGGCTTCTGATCACAGACAGCAGTGTTCATCCAAAAGCTCCGGGAATGAAATACCGTCATTATGCGCCAAAGGCAGATCTTGCGGTTGTGGAGGGAAATACGGAGCAGGTAATTGCCTATATAAACCGTATGACAGAAGAAGCGGTAAGTCAGGGCGGACGTGTGGGGATCATTGCCACAGACGAAACGTCGGCTTTGTACAAAAACGGAGTTGTGCGGAGTATCGGAAGCAGGGAGGATGAGGAGACGATCGCCCATCATCTTTACGAGGTGCTTCGGGATTTTGACGGGGATGGCGTCAGCGCTATTTACTCAGAGGCATTTTATACGCCCAGAATGGGACAGGCGATTATGAACAGGCTTTTAAAAGCTGCAGGACACAAGATTATAAACGTACAGGAGGAACAGGAATGATAGCATTAGGATGTGACCACGGTGGATTTGAACTGAAACAGGAGATTAAAAAGCATCTGGATCAGCAGAATATAGAGTATATTGACTATGGATGCGACAGTCAGGAGGCTGTTGATTATCCGGTTTATGCAAAAAAAGTGGCAAGAGCGATACAGAATGGTGAATGTGAAAAGGGAATCCTGATCTGCGGAACAGGTATTGGAATTTCCATTACAGCAAATAAATTTAAGGGAATCCGCGCAGCACTTTGTACAGACTGCTTCAGCGCAGAGGCAACAAGACTTCACAATGATGCCAATGTTCTGGCAATGGGAGGAAGAGTTGTAGGCGCAGGTCTTGCGCTTAAGATCGTGGATACTTTCTTAAACACACCGTTTTCCAATGACGAAAGACATATTCGCAGAATCAGCCAGATAGAGACAGACTGATATAAAGAAGATAAAGGGGACAGGACGAGCTGTAAAGGGTTTGGCCTGTTTACCTGAATCAAAAAGCCTGTTGATCTCAGACAACAGGCAGTTTATAAAGTATTATGGGGAGGGTTTTACAATGGAGAAAGAAAAAAGAATGGACTATATTTCCTGGGATGAGTATTTTATGGGGGTGGCAATGCTTTCCGGGATGCGGTCCAAGGATCCTCATTCACAGGTGGGAGCCTGTATTGTAAGTGAGGACAACAAGATTCTTTCCATGGGATACAACGGATTTCCTATGGGATGCTCGGATGATAAGTTTCCGTGGGCAAGAGAGGGCGATGCCCTGGACACAAAGTATCTTTATGTGACTCACAGTGAGCTGAACGCAATCCTGAATTACAGAGGCGGAAGCCTGGAGGGCGCGAAGCTTTACGTTTCACTTTTTCCCTGTAATGAGTGCGCCAAGGCCATTATTCAGTCCGGGATCAAAACCATTGTATATGACTGTGACAAATATGAAAATACTCCGTCCGTGATCGCGTCCAAGCGTATGCTGGATGCAGCCGGCGTCAGATACTATAAATACAACCGTACCGGAAGAGAGATCAGGATTACTGTCTGAAAAGGTAAAAATGCTGTCTGCGCAGAAAATTCTGTCAGATTTTTACGGGGCAGCTATAAAAGTGCGGGATTTGTTCCGGGTTTTCCGTTCAGGAGGCTTGACACAGGAGATTTTTTCGCATACAATGAGTAAAAGTTCGTGGAAACACAACTGAAAACAGAAAACGGCGAAGAAGAGAATAGTACACGCAGAGCAATCTCAGAGAGAAATCCCGAAGCCTGTTCAGCTGTCAGGCGGTGGTGTGAGGATTTTGTGCGCGAACCGTGGAACCGGCCTCAGAGCTCCGTGCAATTGAAGTACGGCGTATTTCTGCGTTAAAGAAACAGGAGAGAGCAGTATAAATACAGACTGTCCGCGGGGCAGCTGTTTAAGGAGGTACTGCTAATCAGGGTGGTACCGCCGAAGTCCTTCGGTCCCTTTGCAGGGATTGGAAGGGCTTTTTTATTTACCGGGAAAGTAGTGCATTCTGTCCTTCCCAGTCCCGGAAACAGGAAATAACAGTATTGAAAAAAGGAGAATGATCATGGCAAAAGAGAAAAAATTAGTAGAAGCCATCACTTCCATGGAGGAAGATTTTGCGCAGTGGTATACTGACGTAGTAAAAAAGGCAGAGCTTTGCGATTACACAAGCGTAAAGGGCTGCATGGTGATCAAGCCGGCCGGCTATGCCATCTGGGAAAACATCCAGAATGAGCTGGACAGAAGATTCAAAGAAACAGGCGTTCAGAATGTTTACATGCCTATGTTTATTCCGGAGTCTCTTCTTCAGAAAGAAAAGGATCACGTAGAGGGCTTTGCGCCGGAGGTTGCATGGGTAACTCACGGCGGCCTGGATCCTCTTCAGGAGCGTCTCTGTGTGCGTCCGACTTCTGAGACTCTGTTCTGCGATTTTTATCAGAAGGAGATCCAGTCCCACAGAGATCTTCCAAAGGTTTACAATCAGTGGTGTTCTGTAGTCCGCTGGGAAAAAACGACCCGTCCGTTCCTGCGTTCCAGAGAATTTCTGTGGCAGGAGGGCCATACTGCTCATGCAACAGCTGAAGAGGCGGAAGAGAGAACCATTCAGATGCTGAATGTATATGCAGACTTCTGTGAGGAAGTTCTTGCAATCCCGGTTGTAAAAGGCCAGAAAACAGATAAAGAAAAATTTGCAGGCGCAGAGGCGACTTATACAATCGAGTCTCTGATGCACGATGGAAAGGCTCTGCAGTCCGGAACCAGCCATAACTTCGGCGACGGCTTTGCAAAAGCCTTCGGTATTCAGTATACAGACAAAGAAAACAAGCTTCAGTATGTTCATCAGACATCCTGGGGAATGACAACCCGTATGATCGGAGCCATCATTATGGTTCACGGTGACAACAGCGGTCTTGTGCTTCCTCCGAGAATCGCGCCGGTACAGGCTGTGATCATTCCGATCCAGCAGCGCAAAGAGGGCGTTCTGGAAAAAGCAGATGAGCTGTTTGAGACTCTGAAAGCTGCAGGAATCCGCGTGAAGGTGGACGATACAGACAGAAGTCCGGGATATAAATTCTCCGAGCAGGAAATGCGCGGTATTCCGGTTCGTATTGAGTGCGGTCCCAAGGATATCGAAAACGGACAGGCTGTGATCTGCCGCCGTGATACACGGGAAAAATATGTGGTAACTTTTGAGGAGCTGGCAGGAAAGGTTCAGGAAGTTCTTGACACCATGCAGAAGGATATGCTGGAAAGAGCCCGTGCTCACCGGGAAGCTCATACCTATGTTGCAACGGACTATGAAGAGTTTAAAGAGACTATCAACACGAAACCGGGATTTGTAAAAGCAATGTGGTGCGGCGATCAGGCCTGCGAGGACAAGATCAAGGAAGACGTACAGGCAACTTCCAGATGTATGCCGTTTGAGCAGGAGCATTTAAGCGATGTGTGCGTATGCTGCGGAAAACCTGCGAAAAAAATGGTTTACTGGGGAAGAGCATACTAAGATGAAGCTGAATATACCTTCCGGTGCGGAAATTATTCTGAATACGCTGGAACAGAACGGATATGAGGCCTATGTAGTGGGCGGCTGTGTCCGGGATTCCATTCTGGGACGCTGTCCGGATGACTGGGATATTACCACATCTGCATCTCCGGAGCAGGTAAAAGCGCTTTTCAGAAGAACTGTAGATACCGGACTTCAGCATGGAACAGTAACTGTTCTCATAGAAAAAGAAGGCTTTGAGGTAACTACTTACCGGGTGGACGGCGACTATGAGGATGGCCGTCATCCCAAAGAAGTAAGGTTTACCTCAAATCTTAAAGAGGATCTGAAACGGAGAGATTTTACCATTAATGCCATGGCATATCATCCTGAGAGGGGACTTGTAGATCTTTTTGGCGGAGTGAATGACATGGAAAAAAAGGTGATCCGCTGCGTGGGTGATCCCATGGAGCGGTTTCAGGAGGATGCGCTGAGGATTCTGAGAGCTGTCCGCTTTTCCGCCCAGCTGGGATTTACCATAGAAGCGAGTACAAAGGAAGCCATCGGCGCTCTGGCTCCCAATCTTAAACTGGTCAGCGCCGAGAGAATCCAGGTGGAGCTTGTAAAGCTTCTTGTTTCCCCCAATCCGGACTACCTCCGCGTTGCATATGAAACAGGGGTGACAGCAGAGTTTTTGCCGGAGTTTGATGTGTGCATGAAAACTGATCAGAATACTCCCCATCACTGTTATACAGTAGGCGAACATATTCTGAAAAGTCTTTTGCACGTCAGAGCGGACAAGGTTCTTCGCCTGACCATGCTTCTTCATGACATTGGTAAGCCGGTGGTAAAAATAACGGACGAAAATGGCCGCGATCATTTTAAAATGCACGGACCGGAAAGTGAGCAGATGGCAAAAGTCATTCTGCGCCGGCTGAAATTTGATAATGACACCATCCATAAGGTTTGTCGGCTTGTAAAGTGGCATGACGCCAGACCGGCAGCCCAGATGCCAAATGTACGCCGCTCTGTCAACAAAATCGGGGAAGATATTTTTCCACTTTATCTGGAGATCCAGAGAGCAGATATGCTGGCGCAAAGCACTTATCAGCGCCGGGAAAAGGAAGAGCGGCTGGAAGGTGTGAAATCCTGTTATGAGCAGATCGTGGAGAAAAAACAGTGTGTTTCTCTGAAAAGTCTGGCAGTTACAGGCAGAGATCTTATTCAGGCCGGTTATAAGCCGGGCCCTTATCTGGGAGAAATTCTGAATCAGCTTCTGGAGCATGTTCTGGAATATCCGGAAGACAATCAGAAGGAAACGCTGATGCAGCTGGTGAAAGAAAATCAGGATTAAAATTTCAGAAAGCATGAAACGTATAGGAGAGATCCCTTCACAGAAATTTTCTGTGGAGGGATTTTTGCTACAAATAGGATCAGAAATCAAAGAACATGACAAAACACCTGGCGGGACAGTACCGTGTGAACAGCTACGCATAATTTCCGCTCCTCTGTACATAAGTATAGAAAGTACAAAAAATGAGGGGGAAGCAGATTTGTATGATTATGGATTCAGCGTTCTGGCACAGTACGAGCTGACTGTAAAAAGTACAGCCCGTACCAGAGGAGGACTTCTCTGTCAGACTGACAGAGGTCCGGCAGTATTACGTGAACAGAGAGGCTCGGGAAAAAAACTTCAGAAGCAGCAGGAGCTTCTTTTAAAGCTGGAGGAAAATGGTTGTCTGGTAGATACCTTTCTGGAAAATAAAGAAGGAGAGCTTATTTCAACTGACCGGGATGGAATTTCCTATACTCTTCAGCGCTGGTATGAAGGGCGGGAATGTGATACAAGATCCAGAGAACAGATTCTGCAGGCAGTGGGGATGCTTGCCGGGATCCATAAAGAAATGAAACTTCCGACAGACCTTTCTTATATGGAAGAAAATCTGAATGACGAGTATCAGCGCCATAATCAGGAACTGAGGAAAATTCGCAGATTTATCAGAAAAAAAGGTCCTGCGTGTGCTTTTGAAAAGGAATATTTAAAATCTGTGGAATGGTTTCTGGTGAGAGGAGAGCTGGCTGTAAATATGCTCAGGGCGTCTTCCTATGCAGACCTTCGGGAAAAGGCAAAAGAAGAAGGCACAGTCTGCCACGGGGAATACAATCAGCATAACGTTCTGATACTGAAATCAAAGACGGCAGTAACAGGGTTCTCACACTGGTGTTTTGGAATCCAGATCGGAGATCTTTACCACTTTATGAGAAAAATACTGGAAAAATCAGGCTGGAATATAAATTTAGCAGAAGAAATGCTAAAAACATACCACAGAATCCGCCCGATTTCCGCAGAAGAATGGGAAAACCTGAAGATCCGGTTTACTTATCCGGAAAAATTCTGGAAATTGTCCAACTACTATTATACCCACAACAAAGCATGGATTTCTGAAAAAAATACGGAAAAGCTTCAGGCGCTGATCAGACAGCAAGAAAAATGGGAAGCTTTCGGAGAACAATGTTTTAAAGAATACAATTTTTAAAATACAGACAGAAGGAATTTTATATACTGTTTACACAGCATGTTTCCGGGGAATTTTAGATTTGGGGATCACCGGAGCCTGAAATTTTATGAAGGAGAAACTGTTCAGACTTCCCTTTTTCAGAAAACAGGTGTATAATTAGAAATCATAAACTTCGCAGAGCGCAGTTTAAAAAAGATATAGGGAGGTACAGCGGTATGGATTACAGAGAAGTATATGAGCAGTGGCTTGCGAACCCATACTTCGATGATGCAACAAAAGAGGAACTGAAGAACATCGCAGAAGAAGAGAATGAAATCAAAGAACGTTTTTATATGGATCTGGAATTTGGTACGGCGGGCCTGCGCGGAATCATCGGTGCAGGTACAAACCGTATGAATATTTATGTAGTAAGAAGAGCAACCCAGGGGCTTGCAAATTATATTGCAAAAGTGGGCAAACAGTCCCAGGGTGTTGCAATTGCCTATGATTCCCGCCATATGTCACCGGAGTTTGCCCAGGAAGCAGCTCTCTGTCTTGCTGCAAACGGAATTAAGGCATATATTTTTGAGTCTTTAAGACCTACACCGGAGCTCTCTT
>ENA-ORVB01001481-ORVB01001481.1-human-gut-metagenome-genome-assembly--contig:-NODE-1481-length-15632-cov-2.75124_pt1 | contig 15632 bp, 18 predicted proteins | sample MGYA00242090_ERZ509231 | MGnify/ENA primary metagenome ERZ509231 (study PRJEB26280, sample SAMEA2338798) | human gut metagenome | biome: human gut; feature: human-associated habitat; material: faeces...
TGCTGCAGCCTGTGTGTTTCTGGGAAAACTATATCAGGAACAGTGCTGCAGTACTCAGAGCAGAGGAAAGAGAAGGAAGAAGGATTATTTCTTGCTGTTTGCCTGGTCGGCGGCAGCTGGAGCAGGGAGCTGCCTTTTATTTAACAGTCTGATTCTAAGCATTCCAGGACTGAGAGAAGGTGCCAAAGAGGTGTCTCGCCTGATTTACAGACCTTCTCTAACCGTTCAGCTTCTTTGTACAGGCCTTGTGATTCCTTTGGCAGAGGAGCTTTTGTTCCGGGCTGTGGGATACAGAAATCTGCGTAGGGAACTGCCTGTTTCCGAGGCAGCGGCGGTTTCGGCGCTCTGGTTCGCCCTGTTTCACGGGAACCCGGTTCAGGGAACTTATGCATTTCTGACAGGACTTTGTCTGGCACTTCTATTTGAGTGTACAGACAGTTTGAGGGCAGTATGGAGCTTTCATGCTGCAGCAAATCTTGTTTCTCTTGCAGCTACAGAGATAGGGGAACGAATAGAGGCACAAGCGCCTCGGGCGTTTTTTCTTTGTCTGGGGGCAGCAGGAGGGATGCTGCTTGTATGGTCATTTTACAGAATTAAAAATAAGAGAGGATGGAAGACGTGAAATTATTATCCATAGCAATTCCTTGTTATAATTCAGAAGCATATATGCGTCATTGTATTGAAAGTCTGCTTCCCGGAGGGGACGAGGTAGAGATCCTGATTGTTGATGATGGTTCTCAAAAGGATCGCACAGGTCAGATTGCAGATGAGTATGAAGCTCGCTATCCGGGAATCTGCCGGGCGATTCATCAGGAAAACGGCGGCCACGGAGCTGCTGTTAATGCAGGTCTGAGAGAGGCTACCGGAATTTACTTTAAGGTCGTAGATAGTGATGACTGGGTAAATGAGGAGGCGTACAAAGAGGTTTTAGAAACTCTGCGTTTTTTTGTTATGGGAAATCAGACTCTGGATATGCTGATTACCAATTTTGTTTACGAAAAACAAGGAGTGAAGCACAAGCGGGTTATGCAGTACCGAACTGCTCTTCCCAAGCGCCAGCTGTGCACCTGGAAGGATGTAAAGATGTTTATGCTGGGTCAGTACATTCTGATGCATTCTGTTATTTACCGTACTGGAATGCTGAGGGACTGCAATCTGGAACTTCCAATGCATACCTTTTATGTAGATAATATTTTTGTATTCCAGCCCCTTCCTTATGTGAAGACATTTTATTATCTGGATGTGAATTTTTACCGTTATTTTATCGGCAGAGAGGATCAGTCGGTTAATGAAAAGGTGATGATTGGCCGGATAGATCAGCAGATTCGTGTAACAAAGCTGATGCTGGGCTATTATCATGAATCAAAAATTTTCAGCTGGAAGCTTCGCCATTATATGGTTCGATATTTGGAAATTATGATGACGGTGTCCTCGATTCTTGCCATTAAATCGGGGATGGAAGAAAATATGGAGAAAAAGAAGGAGCTGTGGCACTATCTTCGAAAAATGGATTTGGCGCTGTTTCTTCGCCTGCGCTGGGGATTCCTGGGTCAGAGCATGAATCTGCCTGGAAAAAGCGGACGAAATGTATCCATTGCCGGATATAAGATCAGCCAGAAATTCTTTGGATTTAATTAAAAGAAGCATGATTTCTTGATTTTATTCTTTGAATTAAAAAAATTAAAAAAAGTGTTGACAATTGACACAATAAAGGTTATACTGTCTAGGCAGTCTTGAGTGAGACATCACTTAAGACGCCGGATATGGGGTCTTAGCTCAGCTGGGAGAGCATCTGCCTTACAAGCAGAGGGTCATAGGTTCGAGCCCTATAGGCCCCATACCTTAACTGAATATGGCGGAATAGCTCAGTTGGCTAGAGCATACGGTTCATACCCGTAGTGTCGAGAGTTCGAATCTCCCTTCCGCTACTTATAATTCCTTGAAGAATCAAGGGTACTGAAAAGAGACACGTTTCCAACAAGATGAAGCGTGTCTTTTTTGTATGGAAGTACCAAGTTTATGAAGTGACTAGTAACAAACAATGATATAGAACAATCAGCCTGACATTACTGTTACTATTCTTTTCATAGATGTTTTTCTAAACATCACTGTCAAAGACGAGTTTATATGATTTTTCTAACGAAAAAACAACTCTATTTTTCCTCATATTCAAAATGTTCTTTTTGTAAAAGATATTCTTTTAATATCAAATTAATATATTGAGAAAAAGAACGATCATCTTTATCCGCCAAATCTCTTATCTGTTCGATAATTGTTGAATCAAGGGTAATACTGACTTTTGTTTTTAATGGTTTCATAACTTTACTCCTTTTATTTCAATATACCATTTTGTCATATAAAATATTGACAAGTAAGATAAAGTAGGATAAAGTGGGATTATATAAAACATAGGAGGTTTCAGGTATGAAATTAGCAAAAGTAGTGTTAGTAACAGCAATATGTTCTGTCTCATTATCCGTAACCGCATTTGCAGGAACGTGGAAAACAGGTGCAAATGAAAATGCAAATCGCTGGTGGTATGATAACGGAAATGGAACATATGCCAAGGATGGTTGGAATTGGATTGATGGAAATAGTGATGGAATAGCAGAGTGCTATTATTTTGATGCGGATGGTTGGATGTTAGTAAATACAACAACTCCAGATGGCTATCAAGTAAATGAAAATGGTGCATGGATAGAAAATAATATTATAAAGACATCTGATTTAGGACAAAAAAACAGCAACGCAAATACATCAATAATGCCTAACGAAGGTCTATATCTATATTACAAAGCAGATATATTTGACGAGAACTCTCAGACATTGGCATGTAGTGGTCAAGTGTATGATGGAACAAGTGATTCACTGAATCAAATTTTGGAGAATGACCGATATCCATATCAGCTCTTGGCAGACCCTAAGTGGGAATTATGTGTAACAGATGTAACTGAAAATAGTTTTATGCTGCGTGATGCTGAAGATTTACCCAATGGAGGAATCTTTACAAAAGACGGGAATAAATGGGTAAATTCCTTCAATCGAACCTATGAAGATTGGTCTAAACAAGATAATTTAATTGATATTCCAGTTGAAAATAGAGACCCTGATGAATATTATGAAATTATTGACGAAAATACTTTTATTTATCACAATACATACTCCGTTATAGATACAGAAACGGGAATTCCCACGGGACAATTATACACAGAAATCAGAACCTACAAGAGAGCAGAATAAAAATGTATTATCAAGAGGTTGATGGACACAAGAGTCTATCAACCTCGTTTGGTATTATGGGTTATTCTCAGCCATACAAAAATCTGTCAAGAACAGGCTTTCGTTTGTAATCACAAATTCTTGACAGATTTTTCTCATAATTCACTAAATATTGAAAAATAGGTTTGAGTACCTTTTTGAGTACCTTGATACGTGAGGACGTACAAATCCTTTCTTTTCTAAGTATTTGTGAGAGACTATGAGAGTTCGAATCTCCCTTCCGCTATTTATAATCCCTTGAGTTATTCGGGGGGATTTTTTTGTATTACAGGAAAGAGTGTTCTATGATAGAACCAGAGAAAAAGGCTTATAAAAAGTTCAGAATAAAAAATAAAAGTTCAGAATAAAAAAATAAATCACTTGACAATCGGCGCAATAAAGGTTATACTGTCTAGGCAGTCTTGAGTGAGACATCACTTAAGACGCTGGATATGGGGTCTTAGCTCAGCTGGGAGAGCATCTGCCTTACAAGCAGAGGGTCATAGGTTCGAGCCCTATAGGCCCCATACCTTAACTGAATATGGCGGAATAGCTCAGTTGGCTAGAGCATACGGTTCATACCCGTAGTGTCGAGAGTTCGAATCTCCCTTCCGCTACTTGAATCCTCTGAGTTGTTCAGGGGATTTTTTGTGTTATAGGAGAAAGTGTGCTTTATGGCAGAAAAACGCTTCGTTGGGAACGTCATGCGGCGGCGGAGAATTTTGTCACAGAAGCGGCCTGCCGCAGCCTGAGAAGCCCGCGAACTTCTTTTTTGTATAAAAAGGTATTTCGTTTGCAGAAATTGCCATATGGTGGATGTTTATTTTTAAGAAAAATTACATAGATTAGATAGAAAAATTTTATTGTACTCTGTTCTCGGGTGTGCTATAATCCGAAAAAACAAGTTGATTAGGCAGAAAGGAGAGTCAAGTGAAAACATTGTTAAAAAAGTATGGGCATGTATGGGTGCTGTCATACGCCTTTCTGTACCTGCCGTGGTTTCTTTATCTGGAGCAGACTGTGACGGGAGATTATGCGGTGATGCATACAGCTTTGGATGATTATATTCCATTTAACGAATATTTTATTATTCCCTATCTGTTCTGGTTTGTTTATGTGGCAGGGGCAATTGCGTATTTCTTTTTTACAAACAGGCAGGATTATTACAGACTGTGCGGTTTTTTGTTTGTGGGAATGACCATCAGTCTGATTATCTGTACCTTTTTTCCAAATGGAACAGATCTTCGGATAGAGGTAGATCCCCAGAAGAATTTCTGCAGCTGGCTGGTTTCCATGCTTCATGTGGCAGATACCTCTACCAATGTATTTCCCAGTATCCATGTATACAATTCTGTGGCCGTTCACTGTTCTGTGATGAACAGTGCAGCTTTGCGGGATAAAGTATGGCTGAGGCGGGGGTCCTTTGTGACTATGGTTCTGATTTGTATGTCTACTGTGGTTTTAAAGCAGCATTCCGTACTGGATGTGGTAGGCGCGCTGATTCTGGCATATCTGATGTATCCTCTGGTGTACGAGACAGATTATGCGGCTGCAAGAAAAACCGCGGGACAGAAAGTAATAAGCTGAATATTTAAAAACAGGAAAGGCTGTAGGACAGAAAATGGTTCTGCGGCTTTTTTCTTTCAAAAAAGAGTTTATATAAATTTTCTTAGTTGTTTTCCGGATTTTATGTTATACTCTATTATAGTATACAGTGGGAGGTTTTCCATGTACTATTTTATCGTGAATCCGGACGCACATTGCGGACAGGGCGAAAAAATATGGAGAAGACTGGAACGCAGGCTTTTGCGGTCCGGAACAGAATATCAGGTGTTGATGACAGAAGCCAGAGGAGATGCCTGCCGTTTTGCAGAGGAGCTTTCCAGAAACTGCAGAGAGCCGCGGACAATTGTGATTGTAGGCGGGGATGGAACGGTGAACGAGGTGATCAACGGGCTTTCTTTCAGCAGCAGGATTACAGTCGGCTACATTCCTATGGGAATGGGCAATGATTTATCCAGAGGGCTGAAGCTGCCGAGAAGTCCCTACAGATGTCTGAAGCGGATTATGAATCCCAGACAGTTTGTAGAGCTGGATTATGGCATTCTGTCTTATGAGCTGGAAGAACCAGTCCATCGCCGTTTTGCAGTCAGCAGCGGAATTGGGCTGGACGGGGCAGTCTGCCACAACATTTTGACTATGGGCAGAAAAACTAGGCGGATTGTTGGAAGCTTTGGACGGATGTTTTATATCCTTATGGGGTTAAAGCAGCTGCTTGTGACAAAGCCTGCATCTGGCTATCTTTTGCTGGACGGAGTGAGGCGGGTGGAATTTAATCATATTTATTTTATATCATCCCACATTCACCCCTATGAAGGGGGCGGATTTCAGTTTGCTCCCAGGGCAGATTCCTCAAATGGAGAGCTGGAGATCTGTGTTGTTCATGGTACGTCCAGACTTCGGCTTCTTCCGGTTCTGACAGATGCCTGGTTCCGAAAAATCGGCCGTCACAGAGGCGTAAGGTTTTTCCGGTGCAAGGAGGCGCAGATCCATGTAAACAGACCGCTTCCGGTTCATGCAGACGGAGAGAGCTGCTGTTGCCAGACAGATATTCACCTGCAGTGTGTTTCCAGAAAGCTGCGGTTTATTGTCTGAGGAAAGAAATTAAAAAAGGAGAATATCATTATGAGAATCGGACAGGGGTATGATGTCCATAAGCTGACAGAAGGGCGGAAGCTGATTCTGGGAGGCGTAGACATTCCCTATGAAAAGGGGCTGGCAGGCCATTCTGACGCGGATGTTCTGGTTCATGCCATTATGGATGCGCTGCTGGGAGCAGCGGCGCTGGGAGATATTGGACAGCATTTTCCGGATACAGATCCGGCATATAAGGGAATATCCAGCATGAAGCTGCTGGAAAAGGTAGGGGAATTGTTGGAGGAATCCGGGTATGCAGTGGAGAATATTGATTCTACCATTATTGCTCAGAGACCGAAGCTGGCGGCCTTCCGCCCGCAGATGGCAGAAAACATCGCTCATGCGCTTCACCTGGAGACGAATCAGGTCAGCGTAAAGGCAACTACTGAAGAGGGGCTTGGATTTACCGGATCAGGAGAAGGCATTGCTGCCCAGGCTGTGGCGCTTCTGTCCCATATGCGGGATTTTGTCAATGACAGCCGTACTTTAGGAGGCGGCTGCTCAGGCTGCTGTCAGGAAGCGTAGCCATCAATTGTGGTAGCAGGCTGGTTTCATCAGGGGAAAGAAGGCTGATGGCAGCGCTGGAGCATTGGCGAAAGCCATAAAAAGCAAGGGAGAAAAATTTTAGGAAAGGAAAAACGAGGATATGTACCAGATGTGTACCTATTTTTCGTGAAAGCAATCAGTATTATGAAAATATTTAATACCTTATCCAGAAGAAAAGAAGAGTTTGTTCCGCTGACACCGGGACAGGTAAAGATGTATGTGTGTGGACCAACGGTTTATAATTTCATCCACATTGGAAATGCCCGTCCCATGATTGTGTTTGATACAGTACGGCGGTATTTTGAATATAAGGGATATGAGGTGAACTTTGTATCCAATTTTACCGATGTGGATGATAAGATTATCAAGAAGGCCATTGAAGAGGGCGTGGATGCAGATACTATTTCCAGCCGGTATATTGCAGAGTGCAAAAAGGATATGGCTGATATGAACGTTAAGCCGGCCACGGTTCATCCTCAGGCAACCCAGGAAATCTGCGGTATGCTGGAGATGATCCAGACACTGATTGACAAGGGCCATGCTTATGTGGCAAAGGACGGTACTGTATATTTCCGTACATCCTCTTTTGCAGATTATGGCAAGCTGTCTCATAAGAATCTGGATGAGCTTCAGTCAGGATTCCGTGAACTGAAGGTAACTGGTGAGGATGATAAAGAGGATCCGTCTGATTTCGTGCTTTGGAAGCCGAAAAAAGAGGGTGAGCCTTACTGGGAGTCTCCCTGGTGCCAGGGACGGCCGGGCTGGCATATTGAATGCTCTGTGATGTCTAAAAAATATCTGGGAGATCAGATTGATATCCATGCAGGCGGTGAGGATCTGATTTTCCCCCATCATGAAAATGAGATTGCACAGTCTGAGGCAGCCAATGAAAAGCCGTTTGCCACCTACTGGATGCACAATGGCTTCCTGAATATTGACAATAAAAAGATGTCCAAATCTCTTGGAAATTTCTTTACAGTCCGTGAAATTGGTGAAAAATACGATCTCCAGGTGCTTCGGTTCTTTATGCTGAGCGCCCATTACCGCAGCCCTCTGAATTTCAGTGCAGATTTGATGGAAGCATCGAAAAACAGTTTGGAGCGGATTTTGACAGCAATGGATCGTCTCAGAGATCTGGATGGAAAGGCTTCCGGAGATGTGCTGACAGAGAAAGAACAGGCAGATGTGGCAGCTGCAAAAGAGCTGATTGCTAAGTATGAGGCTGCCATGGATGATGACTTCAATACAGCAGATGCAGTTTCTGCAGTATTTGAGCTGGTTAAGTTAAGCAACAGCACAGCCTGTGAAACCAGCAGCAAAGCATATGTGGATTATCTGAAAGACACCATTGCAAGGCTCTGCGATGTTCTGGGAATTATCACAGAGCGGAAGGCTGATGCTTTGGAAGCGGAGATTGAAGAGATGATTGCTGCCAGACAGCAGGCCAGAAAAGAAAGAAATTTTGCTCTTGCCGACGAGATTCGTCAGAAGCTTCTGGATATGGGCATTATTCTGGAGGATACCAGAGAGGGTGTGAAATGGAAGAGAGCATAAAGATTCCATCCCTGATGAAGGAAGCGCTCCAGTTGGAGCCTATAGATGTGTGCAGCTATTCTCCTCTGGCTCTGGCCTATATGGGAGACGCAGTGTACGAGGTTCTGATTCGTACAAGAGTGATGAACCGGGGCAGTATGCAGGTGAATAAGATGCATAAAAAAAGCGCCAGTCTGGTGAAGGCGGAGGCGCAGGCCAGGATGATACAGGCGCTTCAGGAGGAGCTGACAGAGGAAGAAACAGCTGTCTATAAACGGGGGCGCAATGCCCATTCCGCTTCATCTGCCAAGAATGCGTCTATTCGGGATTACAGAATGGCTACAGGATTTGAGGCCTTGGTTGGATACCTGTATCTGACCGGGCAGTATGAGCGGCTTTTAAAGCTGGTACATGACGGATTAGAGAGGATTGGAGAATTTTCATGAGATACGAAGAACTGACCATAGAGGGGCGCAATGCAGTAATGGAAGCATTCCGCTCTGGAAAAACCATTGACAAGCTGTTTGTTCAGGACGGATGCAAGGACGGGCCGGTTCAGAGCATTGTCAGAGAGGCAAGAAAGCACGATGCTATTATTTCTTTTGTACCGAGAGAACGTCTGGATCAGATGTCGGAAACAGGAAAGCATCAGGGTGTGATTGCCTATGCGGCAGCCTATGAGTATGCCCAGGTAGAAGATATGCTGGAGGCAGCCAGAGAAAAGGGAGAACCGCCCTTCCTCTTCCTGCTGGATGGAATTGAGGATCCGCACAATCTGGGAGCTATTATCCGTACTGCCAATCTGGCAGGCGCACATGGCGTGCTTATTCCCAAGCATCGGGCACCCGGACTGACAGCTACTGTAGCCAGAACCTCAGCAGGGGCGTTAAATTATACGCCTGTGGCCAAGGTGACAAACCTGGGAAGCACCATCGAGGAATTGAAAAAGCAGGGAATGTGGTTTGTCTGCGCGGACATGGGCGGAGAGATGATGTACCGCATGAATCTGAAAGGGCCTATTGGTCTTGTTATTGGAAATGAGGGAAGTGGAGTCAGCAGACTGGTACGGGAAAAATGTGATATGACGGCATCGATTCCCATGAAGGGAGATATTGATTCCCTGAATGCCTCTGTTGCTGCCGGTGTTCTTGCTTATGAGATTGTCCGGCAGAGAATCATGGGCTAGAGGTGCAGTAAGCAGTACAACAGGATAGAGTTTTTGGAAGCCGGGCAGTGAGGCAGTAAAAGGAGTATGATAAGTATGAAAAAGCATGGAGTTTTTTTTCTGGCCGCAGCAGCAGGCGCAGTTCTGTGCCTTTGTCAGGGACCGCAGTCACAGGCATGGGCGCAGGTCCGGACACCTCAGGCAGCAGGAACGGCAGTCTATGGCAACGGGATTGCTGTTCTGGATGCTTCTAATGCAGGGGAAGGCTACTGTATGATCCGCTATACCGGTGGAGTTCCGAAAATCAAGGTTCAGATTTCCAATGGAGCAGTGACTTATACTTATGATCTGAATGCAAGAAATGCCTATGAGGTTTTTCCTTTTTCTGAGGGAAACGGCAGCTATTCCGTGAAGGTTTTTGAACAGGTATCAGGGAATCAGTATTCTCAGGTTATGAGCCAGAATGTCAATGTATCTTTGAAGGATGAATTTTCACCGTTTCTGTATCCAAATCAGTATGTAAATTTTACAGAAAACAGCGCGGCAGTTTCTCTGGCACAGCAGGTAACATCAGGCGCAGCTGATGAGATTGGGAAGGTAAAGGCCGTTTATGAATATGTTGTTGGGAACATGAGTTATGACTATGCAAAGGCTCAGTCTGTCCAGTCTGGCTATCTTCCCAATGTGGATCAGGTGCTGACATCAAAAACAGGAATTTGTTTTGACTATGCAGCAGTTATGACAGCCATGCTTCGTTCTCAGGATATTCCGACGAAGCTTGTTGTAGGATATACAGGGGACGTATATCATGCATGGGTGGATGTTTATATTAAGGAAATGGGCTGGGTGGACAATTTCATTTATTTTGACGGAGTCAGCTGGAAACTGATGGATCCCACTTTTGCCTCTTCTGGTGGAAATACGGACGCAGTGAAGCAATATATCGGAGACGGAGCTAATTACCGAAGTAAATATTCCTATTAGAGGTGACTGGGGATGGAAGAGAAGAAAAAGAAAAAGAGCGGAATTTATTCAGCAGGGAACCTGTCGGCATTTTGCCTGCAGGTTTCTCTGCTTTTATCATCAGCAGTTCCTCTGGATGAGGGGCTTTCTGTTATGGCAGAGGATGCCCGTACCCAGGAGGAAAAGAAGCTGCTTCAGGGGCTTGCTGAGGATGTGGAGCTGGGAGAACCCCTGTTTTCGGCTTTGGAACGGACAGGAGAGTTTCCTCCCTATGTAGTGAAAATGGCAAAGCTGGGACATCAGACAGGAACCCTGGATCAGATGATGAAGGATTTGTCTGTGTATTATGAAAAGGAATTTCAGCTTATGCGGAGTATTCAGAATGCACTTACCTATCCTGTGATGATGGTTTTTATGCTGCTTACAGTTCTGTTTGTGTTGTTTACCAAGGTAATGCCAGTATTTGAAGGAGTGTATGAGCAGCTGGGGGCACAGATGTCACCTTTATCCCAGACGGCCATTCGTTTTGGAGGAATTTTCAGTGGCGGGGCACTGATTCTTTCCGGGATAGCAGCAACGGCTACTCTGGCAGTATGGACGGCTTCCAGATTTGGAAAAACATTCCGCCTGGCAGAAAAACTGACAGAGAGTATGAAACGAAGGAGCAGACTGGCTTTGGCCGTGGCGGGACGCCGGTTTACATCCGTTCTGGCTCTGACTCTCCGCAGCGGTATGGAGCTGGAAAAAGGAATGGAGCTGGCGGGAGAACTGGTTGAAAACAGTCTGGTGGAAGAAAAGCTGAAGGAATGTGCGGAGGATTTGGAATGTGGAGCAGGATATTATGAGGCAATGAAGAAAACAGGTCTCTTCAGCGGATTTCATATTCAGATGATACGGGTAGGTGCAAGAAGCGGAAGTCTGGATCGGGTGATGGAGAAGCTGTCCGATGATTATGAAAAAGAGGCGGAAACAGCGATTGATACCATGCTTGCCAGATTTGAACCGACGATGGTAGCGGTACTGGCAGTGGCAGTAGGACTGGTACTGTTGTCTGTTATGCTTCCGCTGGCGGGAGTTTTGTCAGCCATCGGTTAGGAGATGCCATGAGAAAAAAATGTGATTTTAAAATGTGGTTCAGCCTGACAGGCTCTGTGGCCGTGGTACTGGCAGCGGCAGCCCTTATGACAGCAGGAGTATCACAGTTATCCCGCAGAACAGAGGAAGAGGGGGCCCGGAATCTGGTTCAGGCAGTGCGCAGAGCCTCGGTTCAGTGCTATGCCATAGAGGGGAGATATCCGCCAAGTGTAGAATATCTGGAGGAAAATTATGGGATAGCTATTGACCGTGAGCGCTATCATGTGTTTTATGAAGGTTTTGCGTCTAATATAATGCCGGATATTACAGTGTTTCCGGTGTCTGAGCTGGAAGAACAGGGGGAGTAGCAGATGAACCAGAAAAAGAAAACTGCAGGAGCAAGTGTGAATCTGCTGTTTACCATGCTGCTGTTTCTTGTGTTTGTGCTTTGCGCTTTGTTTACCGTTCTTTTTGGAAGCAGAGTTTATGAAAATATCAGCAGCCGGTCAGAGAATAAGGATACGGGAAGCGTAGCCCTGCACTATATTGCCAATAAGGTGCGTCAGGGAGACCGAGAAGGAGCAGTCGATGTGATTGATGTAGACGGAACTCCGGTTCTGGAATTGATTCAGAGCGCAGGCCAGGTGGATTATTATACCTGGATTTACTATCGGGACGGCAGTATCCGTGAACTGTTTACCAGAGAAGGAACAGAGCTGGGGCTGGATGACGGACTGGAAATTATGGAGTGCAGCGGACTTCGCCTCTCGAAAGAAGGATCCCTGATAGAGGCGGAAACTCTGGGAGAAGGAGGCGGACGGATGGTTCTCTCCGTCAGAAGCGGAGGTTTCGCTTATGAATAAAAAGAATGGTTCCGGCTCAGGAATGTTTATGCTGGAGATGATTATGGCAGTCTTCTTTTTCCTGCTCTGCTCCGGCATCTGTGTCATGGCTTTTGTGAAAGCAGATCGTATGAGTCACTTAGCTCAGGATACAAACCAGGCTGTGATGATAGCAGAAAGCATGGCGGAAACATGGAAAGTCGGGGGAAAAGAGCTTCTGGAGGAAAAGACAGGAGCTATTTCTTCAAAGTCGGAAGAAACAGAAAAGGATGAGGATTCCCAAAGCTCTGTCTGTACGGTGTACCTGGATCAGAAGGGGGAGCAGGCTGCAGCTGAATCAGATGTATTTTTTATGGGAATTCTGTCTCAGAAGGAAAAGAACGGTCTGGAGACGGCAGAGATTACGGTTATTCGACAGAGGGATCAGAAGCAGCTGTTTACTATGACTACAGCCAGATATGTGCCGGAACAGGCAGAGTAAGGAGACGGATGGAATGAGAAAGCAGGCAAATATCGGGACGACCTCCCTGATTTTAATTTTTGTAATTCTCTGTCTGTCCACATTTGGTCTTTTGTCTTTGAGCAGTGCAAAAGGAGATTTGAGTCTGGCAGAGAAAAATGCAAAGGCGGTTCAGGCCTATTATGAGGCAGACGCTGCAGGTGAGACCTTTGTCCAGATGGTCCATCAGGTTTTCCGGGAAGCGAAAAAGCAGAAGCTGGCCGGGGCTCAGCGGGAGGATTATTTCAAGGAGAAGCTGGGAAGCTATTATCTGGACGGTCTGGTGCAGACGGATATCGGAATGGAATTTGGACAGGCTTTGCATATTGAGCTTCGGCCAGAGGCGGATGAGGAATACAGGATTCAGAGCTGGTATGTATATAACCGGGAAGAGTATGAAATTGACAGGTCCATGCCTGTCTGGACAGGGGAAATGCCCTGATAAGGAAAGCTGATCAGAGTGCGGTGGTTCAGATGAGGAATAAGACCAGAAGAACAATTCAGGAGAAGGGGAAAGCGGATGATTGAAGAAATTTTAAAGCAGGCAGTGGCGGAGCATGCATCTGATATTTTTTTAATACCCGGCATGGCTTACGGCTTTAAGCTGGGCGGAACCATTGTACATAAAGGAGAAGAAAAATTTTTTCAGGAGGAAATGAACCGGCTGATTACTGAGCTGTATCACACGGCAGGGGAACGCAGCATGGAGCGGGTAACGTCCTGCGGAGATGATGATTTTTCCTTCGCAGTACCGGGAGTAGCCCGTTTCCGGGCCAATGTATTTCGACAGCGAAATTCTTTGGCAGCGGTTATTCGGGTAGTGAATTTTGAACTGCCGGATCCAAAGGAGCTTCATCTGCCCCAGACAATTATAAATATAGCAAAAATGACAAAGGGGCTGGTATTGGTGACAGGGCCGGCCGGAAGCGGAAAAAGCACAACCCTGGCCTGTGTCATTGATGAAATTAATAAAACGCGAAATGCCCATGTGATTACTCTGGAGGATCCCATTGAATATCTGCACCGCCATAAAAAAAGCGTAGTGACCCAGAGAGAAATCGGCACCGATACGGAGAGCTACGTCAGTGGGCTGCGGGCCTCTCTTCGTCAGGCTCCAGATGTAATTCTTCTTGGAGAAATGCGGGATTTTGAAACGATTAAGACTGCGATGACGGCAGCGGAGACAGGACATCTGGTAATTTCTACTCTTCATACAGTGGGAGCGGCCAACACGATCGACAGAATTATTGACAGTTTTCCGCCAGATCAGCAGCAGCAGATCCGGATTCAGATCTCCATGGTGATGCAGGCGGTGATTTCCCAGCAGCTGATTCCGACAACAGACGGAAAAGAAATTCCTGCTTTTGAAATTATGTTTTTAAATAATGCAATTAGAAATATGATTCGGGAAGCAAAGATTCATCAGATTGACAGTGTAATTTCTACGGCTCAGGAAGAGGGGATGATTACCATGGATGCCAGTCTGATACAGCTTTACAAGAACGGGAGGATCAGCCGGGAAAATGCTGTTATTTACAGTAGCAACAGTGAATTGATGGGAAAGAAGCTGAACAGGATTTAGCGGACAGATGAAAACGCTCCGCTAGGAACGCCATGCGGCGGAAGAGAATTTTGTCGCAGAAGCGACCCGCCGCAGGCGGAGAAGCTCGCTTGCGAGCTTCTTTTTTTAAACGTTATCCTCCACAGTCATAACCCGAAGACCCAGATCACTCCAGGTATTTCCAATCAGATAAGAGGTATAATTTCTTCCGGAAGCAATATCAGTCTGGAAGGAAACCAGCGGCTGAGGAAGGTTGGATCCGATTCCGATGGCTCCAAGAACAAGAACAGGGATTTCCTTCAGGAAGGTATAGGAGCTGGAACTGGTAATATAAAACTGATAGGAGCCTGCCATTGCCTGTTTATAAGGAGTAACAGACTGAAATCCTACGTTGCGGAAGACGGTTTCTCCTCCATACAGCAGAAGATCGAAACGGGAACCGCTGCTGGTCATGTTGGCAAAGCGGTAGCAGCCGGAACCAGAAGGAAGATTGGTACATCCCATGTCAGATACCCGGATCATTTCCAGACCGCCGAAGGCAGAATCTGTGAGAATCATTGTGATTTTCTGTCCTGCAATAAAGGGGAAATTTTGCTGCAGCAGTACGGAACGAAGGCCGTTGGTCCGCCGTACAGTGACAGTATGGAAGCCGTCGGAAATCCAGTCATAGGTGGAGATGGTTCCAAATCGGGAATTCACGGCATAAGGAGTACCGTCAATGGAAATATTTACCGGGAAGGAATTGGAGGAGGCATTTAAAAAACGTACCTGCCCGAGAAAACGGGGAGGCAGGCTGGGAATAGAGGGGCGGCCAGGAAGCCAGCCATGCTGATGTCCTCCAGATGAACCTCCAGGGTATACGGGGCCGCCTTCTCCTGGGAAGGGGAGAGGAATGACAGGCCCTGGTCCCATGTTGCTGTCCGGGTATACGGGACCGCCTTCTTCAAAGTCTGGGAGAGGGATAACCGGGCGCCCGCTGTCGTTTTGATTTGGAATATTGTCGGGATATACGGGACCGCCTTCTTCAAAATCAGGGAGAGGAGTGGTCAGTCCGTAGTCATTTCCAGCAGGGACGGCATCCTTCCCTGTTTGAGTGTTTTCTCCAGGGGTGTCATTGTAATGTGTATCGTTTTCAGCCATAAAAAGCCTCACTGTTTTTTAATTTACTTTATGTACAGGAATGGGGGCTGGTTCCGGAATATGAGAAAAAAGGACAGTTTTTAGAGCGTATATTGGAAAAGAAAATGCCGGAACCCTGTAAAATCAAGGTTCCGGCGCACTTTTAATCAAGCTGCTGACGGGAATCGGACCCGTGACCTCCGCACTACCAATGCGACGCTCTACCGACTGAGCCACAGCAGCACATTCACAGACTGAAATTGTCCGGTGAACTTTATTTATAGTATCATGGCTTTTTTGCTTTGTCAACCTCTTTTCTACTTGAGTTTCCGCAGTTCTGTCCACAGAACTCCTCTTTCGACTGACTGCTTATAC
>ENA-ORVB01001490-ORVB01001490.1-human-gut-metagenome-genome-assembly--contig:-NODE-1490-length-15542-cov-2.94118_pt1 | contig 15542 bp, 11 predicted proteins | sample MGYA00242090_ERZ509231 | MGnify/ENA primary metagenome ERZ509231 (study PRJEB26280, sample SAMEA2338798) | human gut metagenome | biome: human gut; feature: human-associated habitat; material: faeces...
AAATTCATATTTTTTGAATAGAATATCAAATGTTCATATGCATTCCCAAATGTTAAAATTTATTCATGCTAAAGAGCTGTGCAGAAAAAATGTAAGAAGGAGTAAAGAGGAATGGAAAATAACAGTAAGAGCAGTGTAGTATACCAGGGAAAGATTCCCGGAAGAGTAAAGTATACATTTGCATTTGGGGCATTGGGTAAGGATTTGATTTATGGAATGATCGCGACATTTTCGATGATCTATTTTACAGATATCATTAAAGTTGCACCGGCGTTTATTGGAACGATGTTCTTCGTGGCGAAGATCTGGGATGCGTTCAATGATCTGTTCATGGGAATGATCGTGGATAATACGAGAAGCCGTTTTGGAAAGTTTGTTCCGTGGCTTGTAATCGGAACGCTGATCAATGCGTTCGTATTTGTAACTGTATTTACAGATTTTCATCTGACAGGTGTGAAGCTTTGCGTCTTTGCGACGGTTGTATATATTTTATGGGGAATGACTTATACGATCATGGATATTCCATACTGGTCAGTGATTCCGAATCTGACTTCTGATCCACAGGAACGTGAAAAAGTATCGGTATTGCCAAGAATTTTTGCAAGTATCGGACAGTCACTGATCATTGCAGGCTTCGGTGTGCAGATTATTAAAGGACTTGGTGGTGATTACACAGGATATCACAGATTTGCACTGATCATTGCAGCAACATTTATTTTTACAATGGCTGTATGTGTGATCAATCTGCCGAAGATCCAGCATGATGTTGAGGAAAAGGACAAGATGAAATTCAAAGACATCTTTACTGTCATTAAGAAGAATGATCAGTTAAGATGGGCAGTATTACTGATTCTTTTATATAACGTGGCAATTCAGGCAATCATGGGAGTTGCAACTTATTACTTCAGTTATGTATGTAATAATGCGGGAATGTTATCTGCATTTATGATCAGTGCATCGGTTGCAGAAGTAGTCGGACTTCTGATCTTTCCGAAGGTAACAAAGGTGTTATCCAGAAAGAAAGCGTTCCTGATGGCATGTGTACTCCCGCCAATCGGGTTGATCTTATTACTGATCGTTGGTATTGCATGCCCGAATAACATTGCGCTGACAGCAGTTGCAGGTGTGATCGTTAAGACAGGAACCGGTCTGGAACTTGGATGTGCGACAGTATTCCTTGCAGATGTTGTTGATTATGGTGAGTATGTTCTTGGAACGAGAAATGAAGGAGTGGTATTCTCTTTACAGACACTGATCGTAAAACTGACCGCAGCATTTACTTCACTGGCAATCGGATTTGTACTGGAACTTACCGGATATGTACCGAATGCAGTACAGTCGCTGTCAACACAGAATTCTATCCGTGTATTGATGTGTATCGTACCGACAATCGGAGTCATTCTGGCATACATCGTATATAAGAACAAATATAAATTAAGCGATGAATTTATGAAAAAAGTAGTGGCTAAGATTAATGGCTCCGGAGAGGAAGCATAAAAGGCGAAATACATAATCATAAGGCAAGCTGGATTTTAAATTAAAATCGGCTTGCCTTATTGCTGTATACGCAGGTACATTATATAATCTAAGAATACTTAACAGGTTACAAAAGCAACAGTAAATAAATACATTGATTGAGAAGAAACAGAAGAAAGACATGAAAAATAAGTTGGAAAATGGAGAGGAACCGTGAGGATATTTAGTATTATTCTGGCAGACGATGAACAGCAGATCCTGTATGGAATGAAAAAAGGAATTGAATGGGAAAAACTTGGATTTCGTGTGGCCGGAGTGGCACAGAATGGGAAAGAAGCATTGGAACTGATGGAAGAGGTGCATCCGGATCTGGTGATCAGTGATATTAAGATGCCATTTATGGATGGACTGGAACTGGCAAAGCATATCCATGAGGATTATATGAACACGAAAGTAATCTTATTCTCCGGATGGGATGATTTTGAATATGCAAGACTCGCAATCAGTTATGGGGTATCGGAATATATTATGAAACCCATCAACTATGAGGAGATGCAGAATCTTCTTATGAAGATGCACGAAGAACTCGATAAAGAATACAATGAAAAAATGAACCGTGCCCGGTTGGAACATGCCTATATGGAGAGCCTTCCGCTTTTGCGGCAACAGTTTTTTACTCGCCTGGTAACAGAAAAAATGAATAAAAATGAGTTGCAAAGTCAGATTGATAATCTGAAGCTGGAATTTACAGATGCAGTATATTCGGTTGTTGCCATGAAAGTGGGCAGAGGGGATGAAAAGGATGTACTGAGCGAACTGGCAGTGAAGCAGACCATAAAAGAGGCATTGGAAAAGATCACACGTGTATACGAATTTGGTATGAGTGATAATGAGATATTCATTCTGGGCAGTAATAAAAAACATGATGTCGGAAGAATCACAAGGACGATTGATGAAGCAGTTGTTTTGATCGAACGTATTTTCCAAAGCAGGATTTCCTGCGGAATCAGTGTCAGCAGGGAGAAAATTGAGGATATGCCGTCATTGTATGAACAGGCACTTGAGGCACTGGATTACAATCTGGTAACGGTAGAAGAAAGTTATACGTATTATAATGACATCATGCCGGTGCAGGATGTCAAAGAAGACTGGAATACAAAAGTAGAGAATATAGGGAAAAATATCACACATTATACGGAAGAAGAGTTAAAAAGTCAGGTGGAAAGTCTGCTTGCATGGCTTCATAGGGGACAGTATTCGTTAAACGAATATCAGGTTCTGATCCTGGAAATTTCATTTTCATTCTCTAGATTTTACAAAAAATATCAGATCACATCGGATATGGAATTTGCAGGAACGAAGAAAATGGCAGTGAAGATTCTCTCGTTAAGTACAGGGGAAGAGCTGGATCACTGGCTGGTCAATTACTGTGAACTGATCCGGTCGCTGATTCAGAAAAAACAGATTGATAATAATGTCATCCTGGCGGAACATGCGCGCAAGATCGTAGAAGAGAGGTTTCCGGATCCTGACTTAAGTGTAGAGACCGTGTGTGGGGAACTTCATGTCAGTTCATCGTATTTTTCGAAAATCTTCAAACAGGAAACAGGTGGAACATTTGTGAACTATCTGACCGGACGTCGGATGGAAGAGGCGAAAAAACTGCTTTTACAGACAGATTATAAGAGTCAGGTGATCGGAAATATGGTGGGATATCCGGAGCCGAATTATTTCAGCTATGTATTTAAGAAAAATTGTGGAATGTCTCCGGTAAAATACAGAAAACAGGGGGGAGATGCGGATGAAGGATAAAAAAGTAAGTATCCGTATTGTGTTCCCGTTCGTGATGTCTGTTTCCATTGCGGTCTGTATTATAAGCTGTATGTTTTTGTTTTCGCATTATTTTTCGGGATATTTCCAAAGAGATACTATTGAGAAAGTATCAAAACAGAAAAAAACGCTGTCCCAGGATTTAGAAGCGGAGATAGAGAATATCAATGAACTGATCAACTCGATTTATTATCAGGATATCCGGACCTATGATACGGCAACAGAAATGTTTCAAAGAGAAATGGAACAACGTATGGTGCGGGAATCAGAGGTGCTTTATAGTGCTGCAATTTACGATGCAGATGGAAGCAGTCTGTGGCATTCGGAAAAATTACCGGACAGGAATAAAGCAGAGGTAAAACAGGAAGACTGGTTTCAAAATGCACAAAAGAATATAGAGACGATTCATTACGGAGAGAAGAAACTTGTACAACCGGACAAGGCAAGATACGTTTATGAAATCAGCCGTTACATAGAATATGTGGAAAATGGCAATATGAAGTCCGGAGTACTGCTTCTGGAGTATTATACGGATTCGATAGATGAGGTATTGCTACATTATAAGAGTCAAAAATCGGCATACTGTTACCTTTTGGATACAAACCGGCGATTACTGTATCATCCATTTGAAAAAGAGATCGTTTCGGGAATGTATCAGGAAAAAACGGTGAAAGAGGCAATGGCCTGCAAGAATTATAAAATAGAAGAGCAGAGCGGAGGAAAATGGCTGATTGAGCGCCAGCAGATTGGATATACCGGATGGAATGTGGTACTCGTAAACTCGATGTCCAGTCTGGATTTTGAAAGTTATAATCTGCACTATGTTGCATGGTTTACTCTGCTGCTGGTTGGCGTGATATTAATTTTCCTGGATATTTTACTTTTTAGAAGCTTTACGGATCCAGTTTATCGTCTGCTTCAGACGATGCAGGAATTTGGAAAAGGCAATTATGATATTAAGGCAAAAGAAGAGGGAATCGGAGAACTGAAAAATCTCAGCGCACATTTTAATATCATGGCAGATAAGCTGCAGGAACAGATGGAAGAAATCCGAAGGAACGAATGCGAGCGTCAGCAGATGGAGAAGAAGTTGCTGCAGTCTCAGATTAATCCACATTTTCTGTATAACACATTGGACTCGATCATCTGGATGATACGAAGTGAGGAATATGAAGGGGCAGGAAAGATGGTATCTCTGCTTGCAAAGTTTTTCCGTATCTCTCTAAGTCAGGGAAAAGATATGATTCCGTTGGAGAAAGAATTGGAACATGCATCCAGTTATCTCGCAATTCAGAATATCCGATTTAAGGATAAATTTGAATTTCAGATAGAGGCAGATACGGCATTGTTAAAATACTTGTGTCCGAAATTATCCATTCAGCCGCTGCTTGAAAATGCGATTTATCATGGCATGGAGGGAATGTATGAGGACGGAGAGATTACCATCCGGATCTATGATAGGGATGGAGATATTGGAATTGATGTAGCAGATAACGGACCTGGAATGACACAGGAAACCATAGATCATATCATGCACAACAAAGTAATTTCGAGCAAACGCGGATCGGGGATTGGTGTGCGGAATGTAAACGAACGGATCCAGCTGATCTACGGAGAGGATTATGGCGTAATCATCACGAGCGAACTGGATGAAGGAACGACAGCGACCATTACAATTCCAAAGATGGAGGAAACCGATGATGCAAGGTAGAAAAAAACATATATTGCTGATCCTTTTACTTCTTTTGATCGCATTTGTATCCATGCAGATGATGGCAGGCCAGAATTACACAGAGGAAAAGACGAGGATTACGGTGATCTTACCGAAAGACAGTCAGAATGAGCTGTATGGCCTGTTGGATGGAATACGGGACCAGGCTTATGATGACCATGTGAAATTGGATGTATGGTATAAAAGCAGACTGACGGAAAAAGCGTTTGATGAACTTGTGAAAGAAGAAATGGAGAATGGCTCTGAAGGGATCCTTCTTGTATATCCGGAAATGTATCTGGAGAAAAAGGAAGGCGGTTATAAGAAAAATAATCTTCTGGCAGTGACAGATACGATGCAGAGTGAGTTTAAGTATTATGCAGCTACTTTAAAAAGTAAGAAAGAACAATATCGTCTGCCGGTAGAAGATGCAGTGCTGGAGCAGGTGAGAAATGGGGAAAAACCATTCATTTATGTAGAAAATACATACAGACTTGGCTATGAAAGCATGCAGATGTTAGAAAAGAAAGGAAAGACAAAAGATATGAAGAATATTTGTCTGAAGCCGGTAAGACTGGATAAAGAAAGGATGGAAAGCGGTGAATATGATGCGCTGCTTTCAAGGTGATCGGAAGATGAAACACGGTAAAAAATGCAAGATAGATAAATACACCCTCATACTGAGCGTTTTGCTCCTTCTTCTGACCGGACTTGTGATCGCATGGGAACTGCCGCAAAAAGAAGACCGGTATATACATGTCGGAATTGCAGTATATGACCGTAGCGATACATTTATGGAAAGTTATATCAGAGAACTGGAAGATAAGATAGGACAGACGAGAATACTTGGGAAAAAAGTATCTTATGAAATCTATGATGCAGAAGGGATCGGCAGCCGTCAGGAAAAACAGCTGCAGGAGATGTATGCTCAGGATTACGATGTGATGCTTGTAAATCTTGTAGAACCGGCATCGGCGGCAGGTGTACTGACTGACGCCAAAGATGCAGACATACCAGTCATCTTATTTAACAGGGAGATTGATGAAAAGGACTTGAAAATATCGAAAAATGTCTGGTATGTAGGAACGGATGCCAGAGCGGCCGGTGTGATGCAGGGGAAACTGTTGAAAGATCTCTGGAAAAAACAAAGCAGAATACTCGACTGGAATGGAAATGGAATGCTGGATTATGTACTGGTAGAAGGAGAAGAATCACATTTTGATGCAATCCGCAGAACAAGCGGATTCCTGGAAACGGGTGCAGAACTTCCGTTGAATCAGAAGGGAAATATCCTGGCTGAATGGAAGAGAGAGCTGGCTTATGAAAAGTTTGCGGCATTAGATGACGAGGCAGTACAGAACGTAGAGGCTGTTATCTGCAATAACGATGATATGGCACTTGGGGTGTATGATTATTATAAAGAAAAAAATCTGAAACTTCCAGTGATCATCGGGATTAATAACAGTGAAGAAATGCACCAGAAGATTATGTCGGGCGAAATGTATGGAACGATTGACAATAAGATGGAAGATCAGGTAATGGAAATATGCCGGCTGATGCAGGCAATTTTGAAAAAGGATACAGGATCATATCAGAAAGTGTGGTATAGTACGCCGAAGGCAATCGTTAAAGCGGAAGGAACAGAATGAAAGCAAAAGAAAAGAAGAAATAAAAAACTCTGTAAATCAATCATGATTTACAGAGCTTTTCTTTTAAGCTGCCTAGCGGAATCGAACCGCCGACCTCCGCCTTACCAAGGCGACGCTCTACCGACTGAGCCAAGGCAGCATGCATAAGTGATATGCAACATTGATACTATACAATGAATCAGGTGATTTTGTCAATACATTTTTTTGTGATATCGGGAGAAAATCAAAAGAAATATAAAGAAAACATATTGCCGGAAAATGAAAATAGGAATAGAATAGTAATTTAGAACATGGTAGACAGAAGAGGGAGAGAAACATGAAAAAGATGAAAACAATGACCGAAGGAGTGATTTGGAAAGAAATACTATTCTTTGCAATTCCACTGATTCTGGGGAATCTGTTTCAGCAGCTGTATAATACGGTGGATTCGATTATTGTAGGGAATTATGTAGGAAGCAACGCACTGGCAGCGGTCGGTTCCAGTGGGGCGATCATCAATCTGCTGATCGGTTTCTGCATAGGTGCATCAACAGGCGCAGGAGTCATCATTTCGCAGTTTTATGGGGCGAAAAATGCGGAAGGGGTAAGAAAAGCGGTACATACCACGATGGCGATCGCGCTGGCAGCAGGAGTGCTTCTGACAGTGATCGGAATTGCAGTGACACCGGTCATGCTCCGGCTGATGGGGACGCCGGATGAGGTGTTTGAACAGTCAGTAGTCTATCTGCAGGTGTATTTTGCCGGAAGCTTATTCTCGGTAGTCTATAATATGTCGGCGGGTATTCTGAATGCGGTGGGAAATTCGAGACGATCCCTGGTTTATCTGATGATCGCGGCAATTTCGAACATATTCTTGGATCTGATCATGGTTGTCGGATTAAAACTCGGAATTGTGGGTGCTGCACTGGCTACGGATATCAGTCAGCTGATTTCGTGCATTTTTATATGGGGATTTCTGATCCGGAGTGAAGAAGTATACAAACTGAAAATCAGGGAGATTCGTTGCTATGATCATCTGCTTTCTAAAATTATCCGCATTGGAATCCCGACAGGAATCCAAAATATCGTAATTTCGCTTTCAAACCTGATCGTGCAGGCAAGTGTGAACAGTTTTGGAGCGACAGTTATGGCCGGTTTTGCAGCTTATATAAAAATCGATGGATTTAATATCCTGCCGGTACTGAGTATCAGTATGGCGGCAACTACATTTGCCGGACAGAATATTGGTGCAGGGAAAGCAGACAGGGTCAGAAAAGGAATGTACATATCCACAGCAATGGGTGCCGGGTATTCTGTGATAACCGGAATTGTGCTGCTGATATTCGCTCCGCAGGTAATCGGAGTCTTTACGACGAACCATAAGGTGGTGGAATATGGTGTATATATTATGAAATATTTCTGCCCGTTTTACTGGATGCTTGGAATCCTGCATGTGCTTGGCGGAACGATCAGAGGAACCGGCAAGACGATGCAGGCCATGATTGTATTTTTGGTATCGTTATGCGGATTCCGTGTGATGTGGATTGCAGGAACCATGGCATGGGCAAAGAGTCTCGGCCATGTGATGATGTGCTATCCGACCTCATGGCTTTTGGGCATGCTTTTGATGATTCTGTATGTCTGGAAAGGAAAATGGATGGTTTTAAGGACGGAAAAGATATAGACAAATGCAAAAAAAGTTTGAAGATAAAAAGATGTCTTCAAACTTTTTTTGACCTATAGCTGATCTTTTTCGAAGAAATCAGACACATAAAGGTCTAAAAAATAAAAAAAAGAGGTTTTTGGTATCGAAATCATTGACAAACGACATGTTGTGATTTATTTTTTAGATAGAGCCAAAAAAGGGAGATTATTTATGAATAGGAATATTATGATACAGACACTCAGAAGATTTAAAGTCACATCAGGATATAAAGGATACTATTATCTGTTGGATGCTGCAGATATCATCAGTGGATTCCATACAAAAGAAAAGCCGTTTGCGACACAGAATGATATATATATCCCGATAGGAGAAAAACACGAAACCAGTTTTTATAATGTGGAACGCGGGATACGTGTAGTCGTTGATAAGTGTTGGAAAGAAGATAAAGAACTTATGATGGAGATCCTTGGTTACCATGCGATCAAGTGTCCAAGTAATTCTGAATTTCTGGATGCATTTACATTTTTCTGCGAAAACCGGTAAAAGAGGTATCTTCCCTTGTTTCATCATATTTTTTATGATAAGATAATGAGCATAATGTATAGTTAAAACCTAAGGAGGACACCATGGGAGAAGAAACAACAGTTTCCAAAAATTTTATTGAACAGGAAATAGATAAAGATCTTGCAGAAGGAGTATACAGTGAAGTATGTACGAGATTTCCGCCGGAACCGAACGGATATCTGCATATCGGACATGCGAAGTCGATTCTTCTGAATTCAGGACTTGCAAAGAAATATAACGGAACCTTTCATTTAAGATTTGACGATACGAACCCGATGAAAGAAGATATGGAATTCGTAGAGTCCATCAAAGAAGATGTAAAATGGCTGGGTGCCGACTGGGGAGATCATCTTTATTTTGCATCAGACTATTTTGACCAGATGTATGAGTGTGCAGTAAAGCTGATCAAAAAAGGAAAGGCATTCGTCTGTGACCTGACAGCGGAAGAAATGCGTGAATACCGCGGAACCCTGACAGAGCCTGGAAAGAACAGTCCGTATCGTGACCGTCCGATAGAAGAGAATTTAAGACTTTTCGAAGAGATGAAAGACGGAAAGTATCAGGATGGAGAGAAAGTTCTGCGTGCAAAGATTGATATGGCATCGCCGAATATCAACATGCGTGATCCGATCATCTACCGTGTGGCGCATATGACACATCACAATACAGGAGATAAATGGTGTATTTATCCAATGTATGATTTTGCACATCCGATCGAAGATGCAATCGAGCACATTACACATTCTATCTGTACACTGGAATTTGAAGACCACAGACCATTATATGACTGGGTTGTAAAAGAGTGTGAATTTGATCCGGCACCGAGACAGATTGAATTCTCCAAGCTGTATCTGACGAATGTTGTTACAGGTAAGAGATACATCAAGAAGCTTGTTATGGATGGTATTGTAGACGGATGGGATGATCCGAGACTTGTATCGATCGCAGCTCTCAGAAGAAGAGGATTTACACCGGAATCCATTAAGATGTTTGTTGAAATGTGCGGAGTATCCAAGAGCCAGAGCTCTGTGGATTATGCAATGCTGGAGTATTGTATCCGTGAAGATCTGAAGATGAAGAAGCCTCGTATGATGGCAGTCCTGGATCCGATCAAACTGGTGATCGACAACTATCCGGAAGGAGAAGTGGAATATCTGGATGTAGAGAACAATCTGGAGAATCCGGAACTTGGTGTGAGAAAAGTGCCGTTTGGACGTGAACTTTACATTGAGCGTAATGATTTTATGATTGATCCTCCGAAGAAGTATTTCCGCCTTTTCCCTGGAAACGAAGTACGTCTGATGCATGCATATTTTGTGAAATGTGTCAGCTATGAGACGGATGCAGAAGGAAATGTAACGGTGGTACATTGTACGTATGATCCGGAGACAAAATGCGGAACCGGATTTACCGGACGTAAGGTAAAAGGAACGATCCACTGGGTAAGTGCACCACAGGCTAAGAAAGCAGAAGTTAGATTATATGAGAACCTGATCGATGAAGAGAAGGGAGTATATAATAAAGAAGATGGATCGCTGAACCTGAACCCGGATTCCTTACAGATTTTAAAAGAGTGCTATGTGGAAGACAGCTTTAACGAAGCAGGTCCGTGTGACAGCTTCCAGTTTGTAAGAAATGGATATTTCTGTATTGATTCGAAAGACTCCACACCGGAAAATCTGGTGTTTAACCGTATTGTATCTCTGAAGAGTTCTTTTAAACTGCCAAAGAAATAAACGGGTGCAAAATAAAAAAATGAATGAATTAACGATAAATCTTAACAGTCGTTCGAAGAAGCCGCTGTATGAGCAGATTTATGATCATATCAAGTCTGATATCCAGAACGGGAGACTCCGCTATGGGGAGAAACTCCCGTCTACCAGGGCTTTGTCCAAGCATCTGGAAGTCAGCCGCAGTACGGTTGAACTGGCATATGAACAGTTATTATCAGAAGGATATATCGAGTCTGCGCCATACCGCGGTTTTTTTGTGGCTCAGATTGATGAATTATATCAACTGAAAAAAGAAGAAAAAAAGCCGGAACGTAAGAGAAAAAAGAAAAGAATATACCGCTATGATTTCACACCGAACGGAGTAGATCTTAACAGTTTTCCATATAATGTCTGGAGAAAACTCTCGAAAGATATTTTGCTGGATGACAGGACGGAGTTGTTCCGCTCAGGAGATCCGCAAGGTGAATATGGATTCCGGGGAGCCATCTGCAATTATCTGTATCAGGCACGAGGCGTGGACTGTTCTCCGGAGCAGATCGTGATCGGAGCGGGAAGTGATTATATTCTGATACTGCTTAGTATGATTCTTAGAAAAGAACATACTATTGCATTTGAAGATCCTACATATAAGCAGGCATATAGAGTGATTCAGACACTTGGATATGAGACTGTGCCGGTTACAATGGATCACAATGGAATGAGAATATCAGAGCTGGAAGATTCAGAGGCAGATATTGCATATGTCACACCGTCGCATCAGTATCCGACAGGAATCGTTATGCCGATCAAAAGAAGAATGGAGCTTCTGAAGTGGGCATACGGGAAGGAAGGCAGATATATCATAGAAGACGACTATGACAGTGAATTCCGCTACAAAGGGAAACCGATCCCGGCTCTGCAAGGATATGATGCAGAAGATAAAGTTATCTATCTGGGAACTTTTTCAAAATCCATTGCACCGGCTATTCGTCTGAGTTATATGGTACTGCCGAAATCTCTCCTGGATGTGTATCGGACAAAAGTGAACTTTATCAACTCGACCGTTTCAAAGGTGGATCAGATGATCGTACAACATTTTATCGAAGATGGTTATTACGAACGTCATTTGAATAAGACAAGAGCTCTGTATAAAAACAGGCATGATGTTCTGATCGATGCACTGAAGCCTCTGGCAGATATCTGTGCGATATCGGGAGAGCATGCGGGAGTACATATCCTGCTGACATTCGAAAAGGGATGGAACGAAAATGAGCTGATCGAACGGGCAAAAAAAGAGGATATCCGTGTATATGGACTTTCGGATTACAGGATCAGGAAAGATACAGATGAGCGGGCAACGATTCTTCTGGGATATGCAAATATGAATGAAGAGGATATCAAAGAAGCAGTGGGAATTTTGAATAGGTGTTGGAGAAGATAAAAGAGCAGTAAGCAATGTAAAATAAGAAAATAATTTACATTGTTTACTGCTCTTTTGTATAGCTGCAGTCTGAATTCAGTCTGTGTCAGCAGAACTAATCTTCTTTCCCTTCGTGAGCATCCGCATCCAGAGTATCTTCGCCGGTCTCTGTTTCTTCTGCATCGTCTGCTTCTTCCGGAGAAGCTTTTCCTGCGTTCAGATCAACGTATCCCTGGTCGACCGGTTGAAGATCATTGTCAAGATCGAAGTCTTCATCTTCAAAATCATCGTTGAAATCTTCATCCACATCTTTTTTAGATTTTTTAAAATAATAAACAAGACCTGCAGCGGCACTGCCGATTGCAGCAAGACCCAATAATTTTTTCATCCATTTTGCCATGATTGTATGACTCCTTTCCATTCTTTTCCTTATCATAGCACATATTATATGTATTTTTCTATTAAATTAAAATAAATTATCTGCAAGTTGAGAAGAAAATGAAAATATGATACACTGTATAACATATTCTGGCGGTACGGAGCCTGGGAAAACGGAGTAAGATATTAGGAACAAAGTGGATGTACAGCCCGGGATAAAGGAGAGAAAAAGTATGAAAGAACAAAGCACAAAGACTGTTGCAAAGAAGAAATTCTTTAAAATGGTATTCAGCCGTGCCGGAATTTTTGTGATACTGATATTGATACAGATGCTGGTTTTTCTGGGAATTCCGTACTATCTGAAAGAATATGCAACATTTATATACAGTGTGATGTCTCTGATGGAGATTATAGTTCTTGTGTATATTATTAATACAGAGGGAAATCCGGCGTTCAAGCTGTCATGGATTCTGTGTGTGATGGCAGTACCGGTTGTCGGGACGATATTTTACATCTATGTGCATCTGCAGCTGGAAACACGGTTTGTACAGAACCGCCTGGCGGCATTGCGTATGGAGACGGAACCTTACATGGATCAGGATCAGAAGATCACAGATGCACTCTGGGAGGGTAAATCTGCAAATGCACAGCTGTCGTATTATCTGTCGCATCAACTGGGATTTCCGACTTACAGGAATACCGAAGCCGAATATTTTCCGGTTGGAGAAGCCAAATTCGCATCCATGATAAAAGAACTGGAAAAGGCGGAAAAGTTTATTTTCATGGAGTACTTCATCGTAGAAGAAGGTATCATGTGGAATACGATCCTTGAGATCCTGAAGCGGAAAGCAGCGGAAGGTGTGGAAGTCCGGTTCATGTATGACGGAATGTGTGCATTTGACCTGCTGCCGTACAGCTATCCGAAGAAACTTCAGAAATACGGTATCAACTGCAAGATGTCGAATAAGATCCGGCCATTTGTCTCAACAATCCAGAACAACCGTGACCACAGAAAGATCTGCGTGATCGATGGACAGGTGGGATATGTAGGGGGTGTGAATCTTGCTGATGAGTATATCAATGAGAAGGAACGGTTCGGACACTGGAAGGATACGGCGGTACTGTTAAGAGGTGATGCTGTCCAGAGCCTGACGATGATATTTCTGCAGATGTGGGATGTGGATATGCGGGGCGTGGAGCCTTATGGAAAATATCTGACCAAAAAAGCGGATACATTGAATGAAAAACTGGGATATGTGATTCCATATGCAGACAGCCCGTTTGATCATGAAAATGTAGGAGAAGAAGTATATTTCCATATTTTGAACCATGCAAAAAAATATGTGCATATCATGACCCCGTATCTGATCCTGGACAATGAGATGCTTACTACACTGATCCGTGCAGCGAAGAGTGGTATTGAGGTGATCATCATCATGCCGCATATTCCGGATAAGTGGTATGCATTTGCTGTGGCAAAGACCTACTATAAGGAACTGATCGAGGGCGGGGTACAGATCTATGAGTATACACCTGGATTTGTACATGCAAAAATATTTGTATCCGATGATGATACGGCAACGGTAGGAAGTATCAATCTAGATTTCAGAAGCCTGTATCTGCATTTTGAGAATGGTGTGTTTATCTACGATAATCCTGAAGTGCAGAAAGTAGAAGAAGATTTTCAGAATACGCTGGCAAAATGTCATAAGGTTACAGTGACGGAAGTGAGAAACAGAGGAATTCTGATGAAGACGGCGGGACAGGTATTAAGACTGGTTGCGCCGCTAATGTAGAAAACATAGGAAATCCTGTGGATTTTATGTAAAAATGTTATTGAACCAAGGTAAAATGTATAGTATAATGCTTAGGGTGGTTTGATTAGATCCGCTAAAGAAGACTGATAAGTCATGTTAATATCGCAGGAGGAATGGATATGGTTAAAGCAGTAGTCGGTGCCAACTGGGGCGACGAAGGAAAAGGTAAGATTACAGATATGCTGGCTGAACAGGCTGATATCATCGTAAGATTCCAGGGAGGCGCGAATGCAGGTCATACAATTATTAATGATTATGGAAAGTTTGCATTACACACACTTCCATCAGGAGTATTTTACGATCATACGACAAGTATTATCGGAAATGGTGTAGCACTGGATGTGCCGGTATTATTTAAAGAAGTACAGTCTATCATCGATCAGGGAGTTCCGATGCCGAAGATTCTGGTATCTGACAGAGCTCAGATGGTAATGTCCTATCATAAGAATTTTGATGCATACGAAGAGGAAAGACTGGGAGGAAAATCTTTCGGTTCTACAAAATCAGGTATCGCACCATTCTACTCAGACAAATATGCAAAGATCGGATTCCAGGTCAGTGAGCTGTTTGATGATGAACTGTTAAAAGAAAAAGTTGTTCGCGTAGCAGAGCAGAAGAATGTATTACTGGAGCACCTTTATCATAAACCATTGATCAATCCTGATGATTTATATAATGAACTTCAAGAATATAAGAAGATGGTTGAACCATTCGTATGTGAAACTTCTCTTTTCCTGAACAATGCGCTCAAAGAAGGAAAAGAAGTATTGTTAGAGGGACAGCTTGGATCACTGAAGGATCCGGATCACGGAATCTACCCAATGGTTACTTCATCTTCTACACTGGCAGGATATGGAGCGATCGGAGCAGGAATCCCTCCGTATGAGATCAAGAAGATCGTAACAGTATGTAAAGCATATTCAAGTGCAGTAGGAGCCGGAGCATTTGTAAGCGAGATCTTTGGTGACGAAGCAGACGAGTTAAGACGCCGCGGTGGTGATGGCGGAGAATTCGGAGCAACAACCGGACGTCCGAGAAGAATGGGATGGTTTGACTGTGTGGCTTCCAAGTACGGATGCAGAATGCAGGGAACAACAGATGTTGCATTTACAGTATTAGATGTACTCGGATATCTGGATGAGATTCCGGTATGTGTAGGATATGATATTAATGGAGAAGTAACAACAGACTTCCCTACTACACATCTGTTAGAGAAGGCAAAACCGGTTCTTAAGACACTTCCGGGATGGAAATGTGATATCCGTGGAATCAAGAAATACGAAGACCTTCCGGAAAACTGCAGAAATTATATCGAGTTTATAGAAGAACAGATCGGATAC